>Ga0206124_10000120_pt1 | contig 60860 bp, 53 predicted proteins | sample Helgoland_Spring_3_FD_148671 | JGI IMG/M metagenome (GOLD analysis project Ga0206124, IMG submission 148671) | Pelagic subsurface seawater microbial communities from Kabeltonne, Helgoland, North Sea - Helgoland_Spring_Bloom_20160321_2 | ecosystem: Environmental > Aquatic > Marine > Epipelagic ... | reverse complement strand
CAAGAGCAGTATCCTTGGAAAAAATTGGCGCCTGCCCTTTACATTGTTTTGGAATCCTCTCTAACCATGCCAGCGTGCTGTTAATCCTGCACTCAGCGCCAAAATGACGAATTGCCGTGTCACCTAACCGATGACCCTCATCACAGATATAAATACAATCCTCTGGCGGCGGCAATATCGCACCTCCTCCTAAGGCCAAATCTGCCATCACCAAATCATGGTTCGCAACAATACATTCACTTTCTTCAATATCGCCTCGCGCTTTGAAAAAAGGGCACTGATTGACAAATCGACAACGTCGTCCAGTGCACTGCCGACGATCAACCGTTAGTGCTCGCCACTCCATATCTCTAATATGAGTATCCCAAGAATCCCGATCACCATTCCAAGAACCGTCCTCAAGGGCGTCCCACATCTCCCGATATAGGCTCTCAGTCTGTGCATTAGGATTAAATTGCTGCTCATCTTCAAATAAGAAAACACCCGCATCCTTAGCTTTAATTGAGTCTAGGCACTGTTCCATCCGAAGATTACAGGCATAACGCCCTCTGCCTTTAACAAGAGCAAAACTATAGTCCCAGTTACAGGCCTCTAGTAGCTCTGGGATATCTTTGTTAACCAACTGTTCCTGCAACGCGATGGTGCCAGTTGAGACGACCACAGTCTTTTTAAGAGCTCTGGCGATAGGTAGGGCCGCAATTAGGTAGCCAACTGTCTTTCCGGTACCGGTACCTGCCTCAATGACTGATAGACGTTTGTCTGCATCATCATGACTAAGACTGTTAGCAATAGCGGCAACCATTTGCTTTTGTCCCAACCTTGGGCGCAAGCCTCGCGTTTCAAGGAATTGACGGTAGCCCTGTTGAATCTCATCTCTGACATCAGAATCCAACAATCCTCAGGACTCCTGGCCAGTCATAGAGTACTGCAATTGACTATTTACGGGAGCCGCATAGGCGGCAATGGCGATTGCCTGATGATGAAGGGGCATTGCATGAATGCGGGAATTAAATTTGTCCTCGGCTAAAGTCCAATCTTCATCTGGCCACTGACTTTTCAATTTATCTAAAGTTTTCTTATCTACAGCACTGCAGTGCATTTTCCAGGCGATAATATTCGTTGGAAACAATTGATAATAAAGATGTATTTGACGGTCGATTTCAGCGGCCAAAAGATCCGCATTCTCATATTTGTCAGAAACCGGCTCACCAAAAGTAATCTGAATCCGGCCCTTATAATCAACGAACCCTTTTTGAATACTGTCAAGATCTTCAAATGGGTCTTTGGTATACGAGATTCCCTCCTGCTGAGCATAAAGTTCACATGCTTTATCTGCATCACAGGGATCGTACTCGTATGAAATAGCTACCGGGATAATATTCAACTCCCCAGTAGCCTCTGCAAAAGATTGATCTGATTCTTTGGACAGCGCTAACATTTTAAGTAAAGCTGTTTCAGTTCTATCGCAACCATTTTTGGCTCTTCCCTCGGCCTGTGCAATCCAAATAGAAATCTCTTCAGTTCTGAGACTATAACGTATGTAACAAGATAGATGCTTTAGAGCCTCAAGCTTATCTCGGCGACCAGTTACCGAGCGTTTTACAATAAAACTACGATTGACGCGCATAAGATCTGAAGCAAAGGGTTTGCTTAACAGGTTATCACCAATGGCTATTCGCACAGTGTTCCGCTTTGCTATTGACAGTCCTAAATTGACTAACGCTGGGTCCAAAGCAATATCTCTATGATTGCTCATAAATAGATAGGCACGGTCTGAATCAAGGTTCTCTAGACCGGAGAACTGATAATTATCAGTCGTTCTATCCAAAACTTCCCTTAAACGCTTGGTCATATGTTCCTGAAAATCACTAACCGTAGAAACATCCCTAGTCAATTTAAGAAGACTCCGGCTCAAGAATGGCCTGGCTAGGAAATTAAAAAGATCAGGAACTACTTTAGTGAGCAATGGGAATTGGCGGGATAATAAAACATCCATCAGTTCAGGATCAGCAACCAATCGCGCTAAAGCCGCGGGCACTTCGCTGTCATTGTAGGGACGAATATCGTCGAAATCATTCATTGTCAGTGGACTAGTAATTAAAGTTATCTAACTGTTACTTGGACTTTGGCGAGAATTATACCAGTGCACATCATGTGAAAAATCGTCCACTTTATCAGCTACATCTAGGACTAAAGCAAATAGCGCCATCCGCACGAGAACCCCATTGTCTGTCTGACGAAAAATGGCCAGATTCGGGTTGTCGTCCAAATCGCTATCTAGCTCATTCGCATCTTTTCGGGAGTCCCTCGGCAGTGGGTGCATAATCACTGTATTCGGCTGACAATACTGGGTGTAAATGGCCTGATTGAGTCGAAATTTACCACGGTAGAGATCCGCTTCCTGCTTACTAGAAAAGCGCTCTTCTTGAATCCGTGTGGAATAAGCAATATCAACATCTGCAATGCTCTGGGTCAACTCGTGAGATACAGTGACATCAACACCTGCAGCACGCATTGATTCAATAATAGATTCAGGCAGAGTAAGCTCTTTTGGTGAAATTAACACCACTCGAATATCGTTGTATAACAACAATAATTTACTGAGAGAGTGCACCGTTCGGCCATGACGAAGATCGCCAATCATGGCAACACTTAAGCCATCAATATCACGCCCTTTGTCAGACATTTCTTTGCGGATAGTGTAGAGATCAAGTAGTGCTTGAGTTGGATGTTCGTTTGCCCCGTCACCGCCATTAAGCACTGGTACGCGGCTAGCTGCAGCAAAGTCCGCCACCGATCCCGCCTCGGGATGACGCATACAAATAACATCACTAAACCCCGACAAAACCCTTGCCGTATCCTGCAATGACTCGCCTTTCACAAGTGCTGAATTCTCGAACCCAGCAGTCTCACGAACCTCGCCACCAAGCAAATTAAATGCCGAACCAAAACTTACACGCGTTCGAGTACTGGCCTCGAAAAACATATTCCCGAGAATCGCACCCTCTAGCACCCTGGTGACGCGCTTTCGGAGCGCATAGGGCTCCATTTTGTCAGCCACAGAAAACACGCGATCCACATCTTCACGCTGAAATTGATTGATTGAGAGAATATGCGCGCCGGTAAAGTTCAAGGTTTAACCTCGGTGCAATAAGTTAGTGGGAGGGATTTTAGCCTGTTTCGTCTCTGCACTCTAGTTCGATGATGAAAATTCATCATCAACATTTTTCGTCCACTCAATTAAAGACTCTAAAATAGTCCGCTGTTGTTCAGTCAAATCGTCACCTGATAGCAATTCATTCACCTCTGCCGAAAGTTGTTCAACCGTAATATAACCAGACGAAGCATCAGTCAAACGCCAACGACAAGTTTCTATCCAGCTCTGCCTCTCCTGCTCTGTAAGAGAATCACTGAAGTAGCGAGCACGATAACTTACTAATAACTGGTTGTAGCGATTATCTGAAAAATGAAACCGTTGTTGAGTGAAATTTTCACTGGTTGCGTTTCTCACCTCATCAAGTATTGGACGGTCACTATTAGGTAAAAATCCATCATATAACCGTTGCTCAGCCTCTGTTTTATCCGTAAACGTGCGTTCACTGAAGACAGAACGCAGTTTGGTTGCTAGATCAACCTGATTGAGCCTTCGCCAATGCTCTTCACAACGATCTACATTAAGATTCAAACGTTTTGCAGTTGCCCCGTCAATGAGCTTATGGGTGGCAACTACCGGCGCCTTGTTAACGTGAATAACTTTAAGCGGGATGCGATCTTCACCTTTACTTAAATCATCGCTCGCTGTGAATACCCTGTGCGCAATTTCATCCGCTTCCAAACCCATTAAAAGTTCCGGGTCTGCCGACAAATCAACGCAAATAATACCATTGCTATTGGTTGGATGTTTCGCCAGGGGCATCATTATAGCCCCATACATATTGGCCCTAGATAGCATCCCTGAAATATGAAAAAAAGGCTTTCTCTCCTCGAGATTAAGCATTTCTGCTATCACCTTCTTGCTACGATGATTAACCACATAATCAAATAACCGAGGTTGCTTTTGCTTCACTAGTTTAGCCATAGCAATGGTGGCAGTTACATCAGATAAAGCATCATGGGCGGCTTCGTGAGCGATACCATTGGCTGCCGTTAAATGCTCTAGCCTAAAACTGGGTCGCCCTGGCTCGTGATCCGTCCATTCTATGCCTTCAGGTCGTAATGCCCGCGTCAAGCGCAGCATATCGAGAATATCCCATCGTGAATTTCCATTCTTCCATTCACGTTGGTACGGGTCAAAAAAGTTCCTGTACAAAGCGTATCGGGTAACCTCATCATCAAAACGAATACTGTTATACCCAACACCGCAAGTACCTGGCAGCGATAGCTCTCTATGTATAGCGTGAATAAACTCCGGCTCTGGAATCCCTTTCTCCATCGCCAACTGAGGGGTAATACCAGTAATAAGGCAAGCTTGGGCTGATGGCAGGATGTCTCGCTGTGGTTGGCAATAAATCACCAAAGGATCACCAATGGGGTTCAGCTCTTCATCAGTCCTAAGCCCAGCAAACTGTGAAGGTCGATCTTTTGTAGGATCAACTCCAAAGGTTTCATAGTCATGCCAGTAAAAAGTATTGGCCATAGGATTCTGGGTTACCAGAGTTAAAAATTAACAATCAGCTCTTTAGTGCAGCTCTATCAGGGGTCAGATGATTCTGCTTCATTTATTACGGACACTGTGGGTTTTGTCATCGGCTGAATCGAAACAGGCCTCTGCTCTAGCTCATAGATTTTTTGAGTCATACTGCGGCGAAAGCTGTCCATTGCCTCAATCGCATCAGCATTGTTTGTCATTTCGCGATCAGTTTTAGCTAAGGCGGCTCTCAGACGGTTCAACTGATCTATCGTGTCACGTTGCTTTTGATTAGCTTTGTCAAGTTCTTCACTCAAGGCTAAGTAATTAATACTCACATCACTAATACTAGAACTCTCCTTAGCGATTTTCTTTTCCAGCTCTTTGATAGAGTCTTGGAGGGCAATTCGTTTATTAGCTAAAAAAGAAATATCTTTTTTATTATTCGCAATTTTGGTTTTGTTAGTATCATTAGCAACACCCCAGAGCTTTCGGATCTCACTCCAGTGTTTTTTTAATTCATCTTTATGTTTACTAATATTGATCTGCATTGCAGCCCCAGATTGAGTGACTGACTCATCAGTACTACTGAGGCGAGACTCAAGCAAATCAAATCGCTCTTGCAAAGACACATGCTTCTTGAGAAGGTCCTGATATTGGATCCAACCAAACCCACCTCCTAGAATCAAGCCAACAAATGTCAGTATGGCCAAAGTCTTTATGGTTCCAGAGCTTCCAGTTGCGCTCTTTGGGCCAGATTGATCACCCCGACCATCAGGAATTTTTCGACCAATCATATCGTCTCGCTCGGCGACAATTGGTGATCTAGGCTTCTTATCCATCGTATCTTTTATTTCCATCGTAAAGAGTAGAGGAGATTGAACATGATTCAATCAGGTTATCTTCAAATTATACGCTGATATTGATCAATATATAAAAGCACTACGCATAAAAAAACCGGTGCGCGTTAACTAACACCGGTTTTTAGCATTTAAGCATCACTTAAAGCATATTAATCACAGCAATTAAGACCGCTGTTAACACCAGACTTGATCCTATAACACCATTCACCGTAGTCATTGGTCCTTGCTTACCTTTAAGCGCGTTAATTTCTAATGCAGCAACAATAACTAGAGCGACAATTAGACCGGTACCACCGACAGCACTGCCATAGCCGTACCCAGGATAATGAGGCCCCGCAAACATGCCAAATAACATCGGAGCTGAGAATAAAGTGTTAGTTCTCGAGGCTAGCAAGGCTTTGGCACCCGCAGCAGCCTTATCGCCACCTTCTTCAATACCTAAGGCGATCTTCTGTGCAGGCCATATAACCATCCAAACATTAGCTGCCATCAATGTTCCCATGGTGGCGCCAACGATAATATAGTTATTTAGCTGGCCATAGCCATGCACCATGCCCAGTAGAATAACACCCGTCACAAATGTCCACATGGCTCCCCATCTGAACCACCAAAGGGCACTTGGAGCTAACTTTTCTTTAGCATCTGCTAAACCTTCCGCAGATGCTTGCTTGAAGTAGCCGCCTTGAACAAAGTTAAAATAGTAGAGCATCCCAATCCAGGTGATACCAAAGAGCAGGTGACCCCAACGGGTAAGTAAATTTAAAAATTCCATGGTCATGAGTGTTTCCTCGAGAGTTAAAACCCTACAGGTTATAAGTTTAATTCCGTTGTATTATAGTTTTTTTAGCACGTTTTGATAGGCTTTTTATGAAGTTTATATACTTTTTAGTGTAAGAGCCTTTCATTAATAATGGATCAATCTTAGTTAAGTACAAAACGACCCTTCAAATAATCTCAAATATAAAAAGACAAAAAAAACCCCACTTAAAAGCGGGGTTTTTTTATCTTTGGGTAGCTTACATCATACCGCCCATACCACCCATACCACCCATACCGCCCATGCCGCCCATATCAGGCATTCCACCAGCAGCGCCACCTTCTTCAACAACATCAGTAACCATTGCTTCTGTGGTGATCATCAAACCAGCAATCGAGGCAGCTGCTTGCAACGCAGTTCGCGTTACCTTGGCAGGATCAAGAATACCCATATCGATCATATCGCCGTATTCGCCAGAGCCTGCATTGTAGCCAAAGCTTCCTTTGCCTTGTTTTACCTTATCAACTACCACAGAGCCTTCTTCACCAGCGTTTTCTACGATTTGACGCAGAGGCGCTTCCATGGCGCGCAAGGCAATGCCTACACCCACAGTTTGGTCGTTATTATCACCTTGGAGATCAGCAATTTTCTGAAGCACTCGGATCAATGCAACACCACCACCAGCAACAACGCCTTCTTCAACCGCCGCGCGAGTTGCGTGCAGAGCATCTTCAACACGAGCTTTCTTCTCTTTCATTTCGATCTCAGTGGTTGCACCGACCTTAATCACAGCAACACCGCCGGCTAACTTAGCCACACGTTCTTGCAGTTTTTCACGATCATAGTCAGAGCTTGTCTCTTCGATCTGCGCACGAATTTGCTTCACTCGAGCTTCAATTGAATCGTGGGCGCCTGCACCATCAACAATAGTAGTATTTTCTTTGGTCATGCTAACGCGCTTAGCTGTGCCTAAGTGCTCAAGCGTTGCACCTTCAAGATCAAGACCTACTTCTTCTGAAATCACTGTACCACCGGTTAGAATGGCAATATCTTCCAACATTGCTTTACGGCGATCACCAAAACCAGGTGCTTTACAAGCAGAAACCTTAACGATGCCGCGAAGGTTATTGACCACCAACGTAGCGAGGGCTTCACCTTCAACATCTTCAGCAATAATCAATAGTGGCTTACCCGCTTTAGCGACTGCCTCAAGGAGAGGTAAAAGCTCACGAATGTTTGAGATTTTCTTATCAGCCAAAAGGATCAAAGGACTCTCTTGCTCAGTACTCATGCTCTCTTGGTTATTGATGAAGTAAGGAGACAAGTAACCGCGATCAAACTGCATACCTTCAACGATATCCAACTCATTCTCTAGACCACTACCTTCTTCAACAGTGATTACTCCTTCTTTGCCCACTTTCCCCATTGCGTCAGCAATGATGTCACCAATGTGAGTATCGCTGTTCGCCGAGATAGTTCCTACCTGTGCGATTTCTTTGTTGTCTGCGCATGGCTTGGCGATAGCTGCAATTTCAGCAGTCGCTGCAATTACCGCTTTATCGATTCCACGCTTTAAGTCCATTGGGTTCATGCCGGCAGCAACCGACTTCAAACCTTCTTGGATGATAGTTTGTGCAAGAACAGTTGCTGTTGTAGTTCCATCACCCGCATCATCAGACGCTTTGGATGCAACTTCTTTAACCATCTGTGCGCCCATATTCTCAAACTTGTCTTGTAATTCGATTTCTTTGGCTACAGAAACACCATCTTTGGTCACCGTTGGTGCACCAAAAGATTTATCTAAAACAACATTACGTCCTTTCGGCCCCAATGTTACCTTTACCGCATCTGCCAAAACATTAACGCCGCTTAGCATGCCTTGACGAGCGTTGTTGCCAAATTTTACTTCTTTAGCTGCCATGATTATTTCCTTCTCAATTCTGTTTCAAAAATTCAATTAAAATTTAAGCGTCGATGACGGCTTTAATATCGCTTTCACTAAGGATGATGAGTTCTTCACCATCAACATCAATTTTGTCATTGCCAGCATACTGTCCAAATACAACGGTATCGCCAACCTTAACGTCTACAGCTCGCACATCACCGTTATCAAGGATTCGGCCACTGCCCACAGCAACAACTTGGCCTTGATTGGGTTTTTCTTGCGCAGAACCAGGCAATAGAATGCCGCCTGCAGTCGTTTGTTCTTCTTCTTCGCGACGAACGATAACTCGGTCGTGTAATGGGCGAATCTTCATAGTTTTCTTCTCCAATTAATCTTTCTACAGTTGTCGAGTTAAGTTGCGAAGTTGATCACTTCACAAGTATTTATACATATGGTGACACAGAGGTAGTTTTTCAAGGGTAAAACCCGAATTTTTTACTTTAAATATGCTTTTAATCTAAATCTTTTCGCTCCCAGGCCTCTCCCTCAAATACCTCCCCGTCTGCAGCGCCGTTATGTCCTGATGTCTGCTGCCCAGAACCGGGTTGAAAACCCGCATTTTGAGTACCCGCCACAACCATGTTTTTCATGATACGTTTTGCAAAAAGCACTCTAATTGGCGGTATCAATCCGGCAAAACCAATAACATCGGTAAAAAATCCTGGCGTTAGCAGTAACGCTCCAGACACCGCGAGAATAAATCCCTCGGCAATTTCCGTTGTTGGCAACTGCCCCTCTTGTAGTTTTTGACGCCCTCGCCACAAGGTAGCAAATCCTTGTTCCCGCAAAAGCCCAGCGCCCACCACCGCGGTCAACAGTACTAACCCTATGGTAGGCAGGGCTCCAATTTGAGTACCCACAGAGATCAACAGCCACATCTCTAAAACGGGCATTACGATAAAGAGCAGTAATAGGTACCTCACAGGTAACTCCTTTCATTAGTTCTATTAATGTTAATTGGGGTAGTTTGCACTATTTCAACTAATCACTGAATAGCGTAGTCTTAAGACATGGATGATATGACATCTGAACAGCGCTTTTATAGCATTATTCAGCAGATACCATCGGGTTGCGTAGCGACCTATGGGCAGGTTGCTGAATTAGCAGGACTGCCTGGCTGTGCAAGAATGGTTGGCAGAACATTAAGCCAATTGCCAAGTGGCAGCCAGCTACCTTGGCATAGGGTGATTGCCGCATCAGGCAAAATTAGTTTGCCTGAAGATAGCGAATCTTTTTTAAAGCAAAAAGAGAGACTATTAAGTGATGGCATTGAGATTAATCACAATCGCGTTAATCTCAAGCACTATCAGTGGCAGCCGTGATTTAATAAACTGCAGTAGATTTGGCTTTTCCAGACAATGAGGTCATCAATGAATTCTCTCAGTATCAGACGAGCAATGCTTAATCGGCGCATGTTGATTTGCATTTTTACGGGATTCGCCTCCGGGATGCCTCTGTATGTCCTAATTTCGCTGGTACCCTCATGGTTAAGGACTGAGGGCGTAGGCCTCAAAGAGATTGGGTTTTTCGCTCTCATAGGCCTCCCTTATATTTGGAAATTTGTCTGGTCACCACTACTCGATCGCTACTCCTTATCGCTATTTACTTACAAACCAGGGTTGCGCCGCAGTTGGATGCTTTCTACACAGGTATTGTTACTGGTTACCATCGGTGCTCTGGGCTTTCTAGACCCGCTAACCCAACTCTGGCCTATCGCTTGGTTGTGCTTGGGTATTGCCTTCCTAAGCGCGACTCAAGACATAGTTTTGGATGCCTATCGCCGGCAGATACTCCCCGATCAGGAATTAGGCCTAGGTAATTCGATCCACGTCAATGCTTACAGAGTGGGCGGATTAATTCCAGGATCTCTGTCCTTGGTGCTTTCAGACTTCTTACCCTGGGAAACCGTCTTTCTAATTACCGCTGCCTTTGTCCTAGCGGGTATAGCGTTAACACTTTCAATTAAAGAGCCTCCTCGCACCCATCAACAGCCGGCTACCCTACAAGCAGCGATAGTGGAGCCCTTTAACGATTTTTTTTCTCGACAAGGGGTTCAACAGGCGCTGCTTATTTTGGCGTTTATGTTGTTGTACAAATTGGGGGACAGTATGGCAACCGCCCTGGCTACACCCTTTTATCTAGACATGGGTTTTAGTAAAACTGAAATAGGTGTAGTGGCAAAACAAGCTGCGCTATGGCCGATGATTATCGGTGGTATTGCTGGCGGAATTTTAATGCTCAAAATTGGGATAAACCGAGCTCTATGGTTGTTTGGCTTTGTGCAGATTATTTCTATCTTAGGTTTTGCTGTTCTAGCCCGTGTTGGTGGAGGATTGTGGCTTCTCGGGCTGGTTATCGGCTTTGAGTACCTCGGAGTTGGCCTTGGAACAGCGGCCTTTGTCGCCTTTATTGCTCGCACAACAAATCCAGCATTTGCTGCTACTCAATTTGCCTTATTTACTGCATTAACTGCCGTGCCTCGCACTGTTGCGAGTGCCGCCACCGGAATCATCGTTGAAGGAGTTGGATGGGAGAACTTCTTTTATATGTGTACCCTGATTGCTATTCCTGGAATGCTGTTACTGTTTAAGGTAGCGCCATGGAATGAGGAAACATCTTAACTTTTCAAAAGGTTTTTGAAATAAGCCCAATCAAACGCAGACCCAGGATCAGTTTTTCTCTCTGGAGCAATATCACTATGACCTAGTATTCTCTCATTGTTCACAGCTGGGTATTCTCCGAGAATACACTGGGTTACTTCTACTAATTGCTGATATTGAGCCTCTGTGTAGGGCTCAGTATCTGTTCCCTCTAGTTCAATACCAATGCTAAAGTCATTACAGGCCGCTCGGCCATCAAACTCTGACACCCCAGCATGCCATGCACGTTGATGGAAAGGCACAAATTGTGTCACCTCCCCTTTTCTGTCAATAAGCAGGTGAGCTGACACCTTAAGATCAGAAATCTCAGCAAAATAAGGGTGCCCCTTAGGGTCTAAATTATTGGTGAACAACTCTGCAACATGACCACCGCCAAACTGACCCGGCGGCAAGCTAATATTATGAATCACCAACAGGCTAATATCCAAGGGATTTGGCCGCAAATCAGCATTGGGTGATACCAATACTGTCACTGTTGATAACCAGCCCTCGTGAATTTGCATTTTTATCTCTCGGTGGGTTGTTTTAATGAGTTCAGAGTTATTGAAACAGATTAGTGGGGTAAAGCCAAACAACCAATTAATGATACAATCTCGGGCAACTACAAAAGGAGTTAAAGTAACTTGAGCACTTTACTTGAGGACACCATCGCCGACATCGCATCCTGTGTTGAACGGGCGCTTAAAGAAGATATAGGCAAAGGTGACATTACTGCTATGCTCATTCCTGAGCAACAGCAAGCCAAGGGTGAAGTTCTATGTCGAGAGCATGCAGTTATCTGCGGTTGCGCTTGGGTTGATGAAGTTTTCAAGCAGCTGGATCCCAAAACAAGTATTCATTGGCTGGTACAAGATGGTGACGAGGTTGTACCAGATCAAGTACTCTTTACCCTCAGCGGTAGCGCCCGGGTTTTACTAACTGGCGAGCGAACCGCACTTAATTTTTTACAGCTACTCTCTGGCACTGCCACACTAGCACGGCAGTATGCCTCGCTCACCACGGGCAGCGAAGTAAAGATACTGGACACACGCAAAACCATACCCGGACTGCGCTTAGCACAAAAATATGCTGTTGCCGTGGGCGGTTGTAATAATCATCGAATTGGGTTGTATGACGCTTTTTTAATTAAAGAGAACCACATTGCCGCCTGCGGGGGCATTGCTCTTGCAGTGGCCAAAGCCCGTGAGATCGCTCCAGAAAAGCTGGTTGAGGTTGAGGTAGAAACCCTAGATGAGCTAAACGAGGCCTTGGATGCCCAAGCGGATGTGGTGATGCTAGACAATTTCTCGCCTGGCGATATCGACAACCTAAAACACCTTAACTTTGGTGAAACCAAAATTGAGGTGTCCGGTAATATTACTGATGAAACCGTCAAGCACTACATTAACTCTGCGGTGAATTACATCTCATCTGGCAGTCTCACCAAGCATGTACAGGCTACTGACCTATCTATGCGTCTTGTATGAATCCTAGCAATAATTGTAGGTTGTTAGGCAGGTTCCGGAACTGGTCCAAACTAAGGTCCCATTCAATGCCACTGGGTTTAATACATAGGTTGCGCCATCGACAGTCGCTGCTCCTGTGACAGTAATTGCACCAGTGCTGGCTATAGCCGCAGACGCGACATTGATCCCTCCTACAACACTTAAAATGATTGCGATGTATCTGCCTATATTTACATTGGGTAGTGTCATCTGAATATATTTTGCAGGCTGTTATACTTGCGCATTTACGCAGTCTGACTATCTAGGTGTCGACCATCCATGGATCATTTTGTGACTCAAAACATCTCCCCGGAAGCCATTATAGCGGTGGTCTTTTGCTTTGGTTTAGTGGTCGGCAGTTTCTTGAATGTAGTTATTTTGAGGTTACCACAACAATTAAAAGCACAATGGAGAAACGATTCTGAGGTATTTCTAGGGATCGCTCAAGAGGACACAAATGAAGCCCAACTAACCAATACATTGCTTTGGCCTCCTTCACATTGCACAAATTGTGGCCAGGAGATCAAACCTTGGCAAAATATTCCTGTCATCAGCTATTTGTTACTAAGAGGGCGCTGCAACAATTGCTCCCACGCCATATCTCTCCAGTATCCCTTCGTGGAGTTGTTAACAGGCTTTATGCTTGCAGTAACCATCTCCTATATTGGCGATGCGATAAACGCTATATATGCCATTATCTTTACTTTGTGCCTGATTGCCCTTGCTGGTATTGATATCAATGAGAAATTACTCCCCGATCAGATTACCTTACCCCTGCTTTGGATAGGCCTTTTTGCTAATATTAATGGAACTTTTGCACCACTCCCAGACGCTGTAACGGGCGCTATAGCTGGATATCTGAGCCTCTGGAGTCTCTATTGGATGTTTAAGCTAGTGACCGGGAAAGAAGGCATGGGTTATGGTGACTTTAAATTACTGGCCGCCTTGGGTGCCTGGCTTGGCTGGCAGATGCTACCCCTGGTAATTCTTATCTCTAGCACTTTTGGCGCAGTTTTTGGCCTTGCAGCTATCCTGTTAGGTGGTCAGGGTCGTAACCTACAGATTCCATTTGGCCCTTTTCTCGCAGGAGCGGGATGGATTGCATTATTATGGGGTGATAACATCATCAATTGGTATTTTTCAGGCTTTAATGCTATTTGAGCCTTAATCAGCTTCACGCAATAACCCAGGCTTAGACTGTGAACAAACAACCATACATCGTCGGTTTAACGGGTGGCATTGGCAGTGGTAAGAGTACTGTTTCCCAAGGCTTTCAAACGTTAGGGATAACAGTAGTAGATGCCGACTATGCATCCCGAGCAGTTGTTGAACCCGGCATGCCCGCTTTGAGTGAAATTGCACAGCATTTTGGCGATAATTTCCTATTGGCCAATGGCGAGCTAGATCGAGCTGCCTTGCGAGCAGTTATCTTTGCTTATGCTGAAGAAAAATCCTGGTTAGAAAGACTTCTGCACCCACTTATAAGAGACTGGATTGTTGGTCAACTGCAGTCTGCTAAAGGTCCTTATGTTATCTTGGAATCCCCACTATTGTTTGAAACCAATCAATTTCAGCTCGTTAACACAGTGTTACTCATCGATTTACCTGTGGAATTACAGCTAGAGAGGGCCAGCATTCGTGATAGTAGTGAGATTGAGCAAATTCAATATATTATCGACAGTCAAATGTCTCGAGAAGAAAAGTTGAGTAAAGCAGACTGGATATTTGATAATGCATTGAATCAAGATACCATGGAGAAAAGAATTGAAACCTTACATGCTAAATTTTTAGCCCTAGCCAACTCAAAAAAGTAAATTTTTAATCATGACTATCTCTGTTAAATGCCCGACCTGTGATAATGACGTTCCCTGGATAGATGATCGGGAGTATCGCCCTTTTTGCTCTAAACGCTGTCAACAGATAGATTTTGGCGACTGGGCTACAGAGAGTTTTAAAATTGCCGGTGAACCTGCAATCGAAAGCCAGCTGCTGGGCGAAGAAGATACAGAGCATTAAACAAGGTTACCCTAGAATATTCTCTAAAATTGCTCGATTTGCCTCTGGAAAATCGTAATTTCTAAGTTGCTCAACAGGGACCCAAGCGATTTCTTGTCCTTCCATTCCCCTCGCCTCTCCCTCAAAAGCAGTAACCGACCAAATATCGAGGGATACTTTCTTATCTGCGTAGTCATGGTGTATTTTCATCAATGGCTCAGCATGAGTAACCCTAATACCCAACTCCTCTTCAAGCTCCCGAGTTAAACCTTGCTGTGGAGCTTCATTATGTTCAATTTTTCCACCCGGAAATTCCCACAAACCACCTTGGTGCAAGTGACCCGCACGACGGGAGATAAGAATTTGATTAGGGTAGAGGTTTTTATCGCCATAAATTATCGCAGCAACCACTTGAATGCGTTTCATCTCAGCACCGCAGGTTAAGTTCGATACTCTGCATTGATACGGACATATTCGTGAGTTAAATCACTAGTCCAGACAACTTCACTGGCGTCGCCTCGATTCAAACAAACACGTATTTCAATATCCTCTGGCTGCATAGCAGCTTGTCCTGCTTCTTCACTGTAACTGGGGGCTCGCGCTCCATGGTCAGCAATTAAAACTGAATTGAGCAATATTTGAACCTCGTTGACATCCAAATCTTCAATACCAGAGCGCCCAATAGCGGCAAGGATTCGACCCCAGTTTGGATCTGATGCTGATAGTGCAGTTTTGACTAGAGGTGATTCTGCAATGGTATAAGCAACCTTTAAAGCCTCTGACTGATTGCTAGCTGTATCAACAACCACTGAAACAAATTTAGTAGAACCCTCTGCATCACGAATAATGGCCTGGGCTAAATCGGTAAACACTTGGCACAGGCTTTCAAGAAAGCTGTCAAAAGATTCTTCGTCTATTATGACGCCACTCGCTCCTGTGGCCACCAAAACAACAGAGTCATTAGTTGAGGTATCACTATCGACAGTAATGCGATTAAAAGACTTTTCAGTCGCGAGTGTGAGTGCTCGATGCAGTAGCTCTTCATTAATAACTGCATCAGTGGCTACATAAGCTAACATGGTGGCCATATTTGGCTTTATCATGCCTGACCCTTTAGCGATTCCAGTAATGGTCACTGGTTTGTCAGACCCAAATTGTGTGCTGCTACCTTTTGCTCTTGTATCTGTGGTTAAAATTCCTTGAGCAGCATCAGTCCAGCCTGATTCGCTAAGTTGTTCAAATGCATCGGGCAACCCAGCTAACAATTTATCAATCGGCAGGAGCTCACCAATCACGCCTGTAGAAAACGGCAGAATAGTATCGATCTCCACACCAGCAAGGGTCGCTAAGGCACTGCAGGTTTGGGTGGCATCCAATAAACCTTGCTCGCCAGTACCCGCATTTGCATTGCCAGTATTGGTTACTAAGTAGCGTGGAGTGCACCGAGCTAGACGTTCTTTGCAAACAATTACTGGAGCTGCACAAAAAGCATTCTTGGTGAATAGAGCAGCCACCGAGCTACCTTCGGCTATTTCCATAACAACAAGGTCAGGTCGGTCCGCAGATTTTATTCCGGCACTAGTAGTCCCTAACTTAAACCCAAGTACTGGGTGCAGTTCGGGCAGATCTGAAGTTCCTGTGGCCATGCCTTTTACCCCTGTTGCGCTAGCTAGATCTTACCACAGCAATGCTTAAACTTTTTACCTGATCCACAGGTGCAAAGGTCGTTACGTCCAACTTTTGGCCCCTGCCTCATTATGGGTTGAGCTGCAGCCTCCTTAGGCTCTTGAGCATTTACATCAGCCTCCTCCGATAATCCAGCAGTCTCAGCATGCTTATACTCTCGATTCTGCTGCTCTTTGCGGCGCTGCTCTTCTAAACGCTGCATGTCCTCTTTGCTGGCAACTTCAATATGACTGAGATAGCGAATAGTGTCGTATTTAATATTGCCCAATAAGTCCTCAAATAACACAAAGGACTCGCGCTTATATTCTTGTTTTGGATTTTTTTGAGCATAGGCTCTAAGCCCTATGCCTTGACGCAACTGATCCATACTGGAGAGGTGCTCTTTCCAGAGATTATCCAATACTTGCAGCATGATCTGGCGCTCTACCTCACGCATTTGATCACCCACATGAGCATATCGCTCTAAGTAGTCTTGCTGTATCACGGCAACGATTTTCTCTCGCAGGTCGGTTTCCTCGAGACGATCGTCCTCATCCAGCCATTTTTGCACTGTGATCTCATTAGAAAACTCGGTAGCGAGCGCTTTTTCTAGACCTTCCACATCCCATTGTTCTTCAATGCTCATCGGTGGAATATAAGTACTGATGCATTGATCGATAACATCACCCCTTACGTTGGTGATAACATCCGAAATATCATCATCCTCGAGTAAATCATTACGCTGCTGGTAGATAACCTGCCTCTGGTCATTGGCAACGTCGTCGTATTCGAGTAAGTGTTTTCGAATATCAAAATTACGCCCTTCAACCTTGCGTTGAGCCTTGATGATGGCATTGGTCACCATGCGATGCTCAATAGATTCGCCGTGCTCCATTCCCATGCGCCGCATCATGTTTTTTACTGTATCTGAGGCAAAAAGCCTCATCAATGGGTCTTCAAGAGAGAGATAAAATCGAGATACACCCGGATCACCTTGACGTCCAGATCGGCCGCGCAACTGATTATCTATCCGCCTAGACTCGTGTCGCTCGGTAGCAACAATATGTAATCCTCCTGCCTCTATAACCTTAGAATGACGATCAGTCCAATCGTCCTTCAATGCTTGGATCTTGTCTTCGGTAACGCTCTTCTTTTCATTAAGTTGCTTTAATTCAGCATCAAGGTTGCCGCCTAAAACAATATCAGTACCACGTCCCGCCATATTCGTAGCGATCGTAACTGCACCGGGGCGGCCTGCATTGACAATAATATTGGCCTCTAACTCGTGTTGCTTAGCATTCAATACGCTGTGCTTAATCTTGGCTTTCTTAAGCATGCCAGATAGAAGCTCAGAGGTCTCAACGGAGGCTGTACCCACCAGGACAGGTGCGCCGGCTGTAACAATTTCTTTGATGTCGGTAATAACAGCCTCAAATTTTTCTTCTTGGCTAAGAAAAACAAGATCATTTAGGTCTACTCTGACCACATCAACATTGGTTGGAATGACCATGACTTTCAAGCCATATATCTGATCGAACTCATAAGCCTCTGTGTCTGCAGTACCCGTCATTCCAGCTAATTTGTGGTACAGGCGAAAATAGTTTTGAAATGTCGTTGATGCTAGGGTCTGGCTCTCTTGCTGTATTTGTAAGTTCTCTTTTGCCTCAATGGCTTGATGCAAACCCTCGGACAGCCTGCGACCGGGCATAGTGCGACCAGTATGCTCGTCAATTAACACTGCCTGTCCATCTTGAATGATGTATTCAACATCACGGTGAAAGAGATGGTTTGCACGCAATGCTGAACTGACGTGATGCAATAATCCAAGATTGGTCGCTTGATAGAGACTTTGATCTTGATTCAGGAGGCCTTCTTTAATCAAGATCTCTTCAATTTTCTGGTGCCCATCCTCGGTCAAGTCTACGCTTCTGGATTTTTCATCGATAACGAAATCACCAACGATATCCTGCTCTTCTTCACTCTGAGTGTCCTCAGCATCAGTTTCTATCACCGGTAGTAATCGCGAGGTAAGAACATTAATTGTTTTATATAAAGCTGAGCTATCCTGGGCCGCTCCAGAGATTACTAGTGGAGTCCGTGCCTCATCGATGAGAATAGAATCAACCTCATCTACGATTGCAAAGGCCATCCCACGTTGTGATTTGTCTTCCAGACGCAATGCCATATTGTCACGGAGGTAATCAAAACCAAACTCGTTATTAGTGCCGTAGGTAATATCGGCAGCGTAGGATTGCTGGCGAGGGCTCGACTTGAGCTCCCCTTCATCATCTGGGCCCAAATAAAATGAATTTGCGGTGTTAGCCCCTTGATAGGACTGAATAACCCCCACTGACATACCTAGTGCCTGATAAAGTGGTGCCATCCATTGCGCATCACGGCGAGCCAAATAATCATTTACAGTGATAACATGCACGCCCTCACCAGACAGGGCATTTAGGTAAGCTGCAAGAGTAGCCACCAAGGTCTTACCTTCTCCAGTTCTCATTTCTGCTATTTTGCCTTGGTGCAGTGTCAATCCACCAATCATTTGAACGTCAAAATGGCGCATCCCAAGCACTCGACTTGACGTTTCTCGAACCACGGCAAAGGCCTTGGGAAGAATTCTATCTAAGGTATCACCGTTGGCGAGTTGTTCTCGGAACAAATCAGTCTGCCCCTTCAACTCAGTGTCACTTAACTGTTTCAGTTCATCTTCGTAGACATTAATTTTCTTTACGACCTTTCCCATTTGGCGAAGTTCGCGGTCATTGCTGGTACCAACAATCTTTTTTAACACTTTCCCTAACATAGTGGTTTCCGATATTTTTTAACGATAGAAATCGGGAGATACAATCTTCCCAATGGAGCAGATCTTAAAGGAGAGTTTAGCGGTAGGTTCGACGGATATAGGTCGCTGGATCAACAGTGCGACCATTTTTAAACACTTCAAAATGTACATGGGGGCCAGTAGAGCGACCTGAACTTCCCATCTGGGCAATAACCTCACCCTTTTTTACGATGGTGCCAAGGTCAGCAAGATTCTTTTCATTGTGTGCATAGCGAGTCACATATCCATCACTATGATTAATTTCAACCATCAAGCCATAACCACTGCGATCTCCAGACCAGGTTACAACACCAGAGGCTACCGCCACCACGTCATCTCCTTTACGCCCAGCAAAATCAATACCGCCATGCCACTGTTGTTTGCCATGAAAAGGGTCAATACGCATGCCATATTCTGATGACATCCAACCTTTTTTGACCGGTCGTCCCGCAACAAACTGCTCATTTTTTAACTTTTTATCAGATAACATCGACTGGAGAATCTGCAGTTGGGATTCACGGCTGCTAATAGTGCTATCTAGTTTGGCGAACATGACCGATACTTTGTCTTGAATTTCAGCATGCTCAGCAATTTCTGCCAATGGCGTCTCTATGGGCCCACCTAAGCCTGGCGTTGAGGAGAAATCAAACTCTCCGTCCTCTAGGCTAGCGACCTGCGTCAACTGCTCTCCAAGAGCATCAAGGCGCACTAGCCGCGATCTTAACCTAGCCAACCTCACCGTCATTGCTGCCAGAGAGTTATCTAACTGTTGCCTTCCCTGATCTACCTGTTCTTGTTGGGCCACAATTTGATGCTGCATTTCGACAATACTGTTATCGAACAATAACTCCCACCGGCCATCAGCAATTTTGACGCCTAACATTGTACCCGCAGCTAAAGGTACCCCGAGCACCAAAGCAGATAAGACACACTTAGCCCAGCTGTTTAGGCGGATAGTCCTAACTTTCTCGGCTCGATTGCTTATGAGGATTATTTTCACTAAAAAATGAGACCTGTTTTACTAACTTGCCTGGATGTAAGAAATTGGTATTTCTTCGGGATTATTCTCGAAGGTCACTACTTCCCACGCATCTTTATCAGCCATTAATGCTCTCAATGACACATTGTTTAAACCATGGCCTGATTTATGTGCATCATATTCGCCAATTAGACTATTGCCAACAACATAAAGATCACCGATGGCATCAAGAATTTTGTGTTTCACAAACTCATCGCTATAACGCAACCCTTGTTCATTAACAATATGATCATCATCAATGCCAACCGCATTATCCAAACTAGCACCGCGGGCAAGGCCAATGGATTTCAAATACTCCATATCACGCATAAACCCGAAAGTTCTCGCTCGGCTGACTTCTTTGACGAAACTTGTACTTGAGAAGTCAACGCTGGCATTAAGTGTCTGTTCCTTAAGAACCGGATGATCAAAATCGATGGAAAAATTGACTTTAAACCCATCAAAAGGCCTAAAAGTTGCAACTTTGTCATCTTGTTTAACTGTGACTGGTTTTTTAATACGTATGAACTTTTTAAGCGCCTCTTGCTCAACAATCCCTGCCGACTGGAGCAAAAATACAAAAGGAGCTGCACTACCATCCATAATAGGGATTTCTTCAGCTGACACATCTACCAGAAGGTTATCGATACCCATTCCAGCTAACGCCGACATTAGGTGCTCTATAGTGGAAACGCGAGTCTTGCCACTTACCAGAGTCGTGTGCATATTGGTGTCCCCAACATTTTCTGGGGTAGCCGCGATAGACACTGAAGGCTCAAGATCAGAGCGCCGAAACACAATACCTGTGTCCGGCTCTGCGGGATTTAAAGTTAAATAGACTTTTTGGCCAGTATGGAGACCCACGCCAGTTGCACGAATAGTATTTTTAATTGTGCGCTGCTTAATCATGTCTATTCCTACTTTCAATCGCAAATAGTAACAGACAAGCCCCTTATCACCAAGATTTTTGCAATCTGAGGCGTGGCAATAAGAGGCTCAAAGTCATCACAGCATTAATCTGCCTGTTTTCTCAAAAAAGCAGGTACATCAAGATAATCAAGCTCAGGATCGGCCTGAATTTCAGCCTTTCTGGCAGTAGATCCCTCTCCAATTGCGGAGCCGCGTCTGATGCTAGTGGGCTGCTCTAATCTACCCCAATCGAAGTCTCCACCACTCTTTCGAGGTGGCTGATTGTCAACTACGACTCCTCTTGGGCCGGTCTTAGCACCCGGAGCACGTAATCCTGTAGCAACAACAGTAACTCGCAACTGATCGTTGAGGTCGGGATCAAAAACACTACCGACAATAATCGTAGCGTCTTCATCAGCAAACTCTCTGATCGTATTACCCACATCTTCAAACTCACCCAAAGTGAGATCAAAACCACTGGTAATATTAACCAAGATACCTTTGGCTCCCTGCAGATTAACGTCTTCAAGCAATGGACAACGGATAGCTCCTTCAGCCGCAACCGCAGCACGATCAGAGCCACTTGCGTCACCAGTACCCATCATAGCCATTCCCATTTCAGACATCACGGTCCTCACATCAGCGAAATCGACATTAATCAGACCATCCAAGAGAATTAGATCGGTGATACCTTGAACAGCTCCAAATAAAACGTCATTCGCTTGCCTAAAGGCATTAAGTACGGTCATATCCTTACCTAATACCTGAAGCAACTTCTCATTTGGAACTATAATAAGAGAATCAACACGCTCTTTAAGTTGAGCGATCCCCTCATCAGCAATCGCCATACGCTTGCGTCCTTCAAATGAGAATGGCCGTGTGACCACACCAACCGTCAATATCCCCATTTGCTTTGCAATTTCTGCAATAACAGGGGCACCACCGGTACCTGTGCCGCCACCCATACCTGCAGTGATGAAGACCATATCTGCTCCCTCTAAAACCTGAGCAATACGCTCTTTATCTTCCATTGCCGCTTGGCGTCCTACCTCAGGATTGGCACCAGCACCAAGACCTTTGGTCAGTGCACCACCCAGTTGTAAAACGGTTGCACTATCTAGGTTATACATAGACTGAGCATCGGTGTTAGCACAAATAAAATGCACACCATCGATATTACTATCAATCATATGGCGTACTGCGTTGCAGCCACCACCACCAACACCCACTACCTTGATTTCTGCATTCTTCGGAATGCTATCCACTAACTCGAACATATCGTTCTCCTTATTTGCGCCTCACAATTAAAATATTAACCACTATTTCTAGTAGCACTTAAACTCCACCTTGAAACCAACCTTTAACTCTCTCAAACATACTTCCAGTCTGTCCATTACCGGAATCGCTATGACCATGTTTACTTTGTTGAGCGACCCCAAAATGTAATAGGCCAACACCCGTTGAATAAATTGGATTGTTGACGATATCTGACAGACCTTTTACTTTAGTCGGAGCACCGATTCGGACAGGCATGTGGAAAATTTCCTCGGCCAATTCAGTAACACCCTCCATCTTTGATGTGCCGCCAGTTAACACAACACCAGCTGCAATAAGTTCTTCAAACCCACTTCTGCGAAGCTCTGCTTGGACCAGAGTAAATAATTCGTCGTACCTAGGCTCTACCACTTCAGCAAGTAATTGACGGGACATGTCTCTAGAATCACGATCACCAACACTGGGAACTTTTACTGTTTCATCTGGCCCAGCTAATTTTGCAAGGGCACAGGCATACTTAATCTTTAGTTCTTCAGCGTGAGGTGTGGGTGTGCGCAACGCCATAGCTATATCATTTGTTACTTGATCACCCGCAATGGGTATAACGCCGGTATGACGAATTGCTCCTTCCGTGAAAATCGCAATGTCTGAGGTACCTCCACCAATGTCGACTAGCGCGACACCGAGTTGCTTCTCATCTTCGGTCAAAATTGCGTAACTAGATGCCATTTGCTCTAGTGCCAGATCTTCTACTTCTAGGCCACAGCGTCGTATACATTTTTTAATGTTCTGAGCCGCATTTGCAGCACAGGTAACCAGATGAACCTTAGCTTCAAGTCGAACGCCGGACATACCAATTGGTTCTCTGACACCCTCTTGATCATCAATAATAAATTCTTGAGGGAGAACGTGAAGAATCTCCTGATCAGCTGGAATAGCTACAGCTCTAGCCGCATCAATGACTCTTTCAATATCCAGAGGTTGGACCTCTCCAGCCATGCCAATCCCAACGATGCCGTGAGAATTCAAGCTGCGGATATGGCTACCGGCAATGCCGGCATAGACAGAATGAATGGAACAACCTGCCATCAGTTCAGCCTCTTCTACGGCGCGCTGAATTGAATTTACGGTGGCCTCAATATTAACCACTACTCCTTTCTTTAACCCAGAGGACTCACACATTCCTGTGCCAATGATCTCTAGGTCTCCAGTGGCGCCAACTGCACCCACAATAGCAACCACTTTAGAGGTTCCTATATCCAGGGCGACTACCATATTCTCTTCATTAGAATTGCTCATAATTTTTACCTTTTACGCTCTCTTTTATGCCGCACTATAATTTTTTGATGTCTGATCTTGGTCTTCACTAGCAAGCGCATCATCCTTCCAAGAAACCGCGAGGCCGTTTGGATAGCGCAAATCAATAGATGCAATATTACCTATCTGCAAGTCCAGCCCAGATTTCCAAACAATGACTAATCGCCTAATTTTCTCAACAACGTTATCCCGGCCCAGTACCAACCTAATCCCAGGGGCTGTTTGTATCTGCCATGCGCCCACTGCATCCCTTTGTAATTCGGTCAACTTTAAGCTGGTTGGAATCAGAAGCTCTGACACTAATTGATACTGCTTAATCATGTCTTGGGTGCTTCCAAAGTCAGCTTCTAGTACAGGCAGAGACTCAAGATTGCTATTTTCAGGTAGTTCTAGCTGATCACCGAGACGATTTAAAAAACCCTGTTGTCCCCAACGAGCAATAGGAACCTCTTCTAGAACTTCGACTTTTAAGGTTGACGGCCATTCACGTCGCACACTGACTTGATGAATCCAAGGGTGGCTCTGCAATTCCTGGCGTAACTGATTAAGATTCATACTCAAAAAACCCCCATCTATTTCTGCGTTGACCAAATTAGCTAACTCTTCTTCTTCAAGATGCTTAAATTCACCACCTACCATGATTCTGCTAAGTGGCGTGTCGATCTGCTTATAAATAAAATCTGCCCCATAAATAGCCGCAATAAAAACAGTTACCATTAACAAGCGCAGAAACTTCTCACCCAAACCATCAGAAAAACCTGGCTTCTGCCTTTGATTAAAGTTTGCTCCTCTTGGCCCTTTTTTAGTCATCGTGTGGAGGCCTCTAAAATTCTAAATACAAGCTGATTAAAGTCCACACCTGCTGCGATAGCAGCCATAGGCACTAAACTGTGACTTGTCATACCAGGCACTGTGTTTACTTCTAACAGCTGGAATGCACCGGTGTTATCTGCCATCAAGTCAACTCGGCCCCACCCTTCGCAGCCAAGACTGTTGAATGCATCCAGAGATAGTTTCTGTAGCTCGTTCTCTTTGTCTGGGGAAAGTCCACTCGGACAGAAATAAGCTGTTTCATCCGAGAAATATTTCGCCTGATAGTCATAAAATATCTCGTTTGAACGAATTCTTATCGAGGGTAAAACCTGATCATCAAGAATAGCGACGGTATATTCCTCACCTTCTAGTAAAGGTTCAGCGATAACCACGGCATCATAATTTGCAGCATGTAACCAAGCAGCTTTTAGTTCGTTAGCATTTTCTACTCTACTCATTCCAATGCTTGACCCTTCAGAGGCAGGCTTGACCATCGCTTTACCGCCAAGCGCACTGAGGGCTTCAGACCAATGCGTATCCTTGTGTAACAGAAAGAAATCAGTTGTTGGTAACCCAATATCTTTCCATAACTCCTTACATCTCTTTTTATCCATGGCCAATTCAGAGGCTAAAACACCACTTCCCGTATAAGGGATTTTTAGACCTTCCAAAGTGCTCTGTAACTTACCGTCTTCTCCGCCAGGCCCATGCAGCGCAATAAAGATACGGTCTAAATCATAGTCTGCTAATTGTGTTGCAATATCATCCTGCGCATCGATCAACAGGGTGTCGACACCCATGTTTATTAATGCCCCATAAACAGCTTCACCACTCATCAATGAAATTTCGCGTTCTGATGAGGTCCCACCATATAAAAGGCCCACACGACCAAATTGGCTGACATCTCTGGAGTTTTGTAGGTGAGTAGTCATATTTTCACCTGCCCCAGTTCAGTATCGGTCAACATCGCAACTAACTTAGTGACGCTTCCAGCTCCTTGGGTCAGTACCAAATCATCCGCTTTGACAAAATCGGCAACCAAGCTAGGCACTATTTCTAACGTCTGCGCATGAATAGGATTTACCGCAGACTTTTGGCTTATGCTGCTGCATAGATCAGTACTACTTGCACCCTCTATCTCTTCCTCACCGGCCGCGTAAACATCCAGAACAATTAATACGTCTACCTGGGAAAGGACCTCAACAAAGTCATCAAATAGATCTCGTGTTCTTGTATAGCGATGGGGTTGGAAGACCATTACTAGCCTTTTACCGGGCCATCCCGCTCGAACCGCATCGATGGTTGCTTTAACCTCAGTAGGATGATGCCCATAGTCATCAACCAACATGGCGGTACCCTCTTTCACAGGATAATCACCTACAATTTCAAAGCGACGACCAACGCCGCTAAATTCCTGCAATCCATTAATGATGGCACTGTCAGGAATACCCTCATCACTGGCAACCGCAATGGCTGCCGCAGCATTCAGAACGTTGTGTCTGCCGGGAATATTTAAAGTGATATCCAGTGAGGTCAATTCATCAGGCCGATCAATTACAAAATGTGTCTGATGCTTACTATTACTAACCTTCCGAATTCTGTAAGCCGAATCATCACTAAATCCATAGGTTAGGGTTGGTCGAGCCACCTGAACAAGAAGGCTCCTAATAACCTCGTCATCGACACACAACACCGCTAATCCGTAGAAAGGGAGGTTATGAAGAAATTTAATGTAAGTATCTTTAACCCGGTCAAAGTTAAAGTCATATGTCTCCATATGATCAGCTTCGATATTGGTGACCACTGAAACCATTGGCTGCAGATGTAAGAAGGACGCGTCACTCTCATCAGCCTCGGCAACCAAATAACGACTGCCGCCAAGTTGAGCATTGGTACCTACACTATTTACTCGTCCACCCACAATAAATGTAGGGTCACGTCCATCCGCTGCGAAAATAGCTGTAATGAGGCTAGTCGTTGTTGTTTTTCCGTGGGTCCCCGCAACAGCAATTCCATGTCTATAGCGCATCAGCTCAGCAAGCATTTCAGCTCGCCTCACTACTGGAATTCCATGGGCTACGGCGGCAGCAATTTCAAGATTTTCAAAGGTTACAGCAGATGACTTAACTACAACATCTGCACCCTCGATATTATTCTCACCATGCCCCTCAAACACCTGCGCACCGGCCTTCTGAAGTTGCTTTGCGCTAGCATTAATCGTTATGTCAGATCCTGATATTTCATAGCCCTGATTTAGCAACACTTCCGCAATACCGCACATGCCACTACCACCAATTCCAACAAAATGGATGCGGCGAATCCGACGCATTTCAGGTACGTGGAAATCAGATCTATTGACCATTAGCCACCTCCAGACACATATCTGCAACCTGCTGTGCCGCCCCATTCTTAGCCAGCGCCCTCGCATTGATAGCCATAGCTAGCCGTTTTTCTGAATCCATCGTAATGTCAGTGATAATTGCAGCTAGCTTTTCAGGAGTTAGATTTATTTGTTGGATCATCTCAGCCGCGCCATGATCGACTAACAGCTGACCATTGGCGGTTTGATGATCATCAATAGCATAAGGAAATGGAATTAGTAAGGCGCCAAGCCCCGCAGAGGTTAGCTCTGCTACTGTAAGAGCTCCCGACCGACAAATAACAAAGTCGGCCCATTCGTAGACAACTTCCATCGACTCAATGAAAGGCACTACGGTCAACGCATCACTGTCTTGATCAAAACCTTCAGCCGCATAGAGCTCTAATGTTGCCTTCAAATGAGCCTTTCCAGTCTGATGGAAAACATCAGGGCAGATCGCAGAGTCAATCTGAGCGAGTGCTTTTGGTAAAATTTCATTTATCGCTAATGCACCTCTGCTCCCACCCAATACAAGTAATTTAGGTTTCCCATCTCTCGCTTCAAATCGCTCTTGTGGAGGTATTATCTGAGCAATTTCTCTGCGCACCGGATTTCCTGACCAGACTCCTTTTTTTAATGTATTCGGGAAGCCTTGCATCACTCTTCTAGCAAAGAGAGCGGTCAATCTATTAGTTGTTCCTGCCACTGAGTTTTGCTCATGAATAACAACAGGGATACGTTTTAACCAAGCCGCAACAGCCCCCGGGCCAGACGCAAAACCTCCCATACCTAGCACGACCTGAGGTTTGAATTCGGAGATAACCTTCAAAGCTTGAGAAATAGAGCGCCACAATAACAATGGAGCTTTAATAAAGACTAAAAGCCCTCGCCCACGGATACCCTCAATGTCGATAAAATGTAGATCTATATTCTGTGGCGGAACTAAGTCTGCTTCTATCCCCTGACGCGTCCCAAGCCAAGAAACGATCGCTTCCTGATTGCGTAACTGATCCACGACTGCTAACGCAGGAAACACATGTCCACCAGTCCCTCCAGCCATTACCATGACCCTTATCTGATTATCGTCGGACATTTGCAGACCTCCGACTAGTGCTTTCTGGTTGATTGAGGTCATGAGCAAAACGAAGCATCATCCCCACCATTGCACAAGAAACCAGCAAACTACTTCCGCCATAGCTGACGAAAGGAAGGGTTAATCCTTTTGTTGGTAAGAGGCCCGCATTCACACCTAAATTAATAAACGTCTGTCCGCTAATCAATAAGCCAAAGCCGATTAACACAAAGGCGGGATACCATTTCTGCTGCTCGATAGCTTTTCTACTCAAACTAAAGATTCGAGTAACCATCAAACAGTAGAGGCCTATTAGACAAATAACACCAAGGAAACCAAATTCTTCAGCGAAAATGGCAAATACAAAGTCGGTGTGGGCTTCGGGTAGATAGAGCATTTTTTGTACTGACTGACCGAGCCCTACGCCAAACCATTCGCCTCGACCAAAAGCAATTAAAGATTGAGTGAGTTGGTAACCACTATTAAATTGATCGGACCAAGGATCAAGATATGCTGTGATCCGCGCCATTCGATAGGGGGACGAATCTTTCAACCACCAGAGCACTGCCGCACAAATACCTATGAGGAAAATGTACTGTCGTAGCTTCGCCCCTCCAAGGAACAACATCGCCATGAATGTTCCACCAAGAACTACTACAGATCCAAAATCAGGCTCTCTGATCAACAATATAGTCAACAAACCTATCAGAACCATAAGCTTGCCAAAATGCTCCCAACCTTCTCCCAGAGTTTCTCTATATTGCTGCAAATAGGTCGCTAAAAATACGATAGTCGCCACCTTGACTAGCTCTGAAACCTGGATAGTAAAGCCACCCAACGCCAACCACCGGCGACTTCCATTCAACTCTCGTCCAATACCCGGAATCAAAACTAAAACAAGAAGCACAACTGAGGCGAGCATCCATAATCGAGAGTACTTTGACCAGAACGTAGATGGTGTCAAAAAAGTCACCAGCATGGCTATAGCGCTCAGCATTAAATAGACGATATGACGTTTAAAGAAAAATAGTTCATCGCCTAATCTGTGGTCTCCAAAGCTAAATGACGCCGAACTGATCATGATAAATCCGACAGAAATTAGAGCCGCTACAGGCAATAGCAGCGACATATCTAAGTGCCATTGCCTATTGCTTTGCTTAGAAACAGATAGGGGCATTGTTATTAACATGATGCCCCCCTATTCGATGTGTCGAGTAGCTTTCCATTGTTAGATAAAACAGCATGCTGGAAACATTGACCGCGCTCTTCAAAACCTGAAAATAAATCAAAGCTTGCGCAGGCAGGTGAGAGCAGCACTATATCGCCAGCTACAGCCGTTTGTTTTGCCACCACTACAGCGCTATCAAGTGACTTAGCCCGATAAATACTGACCACTGAATTTAGTGCCTTCTCGATCTGATGGGCATCCTCTCCATAGAGCACTCCGCACTTCAAAAACCGACCGGCTGCATCTCTCAAATCATCAAATCTCTGACCCTTGCCTTGTCCCCCAGCTATGAGCAATATATTTTTCTTGGATTGCGACCCAAAGCCCTCTATTGCAGCCAAAGTAGCACCGACATTGGTCCCCTTTGAGTCATCGATATAGAGAACATCATTTATTGTGGCGATTGACTCACAGCGATGAGGCAAGCCTTTGAATACGCGCAATGTCTGCAGCATAAGGGTTTTTTGTAGCTTTATGGCAGACCCTAACGCTAAAGCGGCCAGAGCATTAACTACGTTGTGCCTGCCCTTCATGGCAATATCTTGAGTGCTAATCAATTGATCGGATCCGGCATACAAGTAGTCGATCTCACTAATAGTATCGATCCCAAAGTGCCCATCCATAGGCTTATCAAAACCAAATGTTATGTGACGGGTTGCGTCAGAATGCGGCGGCGCGGTCAAACTATCTTGCCGATTAGAGACGGTTACCGAAGCCCCCAAGTAAATATTCTGTTTGGCAGCAGAGTAAGACTCTAAGCTTTGATACCGATCCATATGATCTGGGCTGATATTCAAGAGGCAAACGACTGCACCCAGACTGTCACTCATTAATTCAAGTTGAAAACTCGATAATTCTAATATGTAGAGCTGACAATCAGAGTCAAGAAGGTCAAGCATAGGAACACCCAAATTACCGCCCACACCTGTTTTTAAGCCACTTGCTTTTGCCATTTCTCCAAGCAATGTTGTCACTGTACTCTTCCCATTCGAGCCAGTGATTGCAACAACTGGTGCTGATACTGCTGTGAGAAACAGTGCTAAATCTCCTATAATCTCAATGCCTTTTTCATGTGCCATCTGCAAAACCGGCTCACTGAGAGATATTCCAGGACTGACTACAATAAGATCAATATCTAACAAGATTTCATCAGTAAATTCGCCGACGGTAATATTGGTGCTTGGATATAAGCCCTTGACCTTAGATAGATTAGCTGGTGCCCTTCTGCTGTCTGCAAAACTAAAGTCGGCACCTATATCTGAAAGATAACGCGCCACCGAAATACCCGTGGCACCCATGCCAAAGATCACGATATTACGTTTAACGAGATTGCTCTCTGTCATTACATTTATCATCTCTATCTAAGTTTCAATGTTGCTAAACCTACTAGCACCAACACAACGGTGATAATCCAAAAGCGCACGATTACTCTTGGCTCCGGCCAACCTTTTAATTCGTAGTGATGATGCAGTGGCGCCATACGAAAAATTCGCTTCCCCGTTAGCTTGAAAGAAGCCACCTGTAAAATCACCGAGAGTGTTTCTACTACAAATACACCACCCATAATCGCCAACACAATCTCCTGGCGCACAATGACTGCGATTACACCAAGTGCAGCACCTAATGCCAGAGCCCCAATGTCTCCCATAAATACCATGGCGGGATAAGTGTTGAACCAGAGAAACCCCAACCCAGCACCGCAGAGAGCTCCAGTGATAATGAGTAGCTCACCCGCCCCACTGATAAAAGGAATGTGTAAGTAGTTAGCAAACTGGTAGTTACCGGTAAGATAAGCAATTATCCCTAAAGCACCACTCACCAAAACCGTAGGCAAGATTGCCAAGCCATCAAGACCATCGGTCAGATTGACGGCATTACTGGTCCCGACGATAACGAAGTAGGCAAAAAGTATATAAAAAGGCCCCATAGCCAAGGCTATGTTTTTAAAGAACGGGACAATGAGTTCGGTCTCGGCAGGTACTTGAGCGGTGTAGTAAAGTACCAAAGCTGCAGTCAAGCCAAACAAAGACTGCCACAGATATTTCCAGCGGGCGGGCAAACCCCGAGGATCTTTTTCTACGACCTTTCGGTAATCATCAACCCAGCCAACAAGTCCAAATGTCAACGTAGTTCCAAGGACTATCCAAACATAGCGATTTCCCAAATCTGCCCAAAGCAGAGTGCTAATAAACACTGCCAGTAAGATGAGCGCTCCCCCCATCGTTGGGGTTCCGGCTTTACTGAGATGAGATTGAGGGCCATCGCCCCGTATTGCCTGCCCCATTTGCAGTTGATTGAGCTTGCGAATAACAGCTGGCCCAAAGACCCAACTGATCACCAACGCAGTAACTACAGCAAAAATTCCCCGAAGTGTGAGGTATTGAACTACCGAAAACGCGCTATAAAACTGACTTAGATAATCTGCCAACCAAACTAACATGAGATTTTTTCTCCAGTAACGAGTGCTTGAACAATATTTTCCATTGACGAACTTCGCGATCCTTTCACTAAAATGGTGAGATTTTTCCCTAGTGCTTGCAATTCAGATACTTTGGCGTCTAAGGCACCAATTAATGCCTTTTGATTGTGAAAATGATTTCCGCCAAATTCCTCGCTAGCAAACTTACTATTAACGCCAGTGCTGTAAAAACACTCTATATTTTGATCTTTTGCGTAGCGGCCTACTTCACGATGCGATACCTTAGTGTGATCTCCTAGCTCTCCCATATCTCCCATCACCAAGATTCGATAGTCCTGAGTGTTGGATAAAACATCGATAGCGGACTTGAATGAATCAGGATTAGCGTTGTAACTATCGTCGATGACTAGGCATGTATCAGACACGATTTTGTGCTGCAGGCGGCCAGGTATTGAATCCACGGATTCCAGCCCAGCAATAATTTGCGCAAGGCTCGCTCCTGCACCAGCGGCACAGGCCGCAGCAGCAAGCGCATTACTAACTGAATGTAATCCTGGAGTTCTTAGCGTTAAGACCTGCTCTCCATCTGATAGGCTTAGACATGAACTAAGACAGAGCGTAAAGGTGAAACAGCCATTACCAGAATCTTCAATATCCTTTGCAAATAAATTCGCATTTTGGTTTGTTATTGAGAAGCTTAGAAAATCGCGGTCGTTAATTACCTCCAACCATTGCTTAACCCAAGGCTGATCAAGATTGATAACTGCGATTCCATTGCAATGAAGGCCTTCGTATATCTCCGCTTTTGCTGAAGCGATAGCCTCATGACTGCCAAATCCCTCGATATGAGCACTTTGCGCATTGTTGACTAAAGCGATATCAGGCTTGGCAATAGTGCAAAGATATTCAATCTCTCCTAAAGCACTAGCACCCATTTCTATGACGGCTACATCTGCCTGTGAGTCCATTGACAACAGAGTTAGCGGTACACCGAAGTGGTTATTTAAATTACCCTGAGTTGCATGAACTCTTTTACTTTGAGATAGAATCTTCGCAATCGCCTCTTTAACAGAGGTTTTACCTGAACTTCCGGTTAGCGCAATAACAGAGCCCTGAAAACTATCCCTTCGCATAGCGGCTATATCACCAAGCGCCCTAGTGGTATCTTCGACCACCCATTGGGGTATTTTTAGTGATTTGTTAGGCTTAGATACAACGGCCCCAGATATTTTACTAGCGACCTTTTCGATGAAATGATGTCCATCAAACCGTTCACCCTCGACCGCAACAAAAAGATCCCCTGAATTAGTGGAGCGACTGTCGATAGACACCGCAGAAAAATACCCATCCGGATTGACCAAAGTGCCGCCAAATCGCAAGGCTGCATCACTGAGAGACATTTGATGCATCATAGATCACCTCCGAGCCGCTCTGTAGAGCCAATCTTATGGAGAGCTAATCTAGCCTCAGCTTGATCACTAAAAGGTAAGCGTTCAGCTCCAAGAATTTGATAATCTTCATGGCCTTTTCCAGCGATCAAAATAACGTCTTCTTTGCATGCTGCCCCAATCGCAAAACTGATTGCCGACCTTCGATCAGCATCGATATGAATATCCCCGGTAGTCCCCAAGAGAATATCGTCGATGATTTTTTTCGCAGATTCAGTTCGCGGATTATCTGACGTCACCACTACCTTGTCAGCATTCTCAGATGCGATCTTACCCATCTCCGCGCGCTTGCCAATATCACGATCACCGCCGCAACCAAAGACAACCCATAGAGCACCGTTACAGTGAACCTTTAAGGCCTGAAGTGCCTTATCTAGAGCATCTGGTGTGTGAGCATAATCAATAATAACCGCAGGACCATTACCATTTCCAACAAGCTCCATGCGCCCACTCACCGCAGTTAAATTAGGTATTAATTCTAAAACTTTAGAAAAAAGATCGTATTCACTGTCATCTGTCTGGATCACGAAAGCCCCAATTACTGCGAGCAAATTATAGAGATTAAATTTTCCTAATAAACTGGACGATACTTCTCCAGAGCCCCACGGAGTCTGAATAGTCGCAGTGAATCCTAAGGTCGAGAATTCCATTGAACGGCAGTAAATATCTGCAGTGATATTCTCTAAGCTGTAGGTAATTACCCGGATAGTTGGATCAAGATCTGCAACAATCGACTTGCCAACATTATCATCAATATTGATTACCGCATTTTTCAGACCAGCCGCTTTGAATAGTTCTCGCTTAGCATTTGCATAACGGTTTAAGTCACCGTGATAATCTAAATGATCTCTGCTCAAATTGGTGAAGACCGCCGTATCCAAATCTAAGCTAGAAATCCGACCCTGCACCAAGGCATGTGATGAAGCCTCTATGGCGACTGCACTACAACCATCAGCAGCCAAATCTGCAAGAATTCCCTGCATTGAGATAGCATCTGGAGTAGTGAGAGGCGAAGACTGCACGTTCTCAGGAGAGGACGAAATCTGGGTATCCTCAGCACTCTCCATTCGAGCTATTCCATGACCTAAAGTTCCTACAAATCCACACTTATAGCCTTCGCTTTTAGATTGCAAATTATCCTGCAGTTGAGAAAATAAATCTGCGTATAGCTGCGCACAGGTGGTTTTCCCATTGGTGCCCGTTATCGCCACTATGGTTAGTCGTTTGGAAGGGTCACCATAGAAGCGCCCAGCAATCGAAGACAATGACTGGGCCAAATGTTCAATACCGATCACTGGAATCGCAGACTTAATGCCGTCATGAATTGGCTTCACTGCTTCATTATTTACACCATCCCATTCAGCCAGAACTGCAACCGCTCCGCGATCAATCGCTTGGGGAACATATTGCATTCCATCTTTCTGAGATCCTTTGAGAGCCACAAATAGATAACCGGGCATGACGCTGCGACTATCTATAGCCATACCTTTAACCGCTATTCGTGGGCATTTTTTTGAAAGATTTAGACCCTGAATCAAGTCTGATAGCATGATCTTTGGTTTACGAGAGAAGCCCATCATGACTCACCTCGCTTTCTAATCAATTTAGGAATAGAGGCGACAGTACGGTTTACGTCAATTTGATCAGGTGTTACCTGAAGCAATCTCAGGGCGCTACCAGTGACCTCCGAGAAAATCGGCGCTGCTACGAGACCACCAAAGTAACTACCATCAGATGGCTCGTCAATAACAACCACAGTCACTAGGCGCGGATTTTCAATCGGCGACAATCCAGCAAAAGCAGACATGTAACGATTTTCATCATAACCTCCTCCAGTTTTAACCTTGTGCAGAGTACCTGTCTTACCTCCAACAGAGTAACCATCAATCATTGCCCTTTTACCAGTGCCCTTGCGGCTACTAGCTGCCTGTAACATATATCGGACCTGCCGTGAGGCCTCAACACCAATTACTCTAGAACTTGGCGGCTCGGACTCCAGAGCAACCAGAGACACTTCTCTGCGAACGCCATCGTTAGCAAGAACTGCATAAGCCCGAGCCAACTGGAGAGAGGAAACACTCAAACCATAACCAAAAGCAAAAGTGGCTTGAGTCACTGGATCCCACTTTCTATAGGCCGGCAAATTACCGAGTGTCTCACCAGGAAATCCGCTACCAACCACTTCACCGAAACCTACCCTCTGAAATAATTCGCGCGTCAATTCAGGATTAAGCGCTAAGGCCACCTTAGTTGTTCCGACCTGACTTGACTTAGTTAATACTCCACTGAGATCTAATTCACCATAGTTTGACGGATCCACAAAGGTCTTATAATCAACCTTAAGATATCCTGGGCTTGTATCAATCAAACTCTCAGATGAAAATTTCCCACTCTCAAGTGCCGCTAAAATAGTAAAAGGTTTTACAGTAGAACCAGGCTCCATGACATCAGTCATGGCTCGATTACGAATAGAGCCTTGACTTAAATAGGATCGATCATTCGGATTAAATGAAGGCTGATTTACCATAGCTAAGACTTCGCCGGTTATTACATCAAGCACCACAACCGAACCAGATTTGGCGCTATGCTTCTTTACCGCTTTTTTGAGTGCCCTGTAAGCAGCATACTGAACGCGTAGATCTATACTTAAGCGCAGATCTTCACCTGATCTTGCAGATTTAATCAGTGAAATATCATTAATGACTCGACCAGCCCGGTCTTGTACAACCTTTTTTGCACCCGCTTCGCCGGTTAGCCACGTATCGTAGGCAAGCTCCATTCCCTCTTGACCGTTATCGTTAATATCAGTAAAGCCAACCAACTGCGCGGTAACCTCGCCAGCAGGATAAAATCGCTTGTACTCCTTTTGGCTAGACACACCTAAGATATTTAAATCTAAAATACTTTCGGCTTTATCTATTGGAAGCTGTCGCGCCAGATACATGAAGGATTTATTTCGATAGCGCTTCAAACGAGCTTTAAGTTGCACTTCAGAAAGGGACATCGCAGCCGATAATCGTTTGAGATCTTTGCCTTGGATTTGCTGAGGATTTGCAATGATCGCCGTAACCGGTGTGCTCACAGCAAGAGGCTCACCATTCCTATCAGTAATCAGACCCCTATATGCTGGAATAGAAACTTTGCGAATCGATCTGTTGTCTCCCTGATTCTGGAGAAAGTCAACGCCCTTCTCTTGGCTAGGAAGGATTTGAAGTTGTGCTATTTTTGCCAAAAGTATCAGTGGTAGAGAGGCCAAAAATAGCATTACTAAATAGTAACGCCATCGCGGTATAACTGCCTGTACCGATTTCTTGGCCACGTTTTTTATCTACCTTTCAGTCACTCATGTGACTTTATGTGTTTTAACAAAACCTCAATTAAGGGGCTCTAACAATTACAATTTCATCTGACTGGGGGCTATGCATATTGAACTTAGCCATTGCAGACATTTCGATCCGCTGCAATGAACCCCAGGCACTTTGTTCCAACAGGTATCTGCCATAATCAACCTGCATTTGGTTTGCCTCCCCTTCTAGCATCACCAATTCTGCATACTTCTCACGACAGAGATGGCTGACATAAGCCACTGATATCGCTGTTACAACTACCAAGACCCACAAACTCGCAATTTGCGTTTGCGCCGACAAAAAGTCATTTTGCTCCAGAGCGGTCATTTCAGGCGACCCTCTCTGCTACACGCATAACCGCGCTGCGAGACCTTATGTTGTCTCCAACCTCAAGATCAGTGGGCTTAACCGCTTTTCCCACTTTCTTTAAACGGACACCACGCTCAACATCTCTTACCGGAAGGTTTTTCGGCAACTTAATGCCTCGCTCTTGATCGCGAATAAATCTCTTCACTCGTCGATCCTCTAGCGAGTGGAAGCTGATCACAACGAGGCGGCCTCCAACCTGCAGTAGATCTACAACTCGACTGAGTAAAACCTCTAAATCATCGAGCTCTCGATTAATAAAAATTCTTATGGCTTGAAAGGCCTTGGTCGCTGGATGCTTCCCTCTTTCCCACGCGGGGTGCGCCGCAGCCAAAATAGAGGCCAACTGGACTGTTCTAGTGATCGGAGTTTTACTTCTCTCGCGAACTACAGCACTTGCCATCCGTCGAGCAAATCGTTCCTCACCATATTCTTTAATCACGCGACTAATTTCTTGCTCTTCAGCACTTGCAATCCATTCCGCGGCAGATAGTCCAGCGGAGGTATCCATTCTCATATCAAGAGGCCCATCCCGCATGAAACTGAAACCGCGATCAGCGTCATCTAGTTGAGGTGATGACACGCCAAGATCGAGCAAAACGCCAGAGACCTTACCCATGTGTGCTTGATCGTCTACGAAATTAGACATATCGGCAAAACTGCCGTGGACCAGCCTCAACCGAGAATCCTGGTTAAAGCGTTCACGACCAGACTCAATGGCCTGGGGATCTTTGTCTATAGCCAGTACGATTCCATTTTTAGATACTTTGGATAATAATTCTGCAGAGTGGCCGCCGCGACCAAAAGTACCGTCGACATAGAAGCCATCTGCGTCAGTTACTAACGCTTCAACCGCCTCCTTTAATAATACTGTCGTATGCTCAGTCACGAACAATTCCATTCCTTACCAAGATAAATTCTTCAGGGCGTCTGACATATTGTCTCTGTCTATTAGCATGCCGCGATAGTTCTCTTGAGACTTTTCTCTTTCAGCATTCCAGTTGTCTTCAGACCAGATCTCAAGCCTTTGAGTTCGCCCTACCAAGATCAGTTTTTTGTCAAGGTCCGCAAACTCTCTAAGCTCTGCAGGAATTAAGATTCTCCCACTACCGTCGAGCTGAATGTCTTTTGCCTGACCCACAACGAATCGACTCAGCATTTCACCAAGGTCGTCCAGCGCTGGAAGAGCAGCTACTTTTTCTTCGAACTTTTTCCACTCAGGTAGCGGTGAAAGAGTCAGGCAGGTAGACTTCATGTCAATGGTAATAACTAGGTCGCCACCGCACAATTCGGACAATAATCTACGATAGCGGGTCGGGATTGCCATCCGACCCTTCGCGTCCATATTGATTGGATCACTACCTCTAAACATTTTTAACCTTTTCTTGTCATGAAAGCAGCTTAAAACACCACTTTTTGCCACTTTTCCCCATATGTGCACACTATTAGCCAGAGATACTAATGTCAAGCCTCAAGGAATGATAAAAATGTAATAAAATCAGTAAGTTCCACCAATATTGGCCATTCCCATGAAAGCACAGGATTAGCACTTAATATTTAGCAATATAAAACATCAAACTACCGCTAAAACTTAAAGTAACTTCTAGCTTATGGGTTTTTAAGAACATTTTGCGAATAAAAATATAGATTTATATGCTTTGTAGTTATTAAAATTTTGGGTTTAAGGCTCGAAAACAAAAAAGGTCAGCAAAACTTGCTGACCTTTTTCATTGAGCTAAAAAGTGAGTCGACCGATAAGCCGGGTTCTGTCGTGGACAATCATTCATCTGGGACAAACGTCACCGCCTGCCTCAAGCAACCTACCCGTTCCCAACGCGGGTCGCGCCATATGGAAACCTATTTGGTCTTGCTCCGAGTGGGGTTTACCCTGCCACTGCTGTTACCAACAGCGCGGTGCGCTCTTACCGCACCCTTTCACCCTTACCTGTATTCGCGAACGAATCATCGGCGGTCTGCTCTCTGCGGCACTTTCCGTAGGCTTCCGCCCCCCAGGCGTTACCTGGCACTCTACCCTCTGGAGCCCGGACTTTCCTCTGGCCTGCCCCCCTTTAAACGCATGCGAATATCGGAGAATTCAGAGCAGCGATTGCCTAGTCAACTCATGAGAGAGTTTACCACACAATCTGGCACAATCAGACTCAACATTTAACCAGTTGAGTAATTGACTAAATGTGAGTTAAATTAAAAATTACTTCAACAAAGGGTGGTCAGCAGGAAGCTGCCTGGAAATCCATAACGCTAATTTGTGCCGCATATTAGGGTCACTAATCTGATCTTTAGCTAAGGGTTGAATCAGTTTATCTTCAATCAGAACTCGATACACAAATTCTACTTTAAGCTTGAGTGAGTCTTGATTTTCAATCTCACCATAACCCCGTTTTTGTGCATAAACCGCACCAATTTGAAGGGCTTTTTTTACTAATTCTGGCTCGTTTTTAATCTTATTCATCGATTAAAGTACCTATGATTACAAATGCTTTAATATCATTTTATTAAAATCAATCAGTCTACAAATTGTCGCGCATTTCGGAATATTCGCATCCAAGCACTGTGCTCACCCCAATCGTGAGGATGCCAAGAATTAAGTACCGATCGAAATACCCTTTCAGGGTGCGGCATCATTAATGTAACTCGCCCGTCGGTCGAAGTAACACCAGTCAACCCCTCAGGAGATCCATTAGGATTAGCCGGATAACGAGACGCAATTCCGTAGTCATTTTCGATAAAACGCAGTGCTATTTGATGATTGTTATTTAATTTAATCAAATCTTCAGGCGAGGAAAACTCAGCTCTACCTTCACCATGAGAGACAGCAATAGGCATAATAGACCCGGCCATGCTGTTCAACAAAACAGACTCTGAAGACTCAACCCGAACTAGAGAGAACCTCGCCTCAAATTGTTCGGAGAGATTGCGCACAAACCGAGGCCACAGATCTGCACCTGGAATGAGCGACTTCAGGTTACTCAACATTTGACAGCCATTGCATACACCTAAGCTAAACGTATCATGGCGAATGAAGAACTGCTCAAACTGATCTCGTAACTGACTATTGAATAATATTGTCTTTGCCCAACCCTCTCCTGCTCCTAACACATCACCATAAGAGAATCCGCCGCAGGCTACCATCCCGCTATAATCCTCCAATGAATGCCGTTGAGCCAGCAGGTCACTCATGTGCACGTCAACCGCGGTGAATCCAGCGCGATCAAAAGCCGCTGCCATCTCAAGGTGGCTATTAACCCCCTGCTCTCTCACAATTGCCACCTTTGGCTTGGATCCCCTCTTTATATAAGGCGCACTGATATCATCATTCAAATCAAAGGTTAGGCTAACCGAAAGTCCTAGATCTGTTTTTTCAATACGATCGAATTCTTGACGAACACAGTCAGCATTATCCCGTAAGGATGCAACTTGGAAAGACGTCTCACTCCAAGCACTTTGCAAAACATCACGCCTCTCAGCAAAAATCATCTCGCCCTGTTGCCTAATCTCGATTCGGTCACTGTCATTGAGACCACCTAGATTTATGATCGAGGTGCCGGCAGACTTAAATCGCTGAGACACTTCCTCGACTTGGTCCGCCTTGACTTGAATGACTGCGCCTAATTCTTCGTTAAATAATGCCGCTACAATATTGTTATCTGGACCGCACAGACCAGCATCAAGGCCTACAGTGATACCAACATGGCCTGCAAAGCTCATCTCTGCAAGAGTGGTTAGAAGTCCTCCATCGGATCTGTCGTGATATGCCAGAATATCTCCCAATTCAATGGATTCTTGCATTGCATTAAAGAAACCAAGTAAAGCATCTGGACTATCAACATCTGGCACTGAAGTACCAAATTCAGAATAGACCTGAGACAAAATAGAACCACCCAAGCGATTGGCGCACTGATTCATATCAATCAGCAACAATTCAGTTTCACCGCAATCTGTTCGCAGCTGAGGAGTAAGTGTTTTACGGACGTCCAACACAGAAGAAAATCCGGTGATAATTAGTGACAGAGGTGAGGTAATGGATTTATCTTGCCCTTCTGACTGCCATGCTGTGCGCATTGACATTGAATCCTTCCCCACAGGTATCGTAATACCCAGTTTGGGACAAAGATCCATACCGACTGCCTCCACGGTACGGTAAAGCTTTTCATCCTCACCAGGGGATCCAGCAGCACACATCCAATTCGCAGATAATTTAATGTCTTTAATATTATTTATTCGGGCGGCACAAATATTGGTTAATGCCTCACCAATTGCCATACGCCCTGATGCAGGTCCATTGACCAAAGCAAGGGGAGTACGCTCACCCATCGCCATGGCCTCACCAGCATTACTATCATAGGTCACAGTTGTGACAGCACAATCTGCTACCGGTACTTGCCAAGGCCCCACCATTTGGTCGCGCGCAACCATGCCACTAACAGTCCGATCACCAATTGTGATTAAGAAGCTTTTACTAGCGACCGATGGATGGCGCAAAACACGAGAAACCGCCTCACTAATATCTATATCGCGCCCAGAAAACTCGTCACAAGTTTGCTGTAACTTAGTCGCATTACGATGCATTTTAGGTGTCTTGCCAAACAGTACCGACATCGGTAAATCTACTGGCTTGTTATCAAAATGGTCATCAACAACCATTATGCTCTTGGCTTCAGTCGCCTCTCCTACTACTGAATAAGGACAGCGCTCACGTTCACAAATTGCAACAAATCTATCTAAGTCGCCCGGCATAACAGCTAGAACATAACGCTCCTGCGCTTCATTGCACCATATTTCAACTGGGGACATCCCAGGCTCATCATTGGGTACGGCGCGCAGATCAAAGCGACCTCCTGTGCCTCCATCTTTAACTAATTCAGGCAAGGCATTTGAAAGGCCCCCAGCTCCGACATCGTGAATAAACGCGATGGGATTGGTATTACCTAATTGCCAACAAGAATCTATGACCTCTTGGCAACGTCTTTCGATTTCGGGATTTTGGCGCTGTACCGAAGCAAAATCCAAATCAGCTGAGCTGGTTCCCGTGGTCATTGAGGATGCTGCTCCCCCACCCAAACCAATAAGCATGGCAGGGCCACCCAGCACTATTAATTGGGCGCCAGCTTCAAATTCTGGTTTATCAACATGGTCTTCTCGGATATTCCCGTACCCACCGGCAATCATTATTGGTTTGTGATATCCCCTTCGATCGCCTGCAAAGTCCATCTCAAATGTTCTAAAGTAACCACAAATATTGGGACGGCCAAATTCGTTGTTAAACGCGGCACCACCAATTGGACCCTCTATCATAATGTCCAGTGCCGATACAATGCGATCAGGCTTCCCATAGTCAGTTTCCCAAGGTTGAATGAACTCAGGTATCTGTAAATTAGACACTGTAAACCCTACTAAACCTACTTTGGGCTTTGATCCTCGACCAACAGCACCTTCATCTCGAATTTCACCTCCTGAGCCTGTCCCTGCACCAGAATAGGGAGCAATCGCTGTAGGATGATTGTGAGTCTCAACCTTCATTAATAGGTGAACTGGTTCGTGGCTATAACTGTACTCTCTTGTTATTGGGTTAGGATAAAAACGACCACCTTCTGAACCCACCACAACGGCGGCATTATCCGAGTATGCAGACAACACATTGTCACCATTAAGGGCATTGGTATTGCGAATCATTCCAAAAAGTGAATGCTCTTGATTGACCTCGTCGATAGTCCAGCTGGCATTAAATATTTTATGTCGACAATGCTCTGAGTTTGCTTGAGCAAACATCATCAACTCAGTGTCAGAGGGGTTGCGCTCTAAATCTTTAAAGCTATTAACCAAATAATCTATCTCATCATCCGCCAAGGCTAAACCCAAGTTTACGTTTGCTAGTCTCAAAGCATCGGCACCCCCGCCAATCACATCAACTAATGTCAACGGAGAAGGCTCTTCATGACTAAATAATGCCTCAGCCTGAGATAAGTCAGAGAGAACAGCTTCCACCATACGATCGCTGAGTAATTCTCCCACTGCAGCCAATTGTTGCTGTGATAAAATCTTGTCAGATTCAATATAGTAAGCAGTTCCTCTCTCAACCCTAACAACACTTTCTAATCCGCAGTTGTGGACAATATCTGTAGCCTTACTTGACCAAGGAGATATGGTTCCAGGGCGAGGAACAACCAGCAATAGCTTACCTCTATTATCTGCATGCTCATGGGATGGTCCATAGGTAAGAAGGGCCTCTAACGTTTCAACCTCACTCGAACCAAGAGGCTCGCGTACTTCCACAAAATGAACATATTCAGCACTTACTGAGTTGATGGAAACCTCAGAGGCCTGAAGTTTTGCGAGTAACTTTTGGCGCCTAAACGCAGAAAGTGATGGTGCGCCGCTAAGGATCATCATGGAGTTTAAATCTCAAAATCATCAAGGTTGGGAAGCGCATATTCTATCGGAAAAAATCCTTCTTTGGCAGATAGAATTTAGTAAACCATGTACAATATTTCGCATAGGATTTTGATTAACGGGATAAATTGCTTAAATCTTCGGGAGCATACTGGATAAAGCTATGCGTCAACTATCTAAAAGAGTCAGAAGAATCCGTAACCGAACGATTCTTTTTTTCCTTGCTACCGCGCTGGTGTTTTATCTCTCAAGTAGCCGGCAAATGTCCGATCTTGAGCGGGTAAAAAGCAAAGGCGCCTTAGTTATGCTTACCATACCCGGCCCAACAACCTATTTTGAGGACGGGCGAGGAAAAAATGGTTTTGACTATATTGTGGCAAAAGCATTTGCCGATAGCCTGCAGGTCGATTTAGTAGTTCAAGTTAAGCCAAGCCTGAGAGGTTTACTTCTCGCTATAGGTGGCCCCCAAGGTGATTTCGCGGCAGCCAACTTAGTCAAAACAAAGCTTCGCAGTGGATCTTTAGTGTTTTCTAACTCTTATCTTGATGTTACTCAGCAATTAATTTATCGGCGCGGTACAGCAAAGCCAAAAGCCTTGGAAGAATTAGATGGCGATCTTCTTGTTGTGACAAGTTCATCCCATAGTGAGAGATTGAAGTACCACAAAGAAAATATTCCGTCGCTGATATGGCGCGAGCAAGAAGATCTTGAGATGAATGACTTAATGAGAATGGTGGACAGTGGTGGAGTGGATTATGCTGTCGTAGACTCCATCGCTTATTTGGTAAACCGCCATATCTACCCTAGAGCTGGGTTAGCTTTTGATATTTCAGAATCTGAACCCGTATCCTGGGCTTTTGCTGCTCACAGCGATGGGACATTAATGGCAGCCGCCAATCAATTTCTAGACCACTTCAGGACCAGCGGTCAAATGGTTGCACTAAAGACTCAACTTCTTTCACAGAGCGATAATTTCTCAGTTGCTGACTCTAAAAGACTGGGCAAATTAGTCGAATTAAGGCTACCAACCTATGAGCCTCTATTTCGTCAAGCCGCCAAAAAGCATTCTTTAGATTGGGAGTTTGTAGCTGCAATTTCCTACCAAGAATCTCATTGGGACCCTCGGGCGAAGTCGCCGACAGGAGTCCGCGGTCTTATGATGCTCACACTTGATACAGCTAGAGAAATGAAAATATCTAATCGCCTAGACCCCGAACAGAGTATTCAAGGGGGAACAGCCTACCTTATTAAGCTTAAGCGCAAATTACCTACCAGAATTACTGAGCCAGACCGCACACTTTTGGCTCTAGCTGCGTATAACGTAGGGTTTGGGCATTTAGAGGATGCGCGAATCCTAACCCAGCGCAGCGGTAGAAACCCTGATAAGTGGGAAGATGTTCGCGAGTATCTACCTTTATTAAGTAAAAAAGAATATTACTCTAAGTTAAAGCATGGCTATGCTCGAGGAGCAGAGCCTGTTTTATACGTAGACAATATTCAGTATTATCAACATTATCTGCAACTTCATTCGCTATCAAAGCAAAGCTTACCTCTAAAGAAGCCAGAATCTGATACTAAAGCTGATTGGGAAAACACCCAATTGCCATCGATCTAGTGTAGTAGCAAGAGTTTTATGATCTTTTTTGACGGAAAAAATCTCTCAGAACTCTAGCGCACTGATCAGCCAGAATTCCCCCTTCCCAAAGGATGGAATGATTAAAGAGGTCATCTTCCATTAGCTGCAATTGACTGGTTAACGCGCCCGCTCTTGGCTCTAAAGCTCCAAAAAAGATTTGCCTAATACGAGCGTGAACCATCGCACCCACACACATCGTGCATGGCTCAATCGTAACGTAAATATCACAGCCAGTTAATCGATAGTTACTTAAGTTCTTTGAGGCATCACGCATCGCGATAATTTCAGCATGAGCAGTGGGGTCATGGCTCGCGATTGGTTGATTATGTCCCTGACCAATTATCTCGCCATTTTTTACTACTACCGCCCCCACAGGCACTTCACCTCGATCGGCAGCCTGCTGAGCTAATTTAAGCGCTCTTTTCATAAAATGATCATCTGTGGGCAAGGTAGCATCCATGTTCTTAATGTCGGATTATTTAGTGTCGGATTATACTGCAGTCGTTCTTTTTTATAACGATATCATGACATCATCTCATTCAAAAATCCCCCATGACACAGATCTTAGTGTACTACTTTACTAATTCGACAACGAAGGATTAGAGCTAGCCACTAAGTTTGTTTTTAACAAGCAGTCCACAATTTTGAGAAGCCGGGCGCAGGATGCAATTATAACGGTAGATTTAATTAGTATTTACTGTAGTATGGCGACCTCTGGGGCATGCATCCAGTGCATTCTATTTTGTTAGAGGTGTAATCCCGAGTAAAAAATCCTTTAATATTAGGGGTTGTGATTTTAAAAGCTCAGCTTTATCGAGTGAAATTAAACATGTTATCAATTTCTCTAGGGGAGAATTATGAAAACTAAAAATATTTGGAAAATTAACACTATTGCAGCTGCAATAATTGCTGGTGGTGTTGTATTACCAGCGGCGGCTGAGACTACTGCCACCTTGGAAGAGGTTGTAGTTGTAGGTTCTCGTGGAGCGCCACGGTCTGTTGGTGATTCACCAGTCCCAGTTGACGTTATCAGTGCCGATGAGCTCGGAAGAGCTGGTAGTAACGATCTGATGATGCAGCTTCAAAGCGCTGTTCCTTCATTAAACGTTCACTTACAGCCGATTAGTGATGCGGCGAGCATGATCCGTCCAGCTAACCTTCGTGGTCTGTCTTCTGACAGTACATTGATCATGGTTAACGGCAAGCGTCGTCACCGTGCATCAGTTATCGCCTTCCAAGGCGGCGGTGTAAACGATGGTTCACAGGGTCCAGATATCTCTGTAATACCGAGTATCGCTCTAAAATCAGTAGAAGTTCTTCGTGATGGTGCTGCGGCACAGTACGGTTCTGATGCTGTTGCTGGCGTAATCAACTTCGTATTGAACGACTCTGCCGAAGGCGGAAGCTTGAAAGTTAAGCAAGGTCAATTCAGTGAAGGTGATGGCGACACGACTGTAGTCATGGGTAACTTTGGCATGCCTCTTACCGATGCAGGCTTTATGAACATTAGCTTCCAGATGAAAGAAAATGAAGCTACTTCGCGCAGCGTTCAGCGTCCAGATGCTCAGTCACTGATTGACGCAGGTAACAACTCAGTGACTCGCCCAGCTCAAATTTGGGGTGCGCCAATCATTGATGATGACGTTACTTTCTTCTTCAACTCAGGCTTGGATCTGGGTAATGGCGGAGAAGCCTATATGTTTGGTAACTACTCTGAGCGAGATATCGATGGTGGATTCTACTACCGTAACCCTGATGGCCGTGGCGGCGTTTTCACCAAAGGTGATGGAACTCGTCTAATAGCTGATGTTACTGGCGACATGTCTGGTAACTGTCCTACAGCTCTTGACCCATCTGATTACGCTGGTCGTGATGCAGTTATTGCAGATCCAAATTGCTACATCCTTAACCAAGCTGCACCTGGTGGTTATACTCCACGATTTGTGGGCAATATCACTGACTCATCTTTCACGATGGGTAGAAGCGGAGAGCTTGCAGCTGGACCATTGGCTGGAACTTCTTTTGATATCAGCGGATCGGTTGGTCGTAACGAAGCGTCTTTTGGATTGAACAACACGTTCAACCCGTCCATGGGTCCTGACTCACCACGTAACTTCGAAACTGGTAGCTACATTCAGTTAGCTAAGACCTTTAACGTTGATATGTCTAAAGAATACGGCTCTACTAGCGTTGCTTACGGTTATGAGTGGAGAGAGACTACTTTCTCCGTTATTTCAGGAGAAGAATCTTCTTGGGTAGCAGGCCCTTATGCAATTCAAGGATTCAACGTAGGCTCTCACGGTTTTGCCGGTTTCTCACCAGATTCTGCCGGTGCGTTCTCACGTCGTAACTATGCGGTCTATGGTGACGTTTCAAACCAAGTATCTGACGATTTGTTAGTTCAAGGTGCCATTCGTTACGAAGACTACAGTAGTGGCCTTGATACAACGAACTATAAGTTAGCGTTCAACTACCAGTTGACTGATGATCTTGCTCTTCGTGGATCGCACAGTACAGGTTTCCGTGCACCTACTCAGGGTCAGGCCAACGTTGTAAACACTCAGACTACTCTTGTTGATGGTCAGTTAACCCAGGCTCAAACTCTTCCAGGGTTCAAGCTAGGAGCTGAGCAGCTTCAACCTGAAGAATCTACGAGCTTTGCATTTGGTATCGTAGCCACTTTAGGTGAAGTAGAACTAACAGCTGACTGGTTCAACATTGAAGTCGACGATCGTATCGGACTAACCAGTAACGCAGCTCCAACGGATGCACAGCGTGCCGCGATGACTGCTGCTGGCATTCCTAATGCTGAGCTAATTGGTGAAGTGAACTACTTTACTAACGACTTCAACACTGAGACCTCAGGATTAGACATTGTTGCTACTTACAGTGCTGACCTGATGGGTGGAAGTACTGACTTTAGTGCGGCTTATAACTACACTGATACCGAAGTGTCAGACCAAGGTAATGTGACTAGTGATAGCAAAGTGAAGCGTTTGGAAGAAGGTCTTCCTAACCATCGCGCAACTTTCACCATGGACCAACAGTGGGAAAATGTTAGTGCATTTGTAAGAGCCAACTATTTTGGCGAGTATTACGCAGTGCATGCTGACTGGTTTGGTACTAATGCTGATTCAGCAATGACAGTTGACGTAGAAGTTACTTATGACATAAGCGATAACTTCAACGTTTCTGTTGGTGCTCAGAATATCTTCGATCAAGAAGCAGAGAAGATTGATGGTTCAGCAGGTGCAGTGGCAGAAGGTGTCCCGGGTAATGTTCTTGGCGCTATCTACTATGAGACTTCGCCAATGGGTATTGAAGGTGCTTTCTGGTACGTTAGTGCTGGCTACAACTTCTAAAACTCAGTTAATGAGTTCATAGAAAATTAAGTTTGATATGTATTCAGACTTAACCGCTACAAGAAAAAGGGATGCCAACTGGCATCCCTTTTTTTATGCCCAACTTTAATATAGCTCTCCATCTCAGCTCTTAGATCTTAGATCTTGCAGCAATGATGTCTAACTGCTTTTGAAAGGCAAAACTCAATGAGAATATACTAACTACACTAGCTATCACTATGAGCTTCTGAATTGTAGCCTGCCTGACCATTTCATCTAAACTGTCAAAAGGATTTCCAGCTAATAACTGGTAACCAACATAGGCAACAACACAGAGCAAGTATCCAGCTGTGACCCAAGCGAAGCGGTTATCTACTTCGCTTCGTAGTAAAACGATCAAATACAGCAACGCAGCGGGCACTAATAATCTAAATGCGTTGACAGCAAAAAACACATGTAAATCAAGGTAGAGGTCATAGGGCGTCAAACCAACACCCGCAAAAAAAACAGTTCCTACAAAAAAGAACAAAGAACCGACAAACGAAAGCCGTGTATTAATATGGTCATCGCGAAATAAAGCACGTATATAAAGAAAAGCTACTCCCACCGCCGAGAAAAAAAACATCGACATATTGAAGAAAAATCCTGAAATAAAATTCACCTCGTCTGAATGTGAATGATATCCCCCAAGATCACTTAAAAAATTGTGAGTAAAAGAATAGCCTGCCTGAGCTGGGTTATGTATGTTACCTCCAGGATAAAAATACATTCCCAGACAAACTGAGAGTATAAAAAACACTGAGACAAAGCGTAAAACTCGCACTGGCCAAAAATTATTCATCAAGTTAACTCCTAGTTACAAGCTGTTTAGACTAACAGAGGGTTGTAGATTATTCAGCAAAGATACAAACCTGACTTGCTTTTTTCGCGTAAATGATAATAATAACCGTTCTCATATAGATGTGCTCCAAAAAGGACTCTTTCATGCAACGTTCTACCTCGTTATTTCATACCATTATTACCACAATAGTTGTTAGCCTAGTAGGTATTGCGCCAATAGAGTCAATAATTGCAGATGAAGTAAACATTTATTCGGCTCGGCAAGAGTCATTGATAAAACCTCTTTTAGACCGGTTTACTCAGAAGACTGGCATCAACGTAAATATGGTTACAAGTAAAGGTGACGCCCTACTTACAAGATTAAGAAGCGAAGGAATGAACTCTCCAGCAGATTTACTATTAACCGTTGATGCCGGGCGACTTTATCGAGCCCAAGAAGCTGGGGTACTTCAAGCAGTCGAATCTTTTGATCTGAATAATAAAATTCCGATTCATCTTCGTAGCTTAGATGGTCAGTGGTACGGACTGAGCGTTCGTGCAAGGGTTTTGGTTTATGCCAAAGATCGAGTACAACCTAGTGAACTTAGTAGCTACGAGGCACTTTCAGAACCAACTTGGAAAGGCAGAGTTTGTATTCGTTCGTCCAGTAATATTTACAATCAATCACTGGTAGCCGGCATGATCGCCTCTCAAGGGATGGCAGATACTGAGACTTGGCTTGCGGGATTAGTGAGTAACTTCGCCCGCCCGCCAGCGGGTGGGGATAGAGATCAAATCAAAGCCGTTGCTGCCGGACAATGTGATGTGGCAATCGTCAATAGCTACTATCTGGGAGCAATGATCTCATCCAGTGACAAAACTCAACAAGATGCGGCAAGTAAGGTAGCTCTATTCTGGCCCAATCAAAAAGGTCGCGGTACTCATATCAATATCTCTGGTATCGGGGTCACCCGAGCCGCAAAGAATATCGAGTCAGCGAAACAGCTTATCAGTTTCTTGGCATCTGATGAGAGTCAACAATGGTACGCGGATCGCAACAATGAGTTTCCGGTACGAGATGCTGTACAAGTCAGTAGTACTCTGGAATCGTGGGGTTCGTTTAAGGCAGACACCATTAACGTCACTGAATTAGGACGTAACAATGCTGAGGCTATTAAAGCCATGGATCGTGCGGGTTGGAAATAAACTCTCGAATGCCATCCTTGAACTCCACTAGACAGCCTTCAGGTCACGGTTGGCGCACAAGTTTATTGATTGTCACAGCAATTATTGCATTGCCGATGTTAGTTATATTTGCCAGCCTGTTACTACCGTTTTCAACCGCCTGGCAACACCTTTTCGAAACCGTGCTAACGGACTATGTAACAAATTCTCTGATTCTAATGATTGGTGTTGGCGTTGGCACTTTACTGCTAGGCGTAAGTGCCGCTTGGCTCACGGGAATGTGTGATTTTCCAGGGCGTAAGATTCTCTCATGGGCTTTTTTACTACCCATGGCTATGCCAGCCTACATTATTGCTTACACTTACACAGGGATATTAGACTTCTCTGGGCCCATTCAGAGTCTTCTGAGGGGAATCTTTGATTGGCAGTATGGAGACTACTATTTTCCTCAAGTAAGGTCTCTCAGCGGCGCTATTTGCATGCTTTCATTAGTACTTTATCCTTACGTCTACATGCTAGTCAGAGTCGCCTTTATTGAACAGTCAACCGCAGTTCTCGAGGTCAGTCGTAATCTAGGAAAGAGACCTTGGGAAACTCTCTTTCAAGTAGCTATCCCAATGGCCCGCCCAGCCATTGTCGCTGGGGTTAGCCTGGCGCTGATGGAAACCCTCGCCGACTATGGAACAGTCGCTTATTTCGGTGTTAATGCCTTTACCACAGGCATTTTTAGAACTTGGTATGGCCTCGGAGATCTGACTACCGCCGCTCAATTATGTGCATTCTTAATGTTATTTGTATTTGCTCTTATTCTGGCGGAGCGATGGTCTCGGCAACGACTTCGATTCCATCATGATTCCGCACAAAAAAAAATGGCTCGTATGCAACTTAAGGGTTGGCGCGCAACACTGGCGTTATCGATTGGGATTCTAATTGTTTCTCTCGGGTTCATTATCCCTGCAGGGCAGTTGGCTCTTTGGGCAGCAACCCGTTTGCAGGAAAACTTCAACGGAGACTTTTTAAGCCTACTCTTTAATAGTTTTGCTCTCGCATCGCTGGCATCTCTTTGTTGCTTAATAATCGCAATATTTTTAGCCTACACAAAAAGAGTCTTCAATTCACGATTGGAGCTTGGCGCTGTAGGAGTTGCCAGCCTTGGATATGCAGTTCCGGGTACGGTCATTGCGGTTGGTGTGCTAATCCCAATCGCTTGGCTCGATAATCAAATCGATTTTCTCAGTAAAGCATGGTTTAACTACCCCACCGGGCTTTTGTTAAGCAGCACCATAGGAATCCTAGTGTTTGCCTATGTCATTAGATTCTTGTCTGTTGCTCTCAATACCGTAGATTCTGGGTTGACCGCCATCAAGCCCAGTATCGACGAGTCGGCTCGTTCTTTGGGCGCAACACCCGCCAGGGTCCTCAGCCGTGTCCATTTGCCGATACTGCGAACTAGCCTGCTTACCGCGCTTTTATTAGTCTTCGTAGAGGTGTTAAAAGAACTACCGACCACGCTAATCTTGAGACCATTCAATTTTAATACGCTGGCGGTTCGAACTTATGAGCTCGCCTCTGATGAGCGCTTAATTGATGCAGCACTTCCCGCGCTCGCAATTGTTATAATTGGACTGTTGCCGGTACTACTAATCACTAAAAGTATTCTTAATGAGCGCTCGACCAATGAATAACCAATTAATCTTAGATCAAGTAACCGTCAAGTATGGAGCCATGGCCGCGGTTTCTGATGCTACTTTTTCTTTAGCAGAGGGTGAAATTGGCTGTCTACTAGGACCCTCTGGATGCGGTAAAACTACCTTGCTAAGAGCCATTGCCGGGTTCGAGTCTGTGTCGACAGGTAGTATCAGTCTGCATGGAGAATTTATCAGCACACCAAAACACACCAAAGCTCCGGAAGATAGAGCTGTGGGTATGGTATTTCAAGATTTTGCTCTCTTCCCGCACCTAAATGTTAATAAGAACATTGGTTTTGGCCTCAACAATCTTTCAGGTAAAGAAAAAAACCTACGTATTACTGAAATGTTGGAGCTTGTTGGTCTAGCAAGTGTCGCAGAACGCTTCCCTCATGAGTTATCCGGCGGACAACGACAGCGAATTGCTCTGGCAAGAGCATTAGCTCCAAATCCACAAATTTTGTTGCTCGATGAGCCGTTTTCTAACCTAGATGCGGAACTTCGAACTCAGTTAGCGGCTGAAGTGAGATCGCTGTTAAAGAAAAACAAGGTCACTGCGCTCATGGTCACCCATGACCAAGATGAGGCCTTCGCTATGGCGGATAAGATTGCACTGCTCAATGCTGGGAATGTTGTGCAAGTAGATACCCCATATAAGTTGTACCACAAACCAGGCAGTCTATTTGCAGCGGACTTTATTGGAAAAGGTGCCGTTATCAACGTGGGTATTGATGCAGCAGGCTTATTGGGAAATAACCTGGGTAGCCTGTCTCTTAACACGCTCCCTGAAGACTTCGGCAACACCGTTAAATTACTAGTACGACCTGATGATATTGCATATGACGATACGTCCGATACGAAGCTAGAAATTGTTTCTAAATCTTTCCTCGGACCTAACTACCTTTATGAATTAGCTCTGAACGATGGTCAACTTGTACCCTGCTTAACTCACAGTCACGTTGATATTGCAGTTGGTGATGAACTTCCCGTGCAATTTGATCTGCGGCACGTCGTCATTTTCAACTCTGACTAACTATTTTTGTTGGCATTTCTGGTCTCTTTTGCGCTTCTTTAAAGCGGCTAGCTGCCATTCTGGCAACTTTACTCGAGTATCATAATCAGCGTCTTCGTCATACTCAGACATATCCTCTGACACTACTCTATTGAGCTTGCTCAAGGCCGACCTAAACCATCCCTTTGAAGTTGTTTTATCTGACATAAATGTGAAAGCCTCCAGCGAGCTGAATAATCTTTGTTCTCAGGAGTGAGGGACGCTAAAGGTGTTGACCAATACCACACCGCCAACAATTAGAAATAAACCAAGAATTGCTGGCCACTTGAGTAAGTCTCCATAAAGGACGTACGACATGATGGCTACTAAGAACACGCCTACTCCACTCCACGTAGCATAAACCACCGACAGGGGTATAACCTTCACCGCGTGTGTTAAAAGATAAAAAGAGGACGCCAAAAGAATGGCTAAAGTAACAGTCGGAATAGGTTTTGAAAAGTTCTGACTCAGCGGGAGCATGAGTGTTCCCGCGACCTCTAAAATAATAGCTCCCATCAAAAATAGATAACTTGTCACGTCTCACATCCTTCAATACGAATAGATTAACTGAATTCAAGCCTAACGCACCAATTACTAATCAAGCAAGCAATAAAGAAGCAGCCAGATTTTAAGAAATAAGGTTTCTTGCTTGATTGCCTACAAAGTTATTTCATAACCTAGGATAAACGACCAGTTACTCTCCATTTGCAAACCTCGCTATTTTTACCCATTTACTTATCACTCTGTTGGTACTCTGAAAATTAACATATAGTCTACTATGCAAGCTCTAAATGCATATCTTTAAGGTGGCACCATAACAGTGGCTACCAGATTTGATAGATTTTTTAGCGCAAAAATACGTTCGCAATCAGACTTTAAAATGTTACCTTATCGGAAGACTGTGTTTAAGCAGTACATCAATAAATCACCCTAACGACTCCGTGTACATTTTGTAGAGCTTTTCCTATGGTAAACAAACTATCTCATTTAATGGGCATCCTCATTACTGTCCCTGCCCTACTAGGTTGCCAGCCTTCTTTTAATCCAAGTCCGACAGACTTAAATACCACACCAAAGAAGTCCTTTAGTACCGCGGCTGTTGCGATATCTGACAGCTATGGTGCAGAAATTGCTGAAAATATTCTTAACTCAGGAGGCAATGCGGTTGATGCGGCTGTAGCTGCTGGCTTTGCTCTGGCAGTCACATTTATTGATGCAGGGAACATTGGTGGCGGTGGCTTCATGACTATCAAGATAGATCAGGAAGTTGCATTTCTTGATTATCGCGAAAAAGCGCCACTAACCGCTCACAAGAATATGTATCTTAATGATCAAGGCGATGTTATCGACAATATAACCTTGATCGGGGGCCAAGCAGCCGGAGTACCCGGAACGGTGGCAGGCTTTTGGGAAGCTCACCAAAGATTTGGTCAGTTGCCATGGAAGGACCTCATTCAACCAGCCATAGAGCTGGCTGACAAAGGTTTTATGCCTGCGCCAATACTTGTGGAAAGTATTCTTAGTATGGAGCAGCGTTTTGAGGGTAGAACAAACTTCAATGACTACTTTAACTCCATCAGTTCTGATAGCTTATTTAGGCAACCAGAGCTTGCTAACACACTTCGGCGTATAGCTGAATTCGGTGCTGATGATTTTTATCGCGGAGAAACTGCTGCGCTTATTGTCCAGCAAATGGAAAAGAGCAACGGTCTTATTTCTTTAGAAGATTTGGACGCATATGCCGCCGTATGGCGTGCCCCCGTGCGAGCTGGGTGGCGTGATTATGAAATCATATCTGCCCCGCCTCCCAGCTCCGGAGGCTTTGCAATCGTTCAGTTGTTGAAGATGAAGGATTATCTCTCCGAGCTCTTTGAGGGTGTTGAGCACAACTCAGCTCAATATATTCATCTTGTCGCTGAGATGGAAAAGAGAGTATTTGCAGATCGTGCTGAATATCTTGGTGATCCTGATTTTTTTGATATTGATATTGATGCTCTGATTGATGATGATTATTTAGCTAGGAGAGCCGCAGAGGTAAACCCAAAAGCCATCTCGGTCTTAGATAGTGTTAACCCAGGATTAGAATCGCCCAATACAACCCATTACTCCATTGTTGATCAGTGGGGCAATGCTGTTTCTAACACCTATACTATTAATTGGGATTATGGCAGTGGCGTGGTGGTCGGTGGTGCAGGTTTTTTACTCAATAATGAAATGGATGACTTTAGTGCCAAACCCGGAACACCAAATATTTACGGTGTAGTGGGCAGCGTAGCTAATGAAATTCAGCCAGGAAAACGTATGCTGTCATCAATGTCTCCAACTATCGTTCTGAAAGGTGGAGAGGTTGAGATGGTTCTTGGTACCCCTGGCGGTTCAACTATTTTTACCACTGTATTTCAGGTGATTACCAACATCGTACATTTTGGCATGTCTGTTGAAGAAGCAATTGGCATTGCTCGGTTTCATCATCAGTTAGTGCCACCAGATCTCATCACATACAGCGGGTTCACCATTGGCCAGTATCTTCCAAAAGCGACTGTTGCAGGTCTTTTAGAGAGGGGATATCGGTCGGAACCTCACTCATTTGAGTATGGGGATGTTCAAATAATTATGAGAAGTGGTGACTCTTGGATCGCAGCCTCAGATCCGCGCGATAGAGGACAGTCTCGAGTTTTTGAAGTAACAACAAAAACCCGAGACCGTTAGCAGTGTGGCAACCTTTTACAAGGTTAGTTGAACCCTCACTCCTATGTTTCGCCCTGGCAGAGGCACTTCTTTCTTGACGAATGAAGAGTGGTTTCTAGCTACTTCATCAAGTAGATTCTTTGCAAAGAAAGAAAGTCTCGCTGTTCGTTGTCCACCGATATCAAATGTTTTTACTGCGTTGAAATCCAACATTGTAAAAGCACTGGTAACAGTTTCATTGGTACCAATATCTGTCTGAGATTCGACGTCCTTTAAATCAAGATTTAGCTCAAAATCATTTGCGGCATAAGAAATCCCATAAATGTTGCGATCAGGAGTCATGCGTGGAATGTTGCTCTCATCTCGAAAATCTCCAGTGACTGAATCACGGCCAAATGTCAGAGTAAGGTCACCATTACCCAACTCAAAAACGGTACCCAGTTCAAATTCATAGCCAATGAAGTCAGCATCCTGCTGCAGATAATTCGCTAGGATTAAACCACCATGATCATGTTCTTCTTCATGGTCTTCATGCTCTTCTTCAGTTTCGTCCTCAAGGTAAATGTAATTGCTGACATGATTTTGAAATAGAGTGAAAGCGCCAAAAACTCCTGCATATTCATAGCCTAAGGTTATGTCAAAGTTTGTTGCCCGCTCAGCCTCTAAATCAGGGTTACCCACCTCAAACCTTCCAGTAGCCAGATGCGGTCCATTCATGAACAGCTCAACTGCTGAAGGGGCTCGTTGAACAATACCGCTGGTGACATTTAGCTCAAACTTGTCATTGATCTCTTTGCCCAAGCTTACCGCAAGACTTGTACTATTGAAGTCCTTTGTAAAAGCGGTTGGTTCTTCATCATCGTCGTGATCATCGTGATCGTCATGGTCGTCATGGTCGTCATGGTCGTCATGGCTAACTGAGCCTTTCCGGCGAGTCCTGTCGTGTCTAATACCAAAGTCTAAATGAAATAAATCAACTTCTTTACTCACGTAGTACCCTAGTGTCATTTCTTCAGAGGCTGTTGGATTCATGAACGCCTCTTCACCCACGATGGCCGTATCTTCCTCTACAAAATTAACTGCAATTTTTTGTAGAATTTCGCTATTTGATAAATCAAAAATAGCACCATACTCACGAGCGTCATTGGAGAACACTGTAGGTCCCTCTTCATGATGCTCTTCTCCCTCATGCTCTTCTCCTTCGTGCTCTTCTTCCGCGTGTTGCTCGGTTAATGAGTAGTCTGTGTCTCGAAGGAAATAGTCGACCTGTTTCAACCAGCTATTATTAACGACATAAGAACCTTCTAAATTGACTACGTCTGAATCGGTCGTTGAGAAGATTCTTTCACCCTCATGCTCATCTCCATGCTCATCTCCATGCTCATCTCCATGCTCATCTCCATGCTCATCTCCATGCTCATCTCCATGCTCATCTCCATGCTCACCATGAAAAGGGATGCCATAAATACTTTCAACACTATTGACCGACACTCCAAAGTAGCCCCAATCGCCTGTCTTCGATACTCCAAATTTCAACGCTTTATTTTCAAAATCAGAGTTAGCTAGGAAGCCTTCATCCTCTTCATGGTCATCGTGATCTTCGTCATGATCCTCATCGTGATCCTCTTCATGGAGAATAGCCCCGCTTGGAATATCAAAATTATCAAACTGAGAATTTTTATATCCAAGACTGATATTTAAACCACCGATATTATTTTGATAGGACAAATTATGCCCGTCGCCATCATTAACAGATTGCGCTTCAAGGCCAATCTTTAGTGCCGAGTCAGAAAAATCGTCTCGAGCAATAGTGTTATCAACCACATTGATAATGCCACCGATGGTGCCGTTAGCATAAAGTAGAGATGATGGACCTCTCACGACCTCAATCTGCTGGATGTTATTCAAGTCAACATCATTTACATGGTCAGCGCCAATTCCGGCAACATCCCGCACAACCATGCCATTATTGAGGACTTTTACACGATTTCCAGACATACCACGAATAATTGGCTGGCCAACACCTGAACCGTAATCTGCCGAGGAAACCCCTAGCAAGCCGTCCAAGGACTCCCCTAAACTCTGAGTAGCTGTCGTTTCAATATCCTCGCCAGTTACAACATGAAGTGGATTTTCGATATCACTCAAGGTTTGATCAATTAAAGAAGACGTGATGATCACTTCTTCTATCTCATTTGCAATTGTATTAACACTTAGTAGGGTGCTCGCCATTACGGCAGCACAAATACGCGGGTTCATAGAACCTCCTGAAAAAATTTAAATTTAATGTAATTAGTTGAAATTAAATCTAAAGTTTAGGCGGAGCTCGAGAGAGGTAGTCAGAGAATCGGGAACTTAAAGCCGCAGAGATGTGCGACATGGATAAATGTTCTACAGAAGGCAGAACAGAAAATAAAGCCCTGACCTGAGAAACTAAAGTGCCTTTGAACACATGACAGGTGTCACACTCAACTTGAGCTGACGTTTGGGCTGAAACGGTATGGGTAGCATCGTGAGCTAAATTATTGCCCACAAACAGAACTGCAACCAGAAGTAGCAGCGCAGAGTACTTATTGAGTTTGGAATCTAACACAACTGAAACCCTTAAAAACACCGTTAGGCATATGCAGATTTGAGACTATAGATTATTTTCTGAGAATTTCAAACTTTTATAGCGTGACCGAATAACTTTTTTGACCCAATCAGCGGCAATGTCCCGAAATAAAAGTTTCTGCGCAAGCAAAAATACGTTGTTTGCGCTCTTTATTCATATTTTCAAGGGTTTTGCGCATAAAAGACAATCTTGGATTGTTCTTTAGCACCCCCATGTGCCGGCTAACAAATCGCCAATATAAACCGTCGACAACATTGCACCAGTCACCCTTTTTATAATCGCTCATTTTTATAATATAGTTTGACCCACAGATGTATGGCTTGGTAGCAAATATACCCCCATCAGCGAAGGTACCCATTCCAAAGACATTTGGCGTCATTACCCACTCAGAGGAATCTACGTACATCTCCATGAACCAACGGTAAACATTCTTAGGGTGAACTTCACAAAGGGTCATTAAATTGGATATGACCATCAACCGATTTATGTGGTGGGTATAACCATAGCGGTCGGAGAAGTTAATCGCATCATCCAAGGGTGGAATCCCTGTCTCACCAGAATACCAGCTTGGATTCAATGCATTCGAAAAGTTAAAGAAGTTGCTCTGTAATTGTGTCTCGCCATGATGTTGGTAGACCCCTCGAATAAACTCCCGCCAGCCAACGATTTGCCGCAAAAACCCTTCAACCGAGTTAAGGGGAACGTCATTTTTCTCAGTGTATGCCAGCACCTTGTCAATAATGTCTCGAGGGGTAATTAACCCCATATTTAAACCAGGGCTAATTGCACTGTGAAACATAAAGGTATCATTCTGCAAAATAGCATCTTCATAAATACCAAAATTTTCAAACTTAACCTGCAAAAAGTAATCGATATTATTGAGGGCATCAGCACGAGTCAGCGGCATCCACACATCATCTATTTGGCCGGGATGGTCAGGGAATGTTTGCTCAATGATGAGTTTTAACGGTTCGACATATTGAGATTTAGTGGGCTTGTAAGAATCAGGTAACGTGAGGCCTTTTGGGATTTTCTTGCGATTATCTTCATCAAACGACCACTTACCCCCAAGTGGTTTTTGGTCTTCGTCCATCAGCAAGTCCAGCTTTTTGCGCACCTCTTTATAAAAGTTGCCCATGCGCAACACCTTAGACTTACGTGTAAACCTCAGGAATTCCTCACGGTCTAATAAAAACATTGGTGAGGGCAAAACAGTTAAGGGTAAATTTTGTTGCTGTGCAAAGTTATGTATTCTCGTCTCAAAGTCTTTATCTTCGATTTCAAACACTTTCAGGGATGTGATGCCATTCTCCGCAACACAGGTCGCTAACTTTTCTTCATAGGTTTGACCAAAAGTCTCATGCTCAATTTCTAGGTACTCCACCATACAATCTGCTGCAAGAAGCTCGTCCCGCTTTTCACGCATTGCAGCTAAAAACATAAGTATTTTTAGCTTGTGATGTTTTTCATAGGTGCACAGGCCAAGGTCCTCTGCCATGAAAACAAAGTTGGTTTCGGCCCTTTGAATACTTTCCACAGGAAATAACTGGTTGCCCAGTATTAAAAGCAAACTCTTTTCTGCCATGATAATTTTAGACCTTATATTGCAAATAAAGATTGCGCGAGCGATGAGATTTACTCTACGTTTGTTATTAATACTAGATATGAGGCGTTTTAAGATCATTAAAACGATTAATCAATTGATCTCAGAAAAGGCTCAGAACCGACAATAAAGACTGTCGCGAAAATTTATAATCGAAAATCGAGAATGCAAAATCAGATAATTAAGGTCTGTATACTTTTGAAGACCATCAGTTTGGTCACAACCCCATGATACTTCATGGGGTATTTTGGTGAATCTACTATTTGAAATTAACTTTGTTAATAATTTGGCTATCTACCATCTTTCGAATGTCTTCATAGCCCTTTGAAATTTCATCGATCTCTTCATTCTCATCGCCGTGTCGCTTCATCCATTCTTTATTCATCGCTTTGTATTTTTCTTCGCTTGGTTGCATAGCCGCCATATTTTCATAGGTAATAGTTAACCAAACATTAGGACTATTCGCACTGTCAGACGTGTAAACCGAGTAATCAACAATATAACCAAGCTCCTTCTGTATCTCCATACCACGAACCCAAGTTCTTTTTAGCTTTACTAAGTAATCGTCTAAATAGTTTGGTTCTACTGACACAACAGTTAACTGAACATGCTCTTCGCTAGGCGCATAATCCTCATAGACTTCTGCAAAACTAGAAAAAGCGAAACAAACCATTGCAATCACAAATACATTTTTCATAAAGCTCTCCTTGATATAGTTGAGCGTTAATAATAATTACTCTTATGCACAAATGAAAGACTTAATCAGAATTCTAATGTTAAGTCTTCGCTTTGAGTAACTTATCAACAGTGAACACAAGATTATTCTTTAACAAAGTTCATAATAACTACCATGTGTTAAAGTTTTTAAAATGGAAGTAGTTAACGCCCTTACCTTTATTACCATTATCTATCATCGTATTTGCCAGCAAAGTAGCCTTTATACTCCGATAACGACTTAATCCTCTAATTAAAAAAGGGTCAATAACTTTTGATAACAGTTGACCAACCTTCTCTGCACTTCTTTTTTCTTGCCTATCTCCAATCAGTAATCCTGGACGGTAGATATTAATGCTGGAAAAGTTCAGTAATTTTATTGCTTCCTCTAACTGCCCCTTTGTGCGCAAATAAAAATTCTTTGAGTTTGCATCTGCGCCTACAGAGGACACTAAGCTGATCACCGATGTGCCTGAGCTCGCTGCCATTTGTGCAATACCAAGACAATAGTTAAAGTCTACATTTCTAAATGCTGCCTGGCTGCCTGCGGTCTTAATAGTGGTTCCTAAGCAGAGGTACAAATGATCACACTGCGGCAAGTCCCCACTAGCCAACAGTTCATCAAAATCTACTTCAATAGCCTTTACGTTGTCTGGTAGGTCATTTGGTCTGCGTCGCAATATGGCGATCGGGCTTTCCTCAACCAAAGCCAATTGCTT
>Ga0206124_10000116_pt1 | contig 61479 bp, 57 predicted proteins | sample Helgoland_Spring_3_FD_148671 | JGI IMG/M metagenome (GOLD analysis project Ga0206124, IMG submission 148671) | Pelagic subsurface seawater microbial communities from Kabeltonne, Helgoland, North Sea - Helgoland_Spring_Bloom_20160321_2 | ecosystem: Environmental > Aquatic > Marine > Epipelagic ... | reverse complement strand
TACTACCTACCTACCATATACCGTACGCATATATATCGCATAATACCCACACGCGTTGGTGTCCATATAGCGTGTATATATTAAAATAAGGGTGTAGCGCCATTTATAACTCGAAAACGGACCTACCCCATCGATTGTATATACTTATATTTTAACCCATTATGGATAAAAATGCCCGGTGTGTGATTTTTTCTTTTAATAAAATTTTTGCTATCGATAAGATATATATTGATATAGACCACTTAATAATTCAGTAATATTAAATTGGCATATAATATAGTATGGTTATGTATCTATGACCATGGAAAAAGAAAACAAAGAACCAGCAGTAGCACTATTATATTTTACTATAATGGTAGTTGTTTTTGGTTTAGCACAACTTTAATTATGAAACATACGAGTTTTAGGTTTATCAATAACCTCTACTCTTGTATATTCTAGGATTGACCTATTCCTTGCGTATTGTTCAAGTGTTTTGGTTATATCATCAGTTGATATTTCAACCTCACCCACCGTACCATCTATATTTTTATATTCAATTATATATTTCTTCATATTTCTTTAGTATCTACTTAATGTATTAGGATCATCCCTCACCGTATTAATCATCTTCTTTGTATTCTGAATCATACCATTTAACCTCCTTATCTCCCCATTATATGTTGCTTTGTCTAGACTTACTCCCTCGCTTATAGTTTTCATTTGATCTTTTATAACTAGTATATCTTTATTAATTTCAGATATCTTTGCATATCCATCCTCAGCCAGTTTTATTTGAATACTTTTTACATTTGATTTTACATCCTTAGCATCTAATTCTAGCTTTTCAATTTCAAAATCTATCAGATTATAGCCCTTTTCCATTGTTTCATCCATAAGTGTAACCCTCTTATTTAATTTAGAGGTGAGAGTGGTGATGTATATTGTGGTGAAGACAATTCCGCCAGTAATAAATGATAGTATAAATAAAAATATTTCCATAATTAATTTAATTCGTTAATTTCTTGTTTTATATTTGTTAAACCTTTAATATCATCTATATAATATCCATTTTCATAATATGCTAGAGTTGGATATGATTTTATTTTTGATGGGTAAAATCTATTTGATTTTAAATGTTTTTCTGTATCAACAATAACCACATTAATGTCGTTACCTAATTCTTTTAATTGTGGTTTAATTTTTTCACAAGCTTTACACCATGATGTACCATATACTACTAATAATTTAGGTGTACTTATATAATGTGATAAATGATCACTAATTAATGTAATAAGCCCTAGAGGTTTTGCTTCTGTCATACATCTAATATACGAATCCTTATTGTGGACTCCAAATTATTTTTAACATGTTGTATATATACGTATAGACTTATGCAATATTGTGAAGAGAGAAGGTCTTTCGAGCTTTTTCCCATATGTATAAATGATATATCAATCAATGTAAATAGCAAGGTGCTGTTTATATTAAAATTAATTAATTAAATAAAATATTAAAAAAAATGGCATTAAAATCTTACACACGATTAAAGGATTTTATCCAAAACAATGCACTCGGTAATGCTCCTTGGGATCAAGGAAGATTTAATGCGGTGGATTTGATGGATAGTACACTTATGTTAGAAGACCTAACAAGACAGCAAACATTAAAAGGAACTTACGTTATCGAAGGTTCTGGAATAGTAGGGGCATCAGAAACAGCACTTATTACTATAACACCAGCAGGTGGAATTAGTAGTAACAAAGGAACAATTTCAATTCCTGCTCACGCAACAATAACTAATTTTGGAATGGTATTCCAAACAGCACTAACAGGAGCAACAGGATGTGTTGTTAATGCAGCTTTTGGTTCTGCTGATGGATTAGGTGATTTAGCAGGAGGAATAATGGCAGCTTCAGGAAATTCGGTTGCTGCTGGAAGAGTAGCAGACGCTTGTTTATCTACTAAAGTAGTTTCAACTGGAAACATACTTTTACCAGTAGATGCAGCAGAACTTTATTCTGCAACAGCACGTACAGTTCACTTTGATGCACCAGTTAGTGGAGCAGCAATTGGTGGTAGTAGTTGTATTGTATTTGGATATGTAAATTACCACGTAAATTACGAGTTAATTATTGCATAATAGTAAATTACATTAAATTATTAAGGGGATAAACATTAGTTTATCCTCTTTTTTTCATATTTATAATAAAATTATATTATGGCAACATATACAGCAGATCAATTATCAGGAGAAGGAATATATAACCCTACACTTACAGCAGGAGTACAATATACCTTTGAATTAACTGTACCATTAACTTTAAGTGGTTCTGGTTATTTTACAATGCAAACTATTACTGATAATAATTCATATAGCGGTAAACCTACTAATGCCATTGGTGCCTATGCTGATTTAACTCTTATACCAACAGGTGGTTTAATTACATCTTCTTATGTTTCATCTGTAGTATGTACAAATAAATCAGGATCTAATACTATATATAAATTTACTCCAACCGTTACTGTAGCTTCAGCTACATCAAGAATGAGAAGTACTGGTGGTATTTCGCTAGAGCTTACATAGTAATTAAAGGTAATGCGCAGGTAGCTTGGATACCCGAGATACCTTTCGTATATTTACGGGGTAAATAAGGCAATAAAGCCGGAAAACAAAATTAAAACAATAAAGGTTATGTTAAATTTAGAATCAAGTAAATTTTTAAATAAAAAAGAGTTAAGTGAAATCGCTCCAAGTATTTTCACAATGACACCTTCAAGTGAAGTTTCAGATAAATATACACACATTCCAACAGAAAAGGTAATTGATGATATGGAATTATTAGGTTGGAAACCAGTTGATGCTAAAGAAGTTAAAGCAAGAACTAAAAGTACACAAGGTGTTCAAAAACATATGATTGTTTTTAGAAATAATGATGTAGTTATTAATGGTGATGATGGGGATACAGTTTTTCCTCAAATATTAATGACAAATTCTCATGATGGTAAAAATGCTTTTCAATTTACAGCGGGATTATTTAGAATGATTTGTGAAAATGGATTAGTAATTGCAGATACAGAGTTTGAAGATATTAAAATGCGTCATATGGGTTATACATTTGAGGATTTACAGGATCTTATTAAAGATATGGTTGAAAAATTACCTTTAACTGTTGATTCAATGAATAAAATGAAAGCTGTTGAATTAGAAGAAGAACAAATGTTTAATTTAGCAAAAGATTTATTAAATATTAGAGTTGATGGAACAGAAAATACATACCCAGATGAAGCTATTGGAGAAGTATTAAATATTCAACGTAAAAAAGATGAAGGTAATGGATTATGGGAAGTATTTAATAGAATTCAAGAGAATATCATAGAAGGAAATTTTGAATATATTACTAAAGGTGGAAAAAAACGTCAAGCTAGAGTTATTAAAAACTTTAAGCAAGATATGGATGTAAATAAAAAGATGTTTAGTAAAGCTTTAGAATTAGTAGCATAATATGGAAAGAATAACATTAGAACAAGCAAAAGAATATATTGCTCTTAAAGACAATCATTCTAATAAGACCGTAGAAGCGGCAGAATATTTTACATTAACTCCCTCCCTTAAAAGAAAGGGTTGGGAAGATGTAACTTATTATACAGCAAAAAAACTTAATTTATTTTCAAATCGTGGTAAAGGAGATCAATGGGTTTATGTTTTAAAAAATGAAGCTACCCCAGGATTATTAAAAATAGGATATACAAAACTTACACCAGATGAGCGAGCTAAACAAATTTCTAATGCAACAGGTGTGCCACTTCCATATGAAGTAGCATGGGCATACCGTTGTTTTAACGGCGAACTATTAGAGGGCGAAGTACATCATGCATTAAAAAAGTATCGCGTTAATAACCAAAGGGAATTTTTTCAAATTGAGTTAGAAGAAGTGAAAAAAACAGTAAAAGACATAGGTAAAAATTATAAATAATTAAAATTAAATAAAATGAATAAAGAAGAATTAGATAATAAAAAATCTGAATTAGTAAATGACTTAATGGCTACTATTACTATAATAGAAGACTATTGGAGGTTTCACCCTGATAATGAAGAAGCTCAGGATGTTAAGGTAGAATATGCTAAACTCCAAGAAATGAAAAAGGACATTGAAAAGGAACTTGCGGAATTAGATAAAGAGTAATATTTATAATCAAAATAGATTATGTATATTTACAATGCTAAGTGTGTTAAAGTAGTAGATGGTGATACTATTGATGCTACTATTGATTTAGGTTTTGATACCTGGAAAAAAATTAGAATTAGATTAGTCGGCATGAATGCCCCAGAATCTAGAACAAGAGATTTAGAAGAAAAAGCTAAAGGTTTAGCTGCTAAATCATTTTTGAAGAATCTTTTGGATAAACATCAAAATAATTTTATATTACATTCTCAGGGTGTAGGTAAATATGGTAGATGTTTAGGTAACATATTTTTGGGTGATCAAAATGTTAATGATTTAATGATTAATGAAGGTCATGCTGTAGCATACCATGGTGGTAAAAGATGATAGATAAAGACAAAATATTTGGATTATTTAGTAAAAAGGAAGAGGAGGTAAAGCCTACTTTTACTTTAAATATGGATGACCCCTATACTAAAATAGGTATGTGTGTAAAATTAATTCAAAATCATTATATATTTCATCGAAAACTTGAAAAATTCCTAAAATCTGAAAATCCTGATTATGATGTAGAGTCTACTAAAGAAGCTTCTGAATTTACGGTATATAATAGAGCATATAGTTATTTATCTAAAATAGATCCTAAAGATCCAAAACATATAAAAGTTATAAATTCATTTAACATAAAATTACTAAAAAAGTCACTAAATACACTTTTAAATTACTTCATTTCTACCGAAGAATATGAAAGATGTGCACACATTCACAAGCTTCAAGAGAAAATTGCAAAATAACTTGGATACCCGAAATATCTTATGTACCTTAGATGTACAGGTTTAGTAAAAAATAGGGAATTGAAACAAAGGCACCCAGGGGATAGAAAAATAATAAACATTAATAATAAATAATTTAATATGGCACTCAGAAATAAGGAATTAATCCTTAAAAAATTAGAACAAATCGAAGACAAATTTACAGTACTAGAAATGTGTGTAAAGATGAATCACTCACACGAGGATTTTTTCAAAAATACAGAAAAAGGTAAGGAACTTGTAAAAGAAATAGAAACTTATATAGATAACGAACAATAAAAATTAAAAGGTTATGAAATTGACAGCAGAACAATTACAATCAAATTGGATTGAGTTTAATAATAATATTGAACAGTATATTACGGGTGATCGTAAACAAAAATTACTAGACTTCTATAAAAAATTTGAAGACCGTATTATCCTAATGCCGGCATCACATAAAAAAGAATACCATTCAGCATTTCCAGGTGGATATGTTGATCATGTTAACCGAGTAGTTAAGGCAGCATTATCAATGTCTGATGTATGGAAAGGATTTGGTTGTGATATGACTACATTTACTCAAGAAGAATTAGTATTTTCTGCTATTAATCATGATTTAGGTAAAATGGGCGATTCAGAACATGAATCATATATACCTCAAACGGATCAATGGAGAAGAGATAAGTTAGGTGAAGATTATATGTTTAACAAAAAATTATCATTCGCCTCAGTACCAGATAGAGGATTATTTTTACTTCAAGAGCATGGTATTACATATACATTTAATGAAATGGTAGCAATTCAAACACATGATGGTTTATATGATGATGCAAATGTAAAATATTTAAAAACTTACATGCCAGAACAAAAACCTCGTACATCTTTACCATATATTTTACATCAAGCTGATATGATGGCTGCACGAATTGAGTTTGAAATAGAATGGCTTCCAAAATTTACACAAAATAGCTTGGATAAGCCAAAAAAGAATTATACATTGTCGTCAAATAAAAAATCTAACCCAAAGTCAAAAGCTTTAAATACAATAAAAAGCGCAGGGTTAAAAAATATGTTAGACAATTTATAATATGACAACAATAGCAATAATAATAATTTCAATATTATCCCTATTAACTTTAGTTTTAGGGTATACAACGTTTAATCTATTACGTAAGGTTGAAAAATCAGAAGATATTATTGTTAAATATGACAAATACATAACAGAATTTAGTAAACAATTAGAAGCATCAGATAAACGCCTTAATGAAATAGACATGAAGGGAATGTTTAAAAGTGATGATGAAATTGGTTGGTTTTTTGAACAAATAAAGGTACTACAAAATGGAATATCAGAATTCAAAAACAGCTAATGGCAAAAAAAAGAAGAAAGAAGAGTAAAAATTATTTTACTCAAGATACGGAGAATGCTATAGTACTCTACAACAATACAGAAGATTTTAAATTAAGATCCACAATTTATCAAAACGAAATTCATTATGCGTTTTTTAAATTAACAGAAAATATTATTCATACCTTTAAATTTTACCATACAGAAGTAAGTAATTTAGAGCATTTACAACATGAAATAATAACCTTTTTATTATCAAAAATACATTTATTTGACCCCACAAAAGGAGCTAAAGCCTATTCTTATTTTGGTACTATTGTTAAAAGATGGTTAATATTATATAATACTAAAAATTATAATAAAAAAATAAAGAAAGTACCTGTTGATAACTTAACTAAGGATGGTTCAGGATATACTTACGATATGGATTCAGGTAAGTTGCAAGATGATTTAAGTAAATACATAGATTTGTTTGTTGCTCATACTAGTGAAAATATATATGAATTATTTCCTAAAAAAAATGATGCTCAAATAGCAGATGCTATATTAGAATTATTTAGAAAAAGAGAAACAATAGAAGTATTTAATAAAAAAGCACTTTATATTTACATCAGAGAGATGGTAGATGTAAAGACCCCAAAAATAACTAAAATAGCAGATAAACTACATAATATATTTAAAAGTAAATATGTATTTTATTTAGAAAATGGTTGGGTTAAATTCTAAATCCTTTTTTCATTAATATTTATCATAAAACATTATGAGTAAATTAGATAACCTTATATTTGGTAAGAAAAAATTCTCAGATATATTAAGTGAGATATATGATAACCAAAAGAAAAAAGAAAAACAAATTACAGGATTAATTTCTGAATTAAAACCATTAATTTCTGATATTGGGGATGCTACTCTTATAGTACCACTAATAAAGGATTATATGGAAATTGGCGTTAGAAACGATGAACAATTAATTAAAATGGCAACTATAGTGCAGCGTGTAGTTAGTAATAGTAATAATGAGGATTCATTAGGTATTACCGAGGAAGAAAAATCAGAATTAATGGCTGAGTTAGATAAGTTAAATACCAATTACGAAGAAAAAAATGGGGACATTTAAAAGAGGATTTGCAGGATTAAATGAAATTAATAATCCAGTTGATGTTTCAGGAAATTTATCAAATGAAATATCAAGTTTATCTGAAAGGGTTATTTTTGCTAGAGTAACTGATATTGTTTTAGATAACAAACACCCTAAATTTGCTACTTATGGTAGTTGGAATGGTTTAGGTACTATAGATTTTGAATTTGTAGACAAATTAAATGCAGATACCCCACAATCATCCACAGCAATTCCTTTAATAGCATCAAATAAGAATTATCCTTTAGTAAATGAAATAGTAGTATTATTTTTATTACCCAAAAAACTTTCTACTGGGGGAAATACATATTCTACATCTTATTATTATTTAAATCCTGTGAGTATTTGGAATCATCCTCACCAAAATGCACTTCCTAAAGTAAATATACCTAATAATAATGAAGAAAGTGATATCACATATGAATCTATAGAAGATGGATCTAATGTTTCAAAAGTAGATAGTACTAATAGTACAGTTTCATTAAATGGAAATAATCCTAGTGGTGGAGTTTTTATAGATAATGGAGCAAATGTTAGACCTTTATTACCTTTTGTTGGGGACATTATAACTGAAGGTAGATTTGGTAATAGTATAAGATTAGGAAGTACAGTCCAATCACAAGGATCACCACTTTATCAAAATAATTGGTCAAGATCTGGGTCAATTTCCCCTTTAGGTTCACCTATAACTATTTTAAGAAATGGTCAACCAACAAGTGGAAGTGCAGGATGGATTCCTTTAATTGAAAATGTAAATGAAGATCCATCATCAATATATTTAACATCAACACAAACAATTCCTATTCTAAATTCTAGTGAAATTTATGATTCATTAAAAACTCCACCAACACTACCTCGAGAATATAATAAAAATCAAATTATTTTATCATCAGGTAGATTAGTATTTAATTCTTCTATTGATAGTATTTTATTAAGTAGTATTAAAGATATTTCCTTATCATCTGAAAATGAAATAGGGGTGGATAGCAAAAAAGCGATTACTTTTTCATCTAATAAAGTAAATTTAGGTAGTAAAAATGCAACTGAAGCTGTAATAAAAGGAACTTCTTTTATGGAACAATTTGAAATCTTAGTACAGCAATTAGAAAATATAACAGAAGCTTTAACAACTGCAAGAGTATGGGATGAAGGAGTATCTGCTCCTGATCCTGTAATAGTTCCTATAGCTACTAATGCCGCTGCTAATATTAAAGATTTAAAGAAAATGTTACAAGATCCAACTACAAATCCTTTACTTTCACAAATAACTAGAACAATATAATGGGAAGATTTGGGGAAGATACAGTTTATGTTTTAATTAATGGATGGAAATACCAATTTACTTCAGCATTAAAATCAAAAGGACAATTATTAACTCCTGAAGGTGAAATATTTTATGAAGAAATAACTTTGGGTACTGTAAATGAAGTATTTAATATAGTTCTAACAAATAGTGAGGATAATATAAAATTAAAATTACAAACATCCCCAGAATTTTTTGGAGGCGTACAAGGTTTTAAATCTATATATGATAATAATGAATTATGGGGAAATAATGTTTTTGATCCTAGTGTTGTTATTGAAGTAACAGGACCTCAACCCCCAACTATAAATGAAATTAAATATACTATAACTGGTAGAGTTGGAGAAAAAGAAACTGAAGTTCCATTAGAAAAAGTTGAAGTAAAATATTATGATTATGCTTTTACTACTGATGATCAAGGAGTTAAAATTCCAACACCTGAGGGAGTTGAAAGAAAAATATACACTGATGTAGAGGGTAAGTATACTATTGATATAATATTACCTATAAATGGTGAAACTAATGAAGTAATACCAGGATCTAAATTATCATTAAATTATAAAGTGGGTGAAGTATCTTACCATCTTGATAAATATTCTAGAAAAGAAGTAAAATGTTTAGCTGGTAATAATACACCTTTACAAAATATTCCTATAGTTTTATTAAAACCTAGACTACAAGATCTTAAAAAAGAAAAACAAAAATATGGGTCGGTAGGTACTAAACAAGTTAAACAAATTAAAAATCAAGTTCCTAAAGATCCAAAAGCTTTTCTAATTAAGAAAATAATGCAAATGGTTAAAAAAATAGGGGATAAAATAATACCTTTATTATTAGCTATGTTGTATGAATTTGGAATGTCTAAAATTCAAGAAGGATTAGCAGAAGGGAAGGATATGTTAGCTGATGCTAAGTGTGTTCCTAATCCTAGGCTTTTACAAATGATAAAGTTAAAAAATAAATTAGTTAGACAATTAAATAATATATATAAAATTATTGACAGAGCAGTTAAATTTGTAGGTATAGCAGCTGGTTTATTATCTGCATTTAGGATTGTGATAAGAGTATTAAAATTATTACCAATCCCAGTTTCTTTCCCACCAGGTTTTGGTATTCCTTTATCAGTAATAAATAAAATTCAAGATATACTTGATAAAATTTCTAAAAAAATAGGACAATTTACTCAAATAACTATAGGTATATTAGCAGCATTAATTATTTTAAGAGAAATTTTAAAACAAGCAATTAGATTACTTGATTTATTAGATGAATTAATAGGAAAATGTGCAGAAGAAAGTGGTGGTACCCTTGTAGATGAAAGTGGAAATGTTATTAATTATTCTTCTATACCACAAACTGAATTAGATAATGCTTTATTAGCATCTTTAGAAGAAGAAGAAAATGATGGTAACCCAGGACCTCCATATTTAGTAAATGGGTTTATTTTAGAAGTACAAACAGATAGAAAAAACCCAGTAGGATCTTTAAAACGTAGATACGCAGTAGCTAAAAATAAGCAAGGTATAATTATGTTAGAAGGTGAAAAATCCTTTAGTGCTAATGATCAAATATTAATAAACGAATTAAAATTTTACATACAACAAAACGACTTAAAAGCATTTTAATACAAATATATATACCCCTTTTAGGTCCCATATTTATAACAAATACAGTAATATAATGAAATTAAACGAATTAAAAACTATAGTAAAAACAGCAGTAAAAGAAGCAATTCAAGAAGAAATGAGAGAAATCTTATTAGAAGCTGTTAAAGGTAATAGACAAGTAGTTAGTGAAAATCAAACATTTTCTGCACCTATTAGACAACCTAATGTAGCACCAACTAAATCCCCTAAAGAAATGAGAGATTCATATGCAAATATTTTAGGTGAAACTGCTGCTTCATTTAATAGTAATAATATATCACAACCTTTAAGAGTAACATCTACAGATACTGCATCCCCAAATAGTCAATTACCTCAAGGAGAAGTAGGAATGGACCAAATAATGGGGTTAATGAATGTAAAATAAATAAAAGTTAATATATGCCATTTGGAGCAATACAAATACCAATTTCTGATCTCAGCCCTTCAACGGCTGTTGGGGTTAATTTACCTTTGGCATTACCAAGAGTTTTTGATCCTAATTATGAAACTAGGGCAGCAGTTAGAAATAACATAACAAACTATTTTTTAACAAACCCAGGAGAAAGACCAGGTAACCCAACCTTTGGTGGTGGTTTAAGATTATTTATTTTTGAACAGATTGAAAATGATACTTTTGATAATTTAAGAGAAGATTTACAACGTAAATTTTCCCTACAATTTCCAAATGTTACTGTAGAGTCTATAGTTATAGAAGCACAAGAAGATTTTAATTCTATAACTGTAAAGATTAAATATTCGATCAATAATACTAACATAGGCGATGGTCTAGAATTTACATTTAACTAATGGCATATCAAACATTCAAAAAACGAGATATAAATTATCTGAATAAAGATTTTTCTGATTTTAGAAATCAATTAATTAATTATTCTCAAACATATTTCCCTCAATCATATACTGATTTTTCACCATCATCCCCAGGAATGATGTTTATGGAACAAGCAGCTTATGTGGGTGATGTACTAAGTTTTTATGTAGATAACCAAGTACAAGAAAATTTTATACAATATTCTAGACAAACACAAAATTTATATGAATTAGCTTATATGTATTCATACAAACCTAAAGTAACAGGTTTAGCAAATACAGATATAACAATTTACCAATTATTACCAGCAGTAGCATCAGCTAGTGCCTTTGTACCAGATTGGGATTATGCTTTATTATTTCCACAAAATTTAAGTATAGCATCAACAGATAATCAAAGTATTACTTTTGTAACACAAGATATAGTTGATATGACTTTTTCAAGTTCAGTATCACCTACTAATGTTACTGTGGCTCAAATATCAGGAACAGAACCAACTTATTATTTAATTAGTAAAAAAGTAAAAGCAGTATCAGGTGCTATACAAACAACAACTTTTACCTTTGGTGATTATGCACCTTTTCCTACTGTAAATATAAATGCAGCTAATATAGCAAATATAGTAGATGTTTTTGATAGTAATCAAAATGAATATTATGAAGTAGATTACTTAGGACAAGATATGGTATATGATAGTATTAGAAATACTGATGCTAATGATCCTCAAAATTTAGTTGAAGATGATGCCCCTTATATATTAAAACTAAGATCAGTACAAAATAGATTTACTACCAGATTTATAAATTCTGGATCTTTACAATTACAATTTGGGTCTGGTAATAATGAAAATGTAGATGAAGAAATAGTTCCAAACCCTATGAATGTAGGATTAGGTTTACCTTTTGAAGAAGATAAGCTAACTACTGCTTTTAGTCCTACTAATTTTATATTTACAAATACTTATGGACAAGCCCCTTCAAATACTACTCTAACAGTAAGATATTTATCTGGTGGTGGTGTATTTTCAAATGTAGTAGCTAATAGTTTAACAAATATTAGTACAACAGGTGTAAGATTTTTTAAACAAAATTTAAATTCTGTAACAGCTCAGTATATATTTAATTCAATTCAATCAAATAATATACAGGCAGCAAGTGGAGGTAATAATGGGGATTCAGCAGAAGAAATAAGACAAAATACTTTAAGTAGTTTTTCAACACAGTTAAGAAATGTTACTGCTGATGATTATTTAATTAGAGCGTTAAGTATGCCTCCTAAATTTGGGGTAGTATCTAAAGCTTATACTTCTAAACCAAAAGCAGGATCTAGTTCAACAGCAACTTTATGTATGTATGTTTTAAGTACTGATATTAATGGTTATTTAACAACAGCGTCTACAGGTGTAAAAAATAATTTAAAAACATATCTTAACCAATATAGAGTTATAGGTGATTCACTTGAAATAAAAGATGCTTATGTAATTAATATAAAGGTTGATTTTGAAATAATAACATTACCTAATTATAATAGTAATGAAGTATTAACTCAATGTAATCAAAATGTACAACAATTTTTTAATATAAATGATTGGCAAATTAATCAACCAATTATAATTAAAAATTTAGAATTAATTTTAAACCAAGTACCAGGAGTACAAACAGTAAAAAAAGTATTAATAACTAATGTAGCAGGAACAACTTCAGGATATTCAAAATATGGATATGATGTAGTAGGAGCAACACAAAATGGAACAGTATATCCATCACTTGATCCTAGTATATTTGAAGTTAAATACCCAACTACTGATATAACAGGTAGAGTAGTAAATATATAATATTATGGCAAGACCTAGAGGAATAAAAAATATATACGATGCAGGAATGACTGGATTAGGACCAGAAGATCCAAGACAAAATGCCCAAACATTTGATACAAATTTATCTAATGAAAGTATACCTAATCCTGATAGCCCAGTAAAAAGATCATTTAGACAAACAAATTTAGATCTAGAAGATGCAAGAGTATTAGGAGGGCCTAATAGAACCGGTGATGGTAGTGATGGTTTTTATGCTGTAAAGGGAGATAATTCTGACAATCCTTTATCGGCTGGAGGAGTTCCTTTAAAAAATGATGATGGAACTTTAGTTACAAAACAAATACAAGCTTATACTCCTCAAAGAACATATTTACAAGTAATGAATGGAGAAAGTGTTTTAGACCCTAGACCAGACGCTAATACAAACTCAAATTAAACCATGGCAATATATAAAATTTTCCCCTTACAAGATACAACATTATATTCAGCTTATCCTGGTTTGAATACAGGATTAGATTCTATAATAGAAATAAGTAACTTAAACCCACCTACTAGTGAATCAGCAAATGTATCAAGACCTTTAATTCAATTTGATCAAAGTGATATAGATACAGTAATTGATAATTACATACTTACAGGTAGTATGAATTTTTCAAGTAGTTTAAAAGTTTTTATAGCAGATGCTAGTGGAGTAACTATGCCTAGTGTTATACAGTGTTACCCAGTATCACAATCATGGAATAATGGTACGGGACAATTTTTAAATAATCCACAAACCAAAAATGGTTGTTGTTGGTATAATAGATTAGCATCAGGTTCTGCTGGTGGTAATTGGGGTGAGCAAGGAGTATTTAATACATATTCTACAGCTTCATATTCTACAATACCTGGAGGGGGTACTTGGTTTTATAGTTCAGGAGATCCAACATTAGAAATGTATGCAGAACAAACCTTTAATGTTAGAACTTCAAAAGATATAGACTTAAATGTTACCGATATAGTAAAAATGTGGTATACTAGTTCTAAGGGAGTATCAGGCCCAGTAGGTATGGTTGATATAACAAATGAAGGATTTATATTAAAATGGTCAAGTCTTGATAGTCCTGACCCAGATGGATCAAATAATCCTGATATTGAATTTAATAATGATCTATCAGTACAACCTGATTATAAATCATATTCAGTAGATACTAATACAATATATCCTCCATGTTTAGAAATAAAATGGGATGATCAAAAATTTGAAACTGGTAGTCTACCAGAAATAGCTACAACAGATGTATTTATATCTTTAGATTCAAATCCTGGAGTATTTTATAGTGAAAGTATAAATAGATTTAGGTTAAATGTAAGACCTGAATTCCCTGCAAGAGTATATTTAACTCGTTCTATAGACACAATTAATCATTATTTAAATAGTAGTTCACTTTATGCTATAAAAGATTTGGATACCAATGAATTTGTTGTAGATTTCGATAAGGAATTTACTAAAATAAGTTGTGATGCTAATAGTAATTATTTTGATGTTTATATGAATGGTTTGGAACCCGAAAGATACTATCAGATATTGATACAAACAACAATTAGTGGAAGTACAATAGTAAAAAATGATGATTATTACTTTAAAGTAATTAACGGATAATGGCACAAAAATTAGATTTAAGAAAAAATGTATTTAGTAAAATAGAGTATCCCTCTGTTATTAATACTACTTTTACTGATTTAGGAGTTACTTCTATATCACAAGATATATTAACTGAAGATAATGTAACTAAATTTTTTGAAATGTATAATGATCTATTCTATGCTATCCCAGCAGAAGGAGATATAAATTCACATGAATATTTAGCTAGAACTAGTGGTGAATATATAGATTTTGATGCTAATGAAGAAGAAATAGAAGCTTTACAACAAGAAATTACTACATTAAGAGAACAATTATTAGAACAACAACAAATAAATATTGAAGCTATAACAGGTGAAAAATTAAATTTAAGCCAAGAAGAAAAAGATGCTATAGCACAAGGAAGTGATACTTATTCTATTGTCCCACAAGCACAAAATGCAGGAACTGGAACTAGTACTGCTCAACCTTTAAATCCAAATAATGTAAATACAAGACCTAACCCATTAAGTGGTGGAGGTATTGGTGTTGGTGGTGGAGGAGCTACTGTTGGGGGTTCAACATCAACATCAACTCAACAAAGTGGTGGGGTTGGTTCTTCTTTTGCATCAGATAGAAGATTAAAAATAAATATTAGAAAAACAGGAGTATCAAAATCTGGCATTAATATCTACACCTTTAATTTTAAACAACCTGAAAAATATGGACATGGTTTATTTGAAGGTGTAATGGCACAAGAAGTACCTAATGCTGCTATAAAACACCCAGATGGGTATTTAATGGTAGATTATTCTAAAACAGATGTTATATTTAAAAAGTTAACAAAAACAAATTAATGGCAGAAGAAACTAAAATAAGACAGGTAAATCCAGGCACATTTCAAATGCAGGAGTATAGTACAAATGATAGTTCTTTAATAGCATCATTTGAATTAGATACAAACTTCTCATCATCAACAGATTATATTGAATACAGTGTATATGATGCTAACCAAGTAATGATATTCCCTGCTGATACATCAACATCTGCCATATCAACCACATATTCCGTTACTGAAGGAAATGTTAATTTAATGCCTGAAAAGGAATTAAATAATTTAGGATTTTTTGAAGGTACTTATTATGTAAATTATGAATTTTATAGAAATAGATGTAGATCAAACCAAAATAATAGATATTATATAAAAGAAATAAATTCAGATAGAACTGAAATAAGATTAGCAAGTAATGATATATTATCTTCTCCTTTAGTAAGTTCAGTAAATGAATTTGAACAATATAGAAATGCTTCAACTTACTTTGTTGATTTTTACTTAAATTTTGGTGGTGAAGATATTGTTATAGCTAATAATATTAAAGTAGACAATGGGGACCCAACAGAACCTACTGTATTAGTTAAATTATATGAAGCTTTACCTGCTGTTTTAGATACAAAATCACAATGTTGGATAGTAGAATCACTTTCAGCACCACAAGCATATGAAGTCATATTCCCCGTACAAGAATTTACCCCTGATGATTTTGAATATATATCAGGTCCAAATTATAGTTTACAAGTAAAAGGTGAAACAGGAGGTAATACACAAAATTTTTCATATTCAAATTTAATAAGTAGTAATTTAACTAGTTCATTTAACCAAGTTCAAAATTTACTAAAGAAAAAAGAAATTAATATAAGTATTGATTTTGAAGATTATAATAATTTTGTACATTTTTCATCAGCAGAAACAAGATTAAACAATTTTTATTATAAAGTAGGATTAATTCAATCTGCTTCAAACCAAATAAATGATGGTGTAACAGGAGATACTTTAAATAGTCCTTTTTACAGTGGTAGTAATGCTGCTTTAAATAATACTATAGATGATATTATACAAAATTTTGATGGGTATGAATCATTTTTATATTTTAATAGTGGTTCTACTTACTCATACCCTAAAAACAATACCGCACCACCATATACTTTATTTGGAACTGGAAGTACTGAAGTTTTAAATTGGTTAGGAAGTTCAAATGACACTTCATCATATTATGGTGGTCAATCACTTACAGCATGGAAATTTGATCAAAATAATCAAGATTATTTATATAATACTATTCCTGATTATTTAAAAGAAGATGCTTTAAATGAAGGATATGAACTATTCATAGACATGGTTGGTCAACATTATGATAATGTTTGGGAATATACAAAAAATATAACTACTAGATTTGATGGTGATAACAGATTAGATTATGGTATATCTAAAGATATGGTAGCTGATGCTGTTAGAGATTTTGGTTTAAAATTATATGCAAATAACTTTAATACTGATGATTTATACTTAGCCTTTTTAGGATTAACACCATCAGGTAGTAATTTTCCAATTGCTAATATTACGGGGTCAATTGATAGTGTTTTAGGCGTACCTACTGGGTCTGAATACGTGGATACACGCATATCAGCATCGAATGACATAGTACCCTTAGACAATGTAAACAAGGGGGTATATAAACGTATTTACCATAATATACCTTATATATTAAAAACTAAAGGTACAGTAGCTGGTATAAAAGCTTTAATAACATCATATGGTATCCCAGATACTATTTTAAGAGTAACTGAATTTGGTGGTCAAGATAGAATAAATGAAGAAGATTGGGATTATTCTCAAAACCAATTTAATTATGCTTTAAAAGGAAACACAGCAACTTTTTCATCATCATTTGATCTTAATACTAATTGGAATTCTAATCAAGATAAGCCTAATTCAATACAATTTAGATTTAAAACAGATGGTATACCAACAGGATCTGGAGCTTATACACAATCATTATTTGTAGCAGATGGTAATTATGCTGCCCCTGATTATACCTTAGGTATGATTTTAGAATATGACCAAACTTTAGTTAATAGTGGATCATATTCAGGTGCTGTAGCTAGTGTATCACAAAGTTATGGAGAATTAAGTTTTTTCCCTAATGGCATAGTTAACGCCTCTAATAAAGCAACAATTACAATGCCCTTCTTTGATGGGGGTTGGTGGTCAGTTCAATTAAACCAAATAGACTCAGGGGGTGTATATGAATTATCAGCAGCTAATTCTTTACTTGATGATGTTGGATTTTCAGGATCAGTATCAATAAGTGGCGATACTGCTAATTGGTATGCTAGTAATAATATTTACTTTTTACCAACTAATAATGTTAATTTAGCAAATAAAACAATAACTCCTTTTTCAGGAGCACTTCAAGAATTAAGATATTACAATACAAATTTAAGTCAAAGTGCTTTTAGAGATTTTACACTTAACCCATATTCATATTTAGGTAATCAATTTGATACTACACCTGACCACTTAGCCTTTAGAGTAGGTTTTGGTACTTTATTACAAACAGCATCTGTAGAAAATGTAGCATCTGTTCACCCTAAAGTATCAGGTTCATGGTCTATAACGTCAAGTTTTTCTAATCTTGGTAGTACAGGATCATTTGGAACTAACCTACCAGAATGGGTTGTTAATAAAGAAGAAATATATTTTGACCAAATAGCTTCAGGTATAAGAAGTAGAAGTACTGAAAAAATAAGATTAAGTACTGATATAATACCAGAAGGTAATGTATTATCCGCAGCAGAATCAATTGCTCAATCTTCATTTGCAACTCAAAGTTATACAGCTAACCCAGATTATTTAGAAGTAGCATTTTCACCACAAAACCAAATTGATGATGATATAACAGGACAATTAGGTAATTTTAATATTGGAAATTATATAGGAGATCCAAGACAAATATCACAATCACTTTATAACAATAAATACCCAGATTTAGTTTCATTAAGTGAAGCTTATTTTGAAAAATATATTACAAGTTATGATGTAAATGATTTTATCAGATTAATTAAATTTTTTGATAATTCATTATTTAAAATGATTAAAGATATTGTTCCTGCTCATACTACTTTAACATCAGGAGTAGTAATAAAACAACATATCTTAGAAAGAAATAAATATAGACAACCTCAAATGTCATCTTCATTTGAAGACCATTCAGGTTCTATAAAACCACAAGCAAGAAATTATAGTACAGGTTCTTTAGGTTATCCTCAATATAGTACTCCGAGTGGCTCAGCAATTTATACTTATAAAGGAGGAACAGGTGGTTCATTTGAAATATTTAATAGTGATACACTTTACCTATCAGGTTCACAAGGCCTAGGACCAAATAATGAGTTTGGTATGACACAAAGTTGGTTCGATACATACCCAACAAAAACTGGATCTATTAATTATCCAAGAGATGATCAACGTGAATTTTATAATGGTGAATTTAGTGGATCTAGTATACCAGTAGAATTAAATGAAATTTGTAGTGCTTATTTTGGTATTGAAATGCCAGAAGATTTCTTATATTTTGTTCAATATTTTGATTCAACAGGATTAATAGGTAATCAAATGGATGAAGGTACATTTTTAAGTAATAATACCGTTCCTGGATTAGGTAGAGCATGGTTATGGAATGATGGAAATAAAGTTAAATATATTAAGATTAATTTAACATCCGCTAATGGAAATACTTTAAATGAATTCTTATCACAATGTGAATTTGTAACTTTTGTATTAAGTGGAGCTAGTGATGCAGCAGGAAATTTATTACCAAATGGTCCTCAAACTTTTTACATAGAAGATGCATCAATAAATAATTTATTAGGTTTTGCATTAATGGATATATTCCAATTACCATCTTCTACAGCAGTTACTTCTTATGATTCATTATTTGCAAACCCACAATTCTCAGCAAGTGCTGATTATGTTTGGGAAGCAGCACAAGGAACAGAAAATGAACCAGGATTAGTATCAGGTGATATATTATTAGCAAATAATGAAACAGCATCAGTACCTCAAGGATTCTTTCCAGGTACTGCTTCCAATTTCCCAACAGAACAATTTTTTAGAGGATGGTATGACGCTGGATATTTTGAACAAACAGGAGTATTTAATAATGGTAATGGTTTACTAAGTGATAATCTACAACAATTTAACACTGGTGCTCGTGAACAAGATTATGACGATCAAGTTATCAGATCTAGTCGAGGACAATTTATACCATATACTCAATCTGTAGTACCATGGTTTATGAATTCATCTGCATCATATCAAACAATATCAGCATCAGCATTTAGAGAATTATCTACATTAAATGCTGACACAGGATCCTTACCAGGAAATGTAGAATTAATAATGTCATTCGTTTCAGGTGCAAATGCACCAACTTCTGAATCAATGGTTAGATATTATTATGTAAATTCTGAAAATGCTATTTATGTATCAGGTTCAGATAAATTAGATTCTGTTAAAAATGCAGCAATTTCTCCTGTAGCAAACGATTTTCGAGTAGCTGAATTAGTAGAAGAAGGTAATGGGGGTTATGGAATTTATAATGTAAATAACCCAGGGTATTCTGCTCAATTTCCATTTGTTACTTTAGGTTTAAATATACCAGTTGCTAATGATAATGCTTTATATGTTTATAGAGGAGATGCTCCAGTAGGAACAGGTGATGGTACACCATTAAACCCAAGTAATTTATTTAGGTATAATAGATATATGCATAGACCATTTAAAATGTATATTTTAACAGAAACAGGATCTGGAACACCTTCTATACCTTATGCAGAATATCTTCCAACAGATAGACAAGAGGTAGGTTGGACAGGATTAGGAAATCCTTCATCTACAGATGGTTCACAATTAAATATAATTGGAAATGCTTATTCAGGAAGTCCTGCAGTTTTATTAGATCCTACAACACCTGTATCAGGAACATTTGAAGTATATAGTAGTGTAAGAGAAGTACAAGCTTGGCTGCTTACACAATATAATAAATTAACTTTTCCACCAGCAGATGGAGCTACATTTTCAATATCCCAATCTGATGGTACTCCTGTTGCGTCATTAAATCAACCACGTGGTACATTAGTAAATCCTGGATGTGTTCAAGTTCAACTTTCACCTGGAAGTTATCAATATACTTCTAGTACTTTTGACACAACAACTAACCCTTCAGGTTTAGCAGTAGGATACTCAGCATTTGGTTTAAAAACTGAATATGGAGATTATGTATCTTATAATTATTGTATCCATGCAAATGAAACAAGTTTAATTACTTTAACTTATGTTAATACAAATCAAGATCAAGTTTCAATACAAATACCTGCTGATACTGACCCAACAGTACGTGGTAGATGTTTTTCAGTTCAAGCAGCAATAGAATTTGGTTTAATATTTACAGGAAATACTTTTTCAATAACCCCAACAATAACACAAAAATTTGTTTCAGGAGTTACGCCTTTTGCTGATTTTACTACTAAAATAAAAGATATTTATATTCAATATTCATCATCATTATCTGCAAGTGAAGCGGGTACATATACTTTTGAATCAGTTCCATCAAATAATCTTTCATTAACAGCATCAGCAACTTTAAGTTCATTTTCAGGATCAGCATTTGACGCAACTGTGTATGGATCAGGAATATATGGTACAAGTACATATGGTGCAGGAGCAGGTACAGGAGGAGGCCCAACATGGACAACAGCTTCATTAAAACTATATTTTAAAAGTTCTTCACAAGCAACACCAGGTTCATTAATTCATACTAATGAATGGTATTCTGATACTTTTGGAACAACCGGAGCAGAAATTTTCTTATCAAAATCTATAAATTATACTGACCCTACAGGTACAGGAGTAGCTATTGATGTTAATGATAGATTATCATTATCTTTAGCAGTTGATAATGGAGACCATACAGGATATAATATATCAAGTAGTTTAATAGTTACTGAATATAGTATGAGTATTACAAGCTCAACATTAGATGACCCAGGACCTGTTCCAACAATATTTTCAGATTTAACAGATTTTTCTAGAGCATTTGATTGTCAACCTTTATTAAATAATTATCAAAATGATAGATTAAATTCAGTAGTAATGGCTGTTGATTATTCAACAAATATAATGACACCTGTTAATTTCAATGAATTAGTAGTATTCTCAGCTTCTAGAGCAGCCATTCCAGATTCATTTTATTCATCTAAAGCTAATACAATACCTAGATATTTAGGAAGTAGATTAGATTCAGCAAGAATAAATTATTATACTCCAAGTGATACAATTGCAAATGATGGTTTGGGTCAAGTACCAACAATTAACCATACAAATGCTTATATAGGATTCTTTACAGATATTCTAGATCCATATCCAGTAGTAAATAACAAAACTAGTTATTATATAAAATATTTAATTGATAGTGAAGGACAATTGTTTGATCCAGGTTTATCAGCAGCAAGTTATTATAATTTAATTGGTACTTTTAAAGATAGAGATGGATTCCTTCCTTCAGAAACAGAAACTATCCAAACAGTAGCAACTAATGTTTCAGCTGCTGTAAGAAAACCACAAAATAGAACGGGAGAATTAGCACCAGAATTAGCAAGATTAGAATCATATGCGGGTGTATATAGATCAGGTGTAAATCCAATACCAGTTATTTATAGCCAAACAAGTAGTAATGGTTATGTTAATGAAATTCCATTTACAGGATCAGGAATATTAACTTCAGGTGATTTATCTAATTATTCAGATTATGCCTTTATAGCATCTTCTGAAGTATCATTTCCAATTGGTAATGCTTCAGGTGTAGGAGCTGCAGGAACTAGATTTTTATCAAGTTCTGCTTATTTACCTGCTAAAACATCAAACCAATCATATGGTGGTGTTCCTATTAGTGAAGGTGGAGATTATTCAACTGGAGGAGTTCCAGTATTTATATCCCCAACAAATATAACTAGTATAGGACAAATAGCAACATCTAGTTATAGTCCAACATCAGTTACAGGATCGATGTTTTTCTTAGGTAAAAACCCAGCATTAGGGGGTCAAAGTTTATTTGATGCAAATACACCAGGTTACCCAAATAACCCATCAACTTTAGCTCAAGGACAAGCCTTAAGTGATGAATACACTATTTATACAACTTTTACATTTTACACAACAGGATTACCTTTTAGATCATCTGGAGCAAGTTTTGGTAGTCGTATTGGAAATGGAAATACATTAGGACATTTTCAAATGTGTTTAATGAGAGGAGATAATGCTGAAGATTTTGGAGTTAATTCATTTGCAACAAGGTTAAAAATAATAATTGAAAATGTAGAACTAAAAATACAGAAAAATATAGCTGCAAGTTTAGATAACGCTCAATATTTAAATGTTAGTGCCCTCAACACTCCTAATGCTAAATCATGGTCACAACCATCTCCTAATGGAGTAAGAGCAAATATATTTAATCTAGAATTTATAGGAGATTATTTAAGAGATTCTATTTTAAATGCTGGTGGTGATGAGGATGATTGGGTAGGAGATCCAGATAGTACAACGGGTGGTGGTAATGATGGAGTTGGTGGTGATAGAAGATACCAATGGACAATAAGTGTAAGAAGTAATGAAACATTAGAATCAGGTTACTTTTATAGATGGCAAATGGGTGGGTATATTAATAATTTTAATCAAACAAGTCAAGATTATTGGACAAGTAATGGTAGATGGCAAAGAGGATTTATGCCTAATATCCCAGGCCAAGGAATAACTTCAGATTTAGTACAACAAAGATTAGAAGTAAGAGGTTTAAAAACAGCAGCAGCCCAAGGATTTAATAGAGCACCTTCAACTTATTTCTTCTTATCAGGATCAGGTAGAACACAACAAAATGGAGTACCTTATATTCCACCAACAGCAGAACCATTTGGTAGTGGTAGTGTATTGTTAATGTCATCATCAATATTAAATGATGCTTACAATAATAATTTTGCAGCTGGAGATTTAGATTATGAACAAGGACCTAATGCTAATTTTCCATTTAACCAAGAACCAGATTTTATTACATTCCCTCCAATTCCTGTAGATTTTGATATTAGAATAGGAGATGAAATTAGATTTGAAAATGATGAATCATTATCATATAGAATTGTAGGACCAACACCACAACCAAAAAGTATTGTTGAAACATTTGATATGGTAGGAACCCAAGGTAATGGTTCGAAAAAAGCAATGTTAAGATTAGAGTTAGATGGTATTGTACCACCTTCTACAAATGTAGACTTTTTCTTAATAAGAAGGTTTGAGAATTCAAGAAATCTTGTTATATTGGATCAACAAAAACCTTATGGTGTAATAAGAACAGGATCTGTATTAGAAGTAGAAAAATCATCAGCTCCTGGAATTTTAAGACCTGAGTTTTTAATACCAGAATTAAATGGAAGTCCAGATAAGATATTTGATGATTTACTAGAAAAGAAAATTTTAACTTAATAATGATAAGAATATTTACTTTTATCATATTTATAACATATATAACAATATTTATATAAAAACACAACATGGGATACTTAAATAATAACATAATTACAGTTGATGCTATTCTTACTAAAAAAGGTAGAGAAACATTAGCTAAAAACGATGGTTCATTCAGAATCACACAATTTGCTTTAGGAGATGATGAAATTGATTACACATTATATAATGTAAATCATCCTTCAGGTTCTGCTTACTATGGTCAAGCCATAGATGGAATGCCTTTATTAGAAGCATTTCCTTTAGAACAACAAATAATGAAATATAAATTGGTAACTTTACCAAGAGGAACAGCTAAAATGCCTATACTAGATTTAGGTTTTTCAGCAATTACTTTACAACAAGGTGCTCAATTAGCAGTTACTCCTCAAACATTAAATTATTTAGGTAATGACCAAATATTTGAAACAAGTGGATATGTAGCAACTATTGCAGATGTAAGAACAATGGCAACTTATGAAGGAGTAGGAATTAGTTCAGCTGCAGCAACAGCTCAAAATTCAACTTCAACAACAACATTAGGAACCAACGTTTCATCAACAGTAATTGGTACACAAATTAATTTAAGAGCTACTACAATTAATACATTATTTGGTAGTAATTCAACATTATTAACTACTTTAACAGTAATAGGATTAGATAGTGGTGCTAGAGCAACAGTACCTGTAACAATAACTAAAGTAGCAACTACATAAAAACAAAATAAATGAGCTTTAAAAGACTAGACCCAGAAGATTTTTTAACAAGTGCTCAAGCAGTATCACAAACTGTTTGGTCCAATAACGCCTATACTTTAGAACAATTTTTTACATCTTCTACTCAAGCGGCTTCCGTTTCAGGTAAATATTATTTAAATGTGTATAATACAGCTTCAAATTTAGATGGTGCTGTTACACAATTTAATGTAGCATTTGGTGATTCAACAGGAAGAGGAACAGTATTATATAATTCAGATGTTGCAGGTTATTCTCCAAGTAGAACAATATATGGTCAATATAGATCATTAATGTTAGAAGATGAAAATGCTGAATTTAACTTTGGAGGAGTTGAAAGTACTTATTTTTATGCTGTAAGTATTGAAAGATCAAGATATAAAGAAAGTTTATTACCAGGAAGTTTAAATTTATTTTTAAGTGGTAGTTCAACAGCAGCGGGTACATTAACAAATTTACAATTAACTGATAATTCTGGTATGGTAACAACACCATCATATTTTGGTGTACAACCTTATTATCAAATTATTAGTGGTTCTGGAGGTATAGCTTATAATAAAACATCAGGTACAAATAGTAATAATAGTGGTTATACTAGAGAATCAGGATCATATGGTTTATTTTTCCCAGATACAGCTACTTTATTATTAAATGGATCAGCTTTAGATTTAGCAGATAATATGGGTATTAGTTTAACTACAGGATTAGCAGATAATTCAGATCAAGATAACCCAGCTAAATTATCCGAAGCTATTTCAGGTAGTGCTCGATTCCAAATGAATTGTCAAGAAACAATAACATCAGATTTTGTATTTATTAGAGCAAGAAATTCAGAATTTAATTACTCAGAAAATCCTTCATTTATATCAGGTTCAACTGGTGAAGTAATTTTTAATTATTTTATTAATAACCCACAAGTATATCCTACAACAATTGGTTTATACAACGATGGAAATGATTTATTAGCAGTTGCTAAATTATCAAGACCAATATTAAAAGATTTTACAAAAGAAGCTTTAGTAAGAGTTAAATTAGATTTTTAAAAATGAATGGCGGCTTTCAAACAATTCAATGCACAAGATATATTAATATCTCCACTGGAGGTAAATAAAAATTTTTCTTTTCAAGGAGATTCTGAGCTAACAGCCTCTAATGTTGGAATTGATAGGTTTTATGGAACTAATGTAAATATAACAGGATCAGGAGGAACAGGTTATATTACTCCTTTATCACAATCATCAGTTTACAATTCAGCAAAAGAATTATATTATTCAAATTATATATCTTCAAGTTATGGTGATAGTATTACTACAGCTAGTGTAATATTAGGTTCGAATCCTTCAGGAGATGTATTAGTAGGACCAAATAGTTCAAGAGGTAGATATTATAATTATTTAAATACTACTTTAACACAATCTAGATCTTTTCCAACATCATCAGATGAACATATTTTAACATGGTCAATTCCATCTAAATTATATGGTGATTTTATACAACCAGAATCTTTTATATTAGAATTTAATAATATTGGTGGAGCAGTAAATGCCGAAATTACAGATGATGGTAATGGTAATCTATTATCAGCAAGTGTTAATGTTGGTAATATTATATACCAACATGGTATAGCGATATTAACACAACAAGAATTTGAATCCCAAAGTTTAGAAACAATGTATTCAAGTTCTAATGTTACTTGTTCATTTTCAAGTTCATTTGAAATATTAGAAACACAATATAAATGTACTATAACAGAAGAAGAATTTAATTATTCTTTAAATAATAGTGTAATTTCAGGTAGTACCGGTAATACCTTATATGATTATGCAACATCATCATTTTTTGAACCATATATAACAACAGTAGGAATGTATAACGAACAATATGAATTATTAGCAGTAGGTAAATTAGCTCAACCTTTACCTTCTTCTAGAACAACAGATACAACAATTTTAGTAAATATAGATAGGTAGCAATATTTATAACAAATAATCACTATGCCCAAAACATTATCAAATACAGGAATTGCATTTAATGAACCTATTTACGCGGCTAATGTGACTCAATCTATAGATGCTTTTACAGCAACTGAAGCATATCAAGTTGATATTTCAGGTTCTTTATCAGTAACAGGTGCAGTATCAATTACTGGTGTAGGTTCTACTGGTTTTAAATTTATTAATTTACCTGATGGAAATTTTACTAATGTATTAGTAAATCAACCATCAACAGGATATACTTATGTAACAGGATCTGCAGGATTAAATGTAGGTAACGTTACATTAACACGAAACGAAACAACCCCATCAGGAGTGGTGGGACAATTAATGGCTAGTGGTAGTGCCACAGCTTGTAAGTTATATTTTCATAATGGAACTGAATTTAAAGAAATAGCATTCGTATAATAAAGAAAAATCTGTGAAGAATTTAAAACAAATATTTACATCAGGAAGTGATCAGATAGATCAGGGGTATACTATTGAATCATGGCACGTATCTCAATCAGTAGCTGCTTTAACAGGACAAGAAGCATATGAAATAACAATTTCAGGTTCTCTTATAGTAACTGGTTCAACTGCTTTTGATGGTGAGGTAGATATGCCTGCTTTAACAGAAACTTCAGATGCAGGTTTTAAAGTAGTTTTAACAGATACTTCAACAGGTAAATTATTTTATACAGGTTCATTTCCAGGTAGTGGTCAAGATGGAACATCAGGATCAAGTGGTACTTCAGGTACAGATGGAACTAGTGGATCTTCAGGAACTTCAGGTACAGATGGAACAAGTGGATCTTCAGGTGCAAGTGGTACTTCAGGTACAAGTGGTACAACAGGAGCAGATGGAGATAAATATGCAACAACTTCAACAACATCTCATGTATTAGGAGATGCAGGATCATTAGTAGTAGGAACTGGTTTAGCATATACAGTAGGTCAAAGAATTAAAATTGTTTATGATGTAAGCAATTTCCAAATAAGTTTAGTTACAGGATATGATACAGGAACTGGAAGTATAACTTTTGCAGCTCCTACATCAACAACAGGATCAGGTACTTATACTTCATGGTCTGTTAATTTAGATGGAGCAGCAGGTGGAGATGGTTCTTCAGGTACTAGTGGTACTTCAGGAACAGCAGGTTCAAGTGGTTCATCAGGTACAACAGGAACTTCAGGTTCAAGTGGAACTTCAGGTACAGATGGTACTTCAGGATCATCAGGTGCACAAGGTACAGGTGGTACTTCAGGTACAAGTGGATCTTCAGGACGATCAGATACATATGCTACTACTTCTACCACAAGCTTTACTTTAGGAAATTCAGGTACAATAACAGTAGGAATTAATTTAGCATATACTATAGGACAAAGTGTTCTTATTGTTCATAATGTTAGTAATTATCAAACATCCCAAATAACTTCATATGATACCGATTCAGGTGTAATGCAATTTGGAGCTCCAACTGAAACAATAGGTTCAGGAACATATTCTTCTTGGACTGTTAACTTAGCAGGTTCAGCAGGTGGAGATGGTTCTTCAGGAACATCAGGATCTTCAGGATCTTCAGGTACAAGTGGAAGTTCAGGAACTTCAGGTTCAAGTGGTACTACTGGTACAAGTGGATCTTCAGGACTATCAGGTACATCAGGTACTTCGGGTTCATCAGGAACTTCTGGAACATCAGGTACAGATGGTACTTCAGGTTCAAGTGGCTCATCAGGAACAACAGGAACAGATGGAACATCAGGTAGTTCAGGATCAAGTGGTCAAGTAAATCAAGGTATAACTTATGGTTTTAGTACTAATACTAGTACAAATGCTACATTAGAAAAAGAAATTAGGTTTAATAGTGGAACTTATGGATCAGTTACAACAATAGCTGTATCACAATTAGATTATAATAATTTAGATCAATCAACAAGATTATCTAATGCTAACATCTCTAATTTAGTAATAAACCAAGAAACAGCAAATTCAGCTTCATTTAATGCACAAGTAACTAATATATCTAATGATACAGGTGATAGTGGAGAAATAACAATATTTACAGTTACTTCAGTAGGATTTACTAATGCTTTTGCAAATGAAGAAAGAATAGTACTTCAATTATCATATGGAACTAATGGTACATCAGGTTCAAGTGGAACCTCTGGATCATCAGGTACATCAGGTTCAGATGGTACTTCAGGATCTTCAGGTACAACAGGTACAGATGGAACCTCAGGATCTTCAGGTACAACAGGTACAGATGGAACTTCAGGTTCATCAGGAAGCTCAGGTACCTCAGGTAGTTCAGGTTCATCTGGAACATCAGGAAATGATGGTACAAGTGGTAGTTCAGGAGCAGATGGAACTAGTGGATCTAGTGGTACATCAGGTTCTTCAGGAACAAGTGGTTCAAGTGGTACTTCAGGAAGTTCAGGAACAACAGGATCCGATGGTACTTCAGGTTCAAGTGGATCTTCAGGATCTAGTGGTTCAGATGGTACAAGTGGATCTAGTGGTTCAAGTGGAACATCAGGTTCTTCAGGAACTTCAGGTTCAGATGGAACATCTGGTAGTTCAGGAACAACAGGAACAGATGGTACTTCAGGTTCATCAGGATCAAGTGGTTCATCAGGATCTTCAGGTTCAAGTGGAAGTTCAGGATCAGATGGAACAAGTGGTTCATCAGGTTCTTCAGGATCAGATGGTACAAGTGGATCATCAGGTTCAAGTGGTACCGATGGTACTTCAGGTAGTTCAGGTTCTTCAGGAACAGATGGTACATCAGGTTCATCAGGATCTTCAGGAACAACAGGAACTGATGGTACATCAGGTACTTCAGGTTCATCAGGAACTTCTGGTACAAGCGGTAGTTCAGGTACATCAGGAACAAGTGGTACATCAGGATCAAGTGGAACTAGTGGTTCAGATGGTACATCAGGTTCTTCGGGAGCAGATGGTTCATTTGGAGGTGCAGCATTTGACTACACATTCTCAGATTCAACTGTAGGAGCAGATCCAGGAACAGGATTAATTAGATTAAATGATACTCCTCAAAACACATCAACTGAAATGTATATTGACATTTTAGATGATAATGGAGTAACAATACAAGGATTTTTAGAATCAATAGACGCGTCTACATCAGCAGTTAAAGGACACGTAAGAATTTCAAATAGAGCAGACGCAACCCAATTTATATTATTTAGTATATCTGATTTAACAGATAATACAGGTTGGTGGACAATAGATATAAATGATCAATCATTTTCAGAGGCTTCACCATTTTCAAATGCAGAAGATATTGTAGTTGCTTTTGTTACTACAGGTGATAGAGGAGATGATGGTACAAGTGGATCTTCAGGTTCATCAGGAACATCAGGAACTTCAGGAACAAGTGGTACTTCAGGTTCTTCAGGAACAAGTGGAACTAGTGGTACATCAGGTACTTCAGGTACATCAGGTTCTAGTGGAACAAGTGGTTCAGATGGAACCAGTGGTTCATCAGGAACTACAGGAACAGATGGAACAAGTGGCTCAAGTGGATCTTCAGGATCTAGTGGTTCAGATGGAACAAGTGGATCTTCAGGATCTAGTGGTTCATCAGGTTCAAGTGGATCAGATGGAACTAGTGGTTCAAGTGGTTCAAGTGGAACTTCAGGTTCAAGCGGATCTTCAGGTTCAAGTGGTAGCTCAGGATCAGATGGTACTTCAGGATCTAGTGGATCTTCAGGTACTTCAGGTTCATCAGGTACTTCAGGTACATCAGGAACAAGTGGTTCAGATGGAACAAGTGGATCTTCAGGAACTTCAGGTACAGATGGAACATCCGGAAGTTCAGGTTCATCAGGAACAACAGGAACAGATGGAACAAGTGGTACTTCAGGTTCATCTGGTACATCAGGTACTTCAGGTTCATCAGGAACTAGTGGTTCATCAGGTTCTTCAGGATCAGATGGTACAAGTGGTTCATCAGGATCTTCAGGATCAAGTGGTACAGATGGTACTTCAGGAACAGATGGAACTTCAGGTTCATCTGGTTCAAGTGGAAGTTCAGGAACAAGCGGATCTTCAGGATCTTCAGGTTCAAGTGGATCTTCAGGATCAGATGGTACATCAGGTTCTTCAGGAGCAGATGGTACTTCAGGAACAGATGGAACTTCAGGTTCATCTGGTTCAAGTGGGTCAAGTGGTACAGATGGTACTTCAGGAAGTTCTGGTTCTTCAGGAACAAGTGGATCAAGTGGTTCATCAGGTTCAAGTGGAACAAGTGGATCAGATGGAACATCAGGTTCAAGTGGTAGTTCAGGTTCAGATGGTACAAGTGGTTCATCAGGATCTTCAGGTTCATCAGGATCTTCAGGATCAGATGGAACAAGTGGTTCTTCAGGTAGTTCAGGAACTTCAGGATCAAGTGGTTCAAGTGGATCTTCGGGTTCATCAGGAGCAGATGGTTCATTTGGTGGTGCTACTTTCGATTATACTTTTGAAGATTCAACTGTAGGAGCAGATCCAGGAACTGGAAAAGTTAGATTAAATGCTACTCCTCAAAATACATCAACTGAAATGTATGTTGATATTACAGATGATGATGGAACTAGTATACAATCATTCCTAGAAACAATAGACAGTTCGACCTCAGCTGTAAAAGGTCATGTTAGAATAGCAAATAGAACAGATGCAACTCAATTTATACTATTTTCAATTTCAGACCTAACAGATAATACAGGTTGGTGGACAATAGATATTGCTAATCAAGCATCTTCAGCTGCTTCGCCATTCTCAAATGCAGAAGATGTAACGTTAGCATTTGTAGTAACAGGTGATGCAGGAACAAGTGGTTCAAGTGGAACTAGTGGATCAAGTGGATCAAGTGGTTCTTCAGGTTCAGATGGAACAAGCGGATCTTCAGGAACTTCAGGAACAACAGGTACTGCAGGTACAGATGGTACATCAGGATCAAGTGGTTCATCAGGTTCTTCAGGATCAGATGGAACAAGTGGTTCTAGTGGTTCATCAGGTACTTCAGGATCAAGTGGTTCATCAGGTACTTCAGGTTCAGATGGCACATCAGGATCTTCAGGTACTTCAGGTACAACAGGAACAGATGGAACTTCAGGTTCAAGTGGTAGTTCAGGTTCTGATGGTACTTCAGGTAGTTCAGGATCTAGTGGTTCAGATGGAACATCAGGTTCATCAGGCAGTTCAGGATCATCAGGTTCAGATGGTACTTCAGGTTCATCTGGAACAAGTGGATCTTCAGGTACATCAGGTTCATCAGGAACAAGTGGTGTAGCTACTATAACAAGAAATGTAGCTGGGGATATATTATTTTCAACTGGTACATCAGTAGTATCAAGTTCAGCTGAATTAACATTTTTAAATAGAGCATTTGAAGTAATGTCAGGTTCAAATGTATTATTACATGCTGGATCATTTTCAGAAGGAAATGGTAGTGTAGGAATTGGAACAAGATACCCAGAAGCTAATTTACACGTAAGTGGTAGTGAAAATGTACAAGTTAAAATAGAAAGTTATACTTCCAATGTAAAATTAAGAATGATAGATCCGAATGGAGTAGGAGGTACATTATCTTACTTTGGTACTGGTGATACATTTGGTGTAGGACAATCAACTACACATAATGATTTAGCAATTCTAATTAATAATTCAGAACAAGTAGGAATACAAACCGCAGGAACAACTTTAGAAGAAGATTTTACTGTAAATGGAAATATGCAGTTGCCAAATGGTAATATGGTAACATGGGCAGCTTTAGGTGGTGGTAATAGTCAAGAAGTATACATTGAAGGTAGTCATGCTTTAAAAAGAGTAATAATAGGAGTTGATACTTCACAAAATGATAGATATACATTTGATGAAGTAGGATTAAACATTAAAGGTACAGATCCTACAAATGCTTTATCTATAAATGGGGCAATTGATTTCACAGCAGGAGCTTCAGCAGGTAATTTCTCAGGTAGTATGAGTTATGTTGAAAATACAGATGCTGATCCAGGAGATGAAACAGTAGCAACTTTTGATAGAACAAAATATATGGCTGCATTTTTAGATTATGCTGTAACAGATAATACAGGTGCTTATCCAGGTGGAAGTAATTTAAGAGCAGGTACTATTACTTTAATAACTAATAGAGATCCAGGTGTATCAGGTGAAACTACTTTTACAGATGTTTCTACAGTATCAATTGGAGATACTAGTGGTGTAGTATTTAGTACTGTAGATAGTGGTAATAACTGTAGTATTCAAGTATCCGTTCCTACAAACAATTGGAGAGTTAAAGGTCATTTAAGACTACTGTAACAACACAACTTTTTTATATATTTATAATCGACCTTTTGGATATTGAAAAGAGGAAAAGACTATGGCATATAATAAATTTGTAACTAGAAAAGGATATCAATCCTTAGAAGATTCTGAAATCACAGGATCTTTAGCAATCACCGGATCAAACCCATTAATATTATCAGAAGCAGGACTTCCAAGTAAACCTAGTGAAGATACAATATTAGTAATTAGTACTGATGGTGTTGTAGGTACAAGAGAAGCAGCGTCTTCCTCAGGAACATCAGGTTCAAGTGGTAGTTCAGGTTCAGATGGAACAAGTGGTTCATCTGGAACTTCTGGATCTTCAGGTACTTCAGGTACAGCAGGAACAGATGGTTCAAGTGGTTCAGATGGTACTTCAGGATCAAGTGGTTCAAGTGGTTCTTCAGGAACATCAGGTTCATCAGGTACTTCAGGTACTGCAGGAACAGATGGTTCAAGTGGTTCAGATGGGACTTCTGGTTCAAGTGGATCTTCAGGAACTTCAGGTTCTTCAGGTACATCAGGTACTTCAGGTACAGCAGGAACAGATGGTTCAAGTGGTACAGACGGTACTTCAGGTAGTTCAGGATCTTCAGGTTCAGATGGTACTTCAGGTTCATCAGGTTCTTCAGGAACAAGTGGTTCTTCAGGAACTTCAGGAACAAGTGGTTCATCAGGAACTAGTGGTACAAATGGAACTAGCGGTACATCAGGTTCAAGTGGTTCATCAGGTTCTTCAGGAGCAGATGGTTCATTCGGTGGTGCTACATTTGATTATACATTCAATTCATCAACAACATCTGCAGATCCAGGAACAGGTAAAGTAGCATTAAATAATTCAACAAATCAAAAAAATTCAACAGCAGCTTATATTAGTGGAACGGATGATGATGGAACTGACATTCAATCCTTTTTACAAACAATAGACAGTTCTACCTCAGCTATTAAAGGTCACATAAGAATAGCTAATAGAACGGATGCAACACAATTTTTATTATTCTCAATATCAGATTTAGAAGATCAAGGAGATTGGTGGGTAATTGATATAGCAGGGCAAGCATTTTCAACGGGATCACCATTTACAAACTTAGAGGATGTAACTTGTGCTTTTGTAGTAACTGGTGATTCAGGTACTTCAGGTTCATCTGGATCAAGTGGTTCATCAGGATCTTCAGGATCAGATGGAACAAGTGGTTCAAGTGGTAGTTCAGGTACTTCAGGTTCTTCAGGAACAAGTGGAGATACAGGTACAAGTGGTTCAGATGGAACTTCAGGTAGTTCAGGATCATCAGGTTCAGATGGTACAAGTGGATCTAGTGGTTCAAGTGGTACTAGTGGTTCTTCAGGAACTAGTGGTTCATCAGGAACTTCAGGTGATTCAGGAACATCAGGATCAGATGGAACAAGTGGCTCAAGTGGATCTTCAGGTTCATCAGGATCAAGTGGAACAAGTGGCTCATCAGGAACAAGTGGAAGTTCAGGACAAACTATTATAGCACCTAACACCTATTTATATGATTTTTCAACAGAAATAACAGGTAATCCAGGAACAGGAGTAATTAGGTTAGATGATGCTACACAGGGTGATGCAACTCAAATATGGATTAATAATACAGATGCAGAGGGTAATACTTTTCCTATAAATAGTGTTACAGAAAATACTATTTTAACAATTAGAGAAAAAATTGACGAACTGTTTTTAACATTTCAATGTACTGGACCAGTTACAACAGCTGCAACATATGCTAGAATCCCAGGTTCAGTTTTATCAATAAGTGGTACTGATCCTTTTGCAGATGGAGATGATATTTTTATAGGATTTGTAATTGGAGGAACTTCAGGTACTTCAGGTTCTTCAGGATCAAGTGGTTCATCAGGATCAAGTGGTTCTAGTGGTACTTCAGGAAGTAGTGGTTCATCAGGTTCAGATGGAACAAGTGGTAGTTCAGGTTCAAGTGGATCTTCAGGTACAAGTGGATCAGATGGTACATCAGGTTCTTCAGGAACTAGTGGTTCATCAGGATCTTCAGGATCTTCAGGTTCAGATGGAACATCTGGAAGTTCAGGAACAACAGGAACAGATGGTACTTCAGGTTCTTCAGGTACTTCAGGTACTTCAGGTACAGCAGGAACAGATGGTTCTTCAGGAACTAGTGGTTCATCTGGATCTTCTGGTTCATCAGGATCTTCAGGATCTAGTGGATCAAGTGGTTCTAGTGGTACTTCAGGATCAAGTGGTAACTCAGGTAACTATGGTGGATTAACTTATCCATTTACATATAATATAAACTATTCCGACCCAAGTAGTGGTGGTATAGTAATGAATAATAATACTCAAGCATCAGCAACTCAAATAAAAATATCTGAGATAGATTCAGATGGAAATACTAGAGCAACTTTCGAATCAGGAGATGTTTTAGCAATATCAAAATTATACGATAATACAAAATTTATACAATTTTTAGTAGGAAATACTACTGATAGTGGTACATTTACAACAGCTGCTGTTACTCAAATAGGAGCATCTGCAACAACACCATTTACAGATGAAGATACATTATTAGTTTCTATTTCATATTCAGGAGCAGATGGATCTTCAGGTTCATCAGGTACAAGTGGTTCAAATGGTTCTTCAGGATCTTCAGGAACATCAGGTTCATCAGGAACAAGTGGATCATCAGGTACTTCTGGTACATCAGGTTCAAATGGTACTGATGGAACTTCAGGATCTTCAGGTGCTTCAGGAACATCAGGTTCAGATGGTTCATCTGGAACATCAGGTTCTTCAGGTACAAGTGGTAGTTCAGGTACATCAGGGAATTCAGGTTCATCAGGTTCAAGTGGAAGTTCAGGAACTTCAGGTTCATCAGGAACAAGTGGAACAGATGGTACTTCAGGATCCTCAGGATCTTCAGGAACATCAGGTAATTCAGGATCTTCAGGATCAAGTGGATCTAGTGGTTCAGATGGTACAAGTGGATCTAGTGGTTCATCAGGTACTTCTGGTTCTTCAGGTTCATCAGGATCAAGTGGTTCATCAGGATCAAGTGGTTCAAGTGGTACTAGTGGATCAAGTGGTTCAAGTGGATCTTCAGGTTCATCAGGAGCAGATGGTTCATTTGGTGGTGCTACATTTGATTATACTTTTGACACAAGCACATCAGCTACAGATCCAGGAACAGGACAAGTAAGATTAAACCAAGCAGTACAAAGAAATTCAACAGCAGGGTACATAGACATAACGGATGATAATGGTACTTCTATACAATCGTTCTTAGAAACGGTAGATTCATCAACATCAGCAGTTAAGGGTCACATAAGAATAGCTAATAGAACAGATGCAACACAATTCTTATTATTTGCTATTAGTGACTTAGAAGATAATACAGGATGGTGGACATTAGAATTAAGTAATGAAGCTTTTTCAACAGCAACACCATTTACAGATGGAGAAGATGTAACTTGTGCCTTTGTAGTAACAGGTGATTCAGGAACATCAGGTTCAAGTGGAACAAGCGGATCATCTGGTTCATCAGGTTCTTCAGGTTCAAATGGATCTTCAGGATCAAGCGGAACTAGTGGTAGCTCAGGAACATCAGGTTCTAGTGGTTCTTCAGGTTCATCAGGTTCAGATGGTACTTCAGGTTCATCAGGAGCTACAGGTTCATCAGGAACAAGTGGTAATTCAGGATCAAGTGGTTCTTCAGGAACTTCAGGTTCAAGTGGAACTAGTGGATCATCAGGTACTTCAGGTACAACAGGTACAGCAGGAACAGATGGTTCATCTGGAAGTAGTGGTTCATCAGGAACTAGTGGTTCATCAGGAACATCAGGTTCAAGTGGATCTTCAGGTTCATCAGGATCAAGTGGATCTTCAGGTACAAGTGGTTCATCAGGTACATCAGGAACAAGTGGATCTTCGGGTTCATCAGGAACAAGTGGTGTAGCTACAATTGCAAATAATGTAATTTATAGAGTAACAACTGCTACAGGAGTATCAGGTGAATTAACAGCAAATCCTAATTTAATATTTTCAGCTTCAACAAAATTAACAGTATCAGGTTCAGCAGCAGCTGATCCAACTAAAACAGTTTTTGACGTTCAAGGAAGTCAAGGGCAATTATTTTCAGTAACAGATGATTTAACAGGAACAGTATTTGCAGCATCTGACATATCAGGTGTTCCAATATTATCTGTTAGTGGTTCAGGTTTAGTTAGTGTAGATGGTAGATTAGAAGGTACATCAACTACTACAGCTTCATTTGCACATATGGAATTAACAGCACTACCAGGTATATCAGACAACACAGTATTAGTTGTAGATACAGATGGTAGAGTAGGTACAAAAGAAGCAGCAGCTTCAAGTGGTACTTCAGGTTCAAGTGGATCTAGTGGTTCATCAGGTTCTTCTGGATCATCAGGATCTTCAGGATCAAGTGGTTCAAGTGGATCTAGTGGATCTTCAGGAACATCTGGTTCATCAGGAACAAGTGGCTCATCAGGTTCTAGTGGTTCGTCAGGATCAAGTGGTTCAGATGGTACTTCAGGTTCATCAGGAGCTACAGGTAATTCAGGTTCAAGTGGTTCTTCAGGAACATCAGGTTCTTCAGGAACATCGGGAACATCTGGAACATCAGGTAACTCAGGTTCATCAGGATCATCAGGTTCAGATGGTACAAGTGGTTCATCAGGAACTTCAGGTGGAATTGGTGATTCAGGTTCAAGTGGATCAAGTGGTTCATCAGGATCAAGTGGAACAAGTGGATCTAGTGGTACTTCAGGTTCATCAGGAGCTACAGGTTCATCAGGAACAAGTGGTAATTCAGGTTCAAGTGGATCTTCAGGTACTTCAGGTTCTTCAGGAACAAGTGGTACAAGTGGATCATCAGGAACAAGTGGTAATTCAGGATCTAGTGGTTCATCAGGTACATCAGGTAATTCTGGATCAAGTGGATCTTCAGGTACTTCAGGTTCTTCAGGAACATCAGGATCAAGTGGTTCATCAGGTTCTAGTGGTTCAAGTGGTTCATCAGGATCATCAGGATCATCAGGATCAAGTGGTTCATCAGGTTCAAGTGGTTCAAGTGGATCTTCAGGTTCAAGTGGAGCAGATGGTTCGTTTGGTGGTGCTACTTTTGATTATACATTCGATACAAGCACATCAGCTACAGATCCAGGAACAGGACAAGTAAGATTAAATAACGCAACACAAAGAAATTCTACAAATGTTTATATAGATATAACTGATGATGATGGTACTTCTATACAGTCATTTTTATCAACAATTGATTCAGCAACATCAGCTGTTAAAGGACATATTAGAATAGCTAATAGAACAGATGCAACACAATTCTTATTATTTGCTATAACAAATACAGAAGATAATACAGGTTGGTGGACATTATCAGTAACAAATAGTGCATATTCAGCAGCTTCACCATTTTCAGATGGAGAAGATGTAACTTGTGCCTTTGTAGTAACAGGTGATGCAGGAACAAGTGGATCCTCGGGTACATCAGGTTCATCAGGATCAAGTGGTTCAAGTGGATCTAGTGGTTCATCTGGTTCATCTGGAACATCAGGTTCTTCAGGAACAAGTGGAAGCTCAGGTACATCAGGTAATTCTGGCTCAAGTGGATCATCAGGTACTTCAGGTTCATCTGGTACAAGTGGTTCATCAGGAACTAGTGGTAATTCAGGTTCATCAGGATCTTCAGGATCTTCAGGATCAGATGGAACAAGTGGTTCATCAGGTGCTAATGGTACTTCAGGAACATCAGGTAACTCAGGTTCTTCAGGATCTAGTGGATCTTCAGGAACATCAGGTTCAAGTGGAAACAGTGGTACATCAGGTTCATCAGGAACTTCAGGTAATTCAGGTTCTTCTGGATCAAGTGGTTCATCAGGTTCATCAGGTTCAAGTGGTACATCAGGATCATCTGGTAATTCAGGAACTTCAGGATCATCTGGTAATTCAGGAACATCAGGATCTTCAGGTACAAGTGGTCAACAAGGTGATCCAGGTTCTGATGGAACAAGTGGTTCATCAGGTACATCAGGTATAACAATTGCGGGTACATCAGGTTCTTCAGGAACATCAGGATCTTCAGGTTCATCAGGTTCAAGTGGAACAAGTGGTACTGCAACAATAACTAATGCTGGTAGTAATAGGGTAATGACATCAGTAAGTGGTGTTACTTTAAATGCTGAAGCAAATTTATTATTTAGTGGTACTAAATTAAATTATGCAGATCTTCCATTTAGTATAGGACCATCTGGTGGAAACTTAGTATATAATATTGATGATGATGATACTGGTTTTAGAGTTAATGGATTTGGTGGAAATGGATTAATGGGACTTGATGAAGGTTATATGTTCTTTAGTGGTGGTGGTTTAATTGTTGGTGGTACTACAGCTACAACTACTACTGGATTAATTAGAGCTACAAATGATGTAATAGCCTTCTATTCATCAGATAGAAGATTAAAAACTAATATAGTAAATATACCAAATGCTTTAGAAAAAGTAAGTATGTTAAATGGTGTTACATTTGATTGGAAAGAATTTGAAGCTAATAAAAATAAAGAAATACATGCTAATGAAGGACATGATGTAGGTATTATAGCTCAAGAAGTAGAAGCAATATTTCCAGAAATAGTTGATAATAGAGAAAATGGATATAAAGCCGTTAAATATGATAGATTAGTAGCAGTATTAATTGAAGCAGTTAAAGAACTAAATGATAAAGTAAAAGAACTGGAAAATAAAATTAAATAAGTTATGGCAGTACCAGCATCAGGACAATTACTATTAAAATATGTAAATAACGAAAGGCTGAATTGTTCCTATAGTAATACTTATTCACCAACAGCTTTTATTGCACCTGCTAGTCTTAGAGGTCAATATTATGCAGGAACTGTTGGTGGTAATGGTAATTCACTTCCAGCTTTAAATACAGATAGCCCAGGATATGCTGGAATAGCTGCTATAGCTGCAGCTTGTTTCAATTTTAGTATGTTTTCTATGCGTACTTATGATCAAGATTATGAACCCCCAGCAACAACATATTGTATTTCATTAAAAGGACAATCAATCTTAACAGATTTCCCAGCAAGTTTATATTCCCAAAATGCATTTTTTATGACTTGTTTACAAAATACATCTAATCAAACTAAATGTAATGCAACTGGTACACAAACAATAGGTTCAACTGGTTATGCAGGTAGTGTTTACAGTGGAGTACCTACTTCATTTAATGGAACTAATTGTTATGCAAGAGCAACTGTTAGAACCTGCTATACAGGTACTACAGTTGATAGTTCAGATTTTGATACAGGATGTTTTACAGAAGGTTTACCTTCTGGTCCTTTCCCAACAGCTATGGGTAATGCTTCAATTGGACAAGCTAGTAGATCAGGAGGTTTTAATGCCTTTTCAAGTGGTATTATTAATAGTGGTTATGGTGCTCCTCCATCAAATGCTACTTGTTATTTTCACTTTCAATTTAGGGGAGTAGGAGCTTAAAATTTTAAAAAAATGTTATATGTCAGAATTAAAAAGAGTAAAATTTACTGAAGAAATATTATACGAGACTGAGAATGCTATTATTATGCTAGATGTTTTTGCTCATAGTGAAAATGCTCATGTAGTAATGCACAATTTTGAACATCCCATAATGGAAGAACATGCTAAGGTTGTTACTAAAAATGGAGGTGATATATTAGAAATAGGTTTTGGTATGGGTATTTTTGCAGATTATGTCCAATCCTCAAGTATTAATTCACACACTATAGTTGAAAATCACCCCCAAATTATTGGTAAATTAATAGATTGGTCTAAAGATAAACCTAATGTAAAAATTATAAGTCAAAGTTGGTATGAAGCTAAAGAAGAAGGTTTATTTGAAAAATATGATGGTATATTTTTTGATACTTATGGTGATGATAAATTTAGATATTGGAAGGATTGTATACAAGATGGAACATTAACTAAAAAAGGAACAGTTCTTAGTTGGTATAATGGTGTAGAAGAATCAACTATAACAACAGAAAAAGCACCATTAAATGGAAATCCCTATAACCACGAAATACCAGATACTTTATATTACCCAATAGAAGTACCAACTCAAAAATATTATAAAGAATTACACACTGGAAGTGTATATTGGATACCTCAAAAAACATTTATATAATAATTTGGATAATTAAAAAACGGTTCGTATATTAGAACTACAATCAAAACTAAATATATGATAGACTATAGTTTAACTTTTTTAAAACAAGGAAATAAAGCTACTACCCCACAATTTATTAATGATGGTTTTAATAATTATGAAATTGATGGTATATTAAAAGATTTAGAAAAAATTGAATATTCTGAAGCTAGTATATTTACTGAAGGTGAAGTTATAAGTGATGAAGAAACTAGAACATCTAGAGTAAAATGGATTCCTCAACGACCTCCCTTTATGCAATTATATGATAAACTTTCTAAATTAATAGAAACATCTAACCAAAGTTTATGGGGTTTTGAATTAGGTTCTATTATAGAACAAATACAATATACTGAATATCATGCAGAGGATAAAGGCCATTATGATTGGCATTTAGATATTGGGAATGATCATTATTCATTACGTAAAATATCTTTAACAGTTCAACTATCAGATCCTAATGATTATGAAGGTGGAATTTTAGAACTCAACCATTCAGGAGATGATTTATCTATATCAGCACCTAAAACTAAAGGATCAGTATTTGTTTTTCCATCTTATTTAAGTCATAGAGTAACACCTGTAACTAAAGGTGTAAGAAAATCTTTAGTTTTATGGGTAGGAGGTAATCAATTTAGATAATATGAATATAATATTTAATATTAGTGGTGGTTTAGGCAAAGTTATTTTATCAACTGCTGTAGTAAAAGCTCTTAAGAAAAAATATAAAAACTCAAATATTATAGTATCATCAGGTAGTCCTGATGTTTTTAATAATAATCCTGATGTATATAAATCTTTTCATTTAAATGAAGCAAATGTTTTTTATTCAAAGTTTATAAAAGATCAAAAATGTAAATATTTTACTTTAGATCCATATGATACTTCTGATTTTATAACACAACAACCAATTCATTTAATTAAAATGTGGTGTGATTTATTAGATTTAAAATATGATAATGAACAACCTGAAATATTTCTTTCAAAAGCAGAAATAGATGATTGTAAAAAATACTATAAATTTAATCAACCTATATTTGTTATTCATCCTAATGGAGGATCTATAACTCAACTATATCCTTATTCTTGGACTAGAGACTTACCAGAATGTGTTGTAAATGAAGTATTAAATCATATGGGTCAAACTCATAAATGTTTACATATAAAATCTCCAAACCAAATAAATTATGAAGGGTGTATTCCAATAGAATCACCTTGGAGAAGTATAGCTATATTATTACAAATGTCAGATAAAAGATTATTAATAGATTCATTCTCACAACATTTAGCTAAAGCTTTAAACCTAAAATCAACAGTTTGTTGGATAACTACTAAACCTGAAGTTTTTGGTTATAATCTACATGATAATATTTTAGCAAATAAATTTACAAATCCTCCAAATTATGATAGTTGTAATGTTATGCCAATATCTTTATCGCAAGATGTACATTCTTGCGCATATAATAACTTAGAAGAAATATTTGATATAAATAAAATAATTGACTCCCTTCAAAAAAGTTATTTTGTTGGGTTATCTAGTTCAAACCTTTAATACTTATAATAAATGGGATATATGCCAACAACCGCTACCTGGACTTACCAGGGAAGGGTTATAACATCAATAAAGGATATGCCAGAAGGTACTTACGGATTTATATATGAAGTAGTATATAAACCAACAGACGTAAGATACATTGGAAAAAAAGTCCTTTTCTTTGAAAGAAATAAACGATTAGGTAAAAAGGCTTTAGAAGCTTTACGAGAAGAAAGAGCTAAAAAGGGATTAAGAGGTAGAGTTCCTATTAAACAAAAGGTAATAACTGAATCTGATTGGAAAGATTATTTTGGTTCACAAAAAGAAATTCTTGCTTTATCTAAAGAAGATAATGCCGGTGAAAATTGGGAGAAACATATATTACAATTTGTTCCTAATAAAAAATTACTTACATATTATGAAACCAAATATTTATTTAGAAATGAGGTATTAGAAAATAAGTATAGTACTCATATTAATGATAATATTTTAGGTAAATTTTATAGAAAAGATTTTATAGATCCAAACGATTTAAATAATTTGGATACCAGCAAATAATTTCATATATTGATACCCATGATTAATCAACTATTAGTTACATTAGTAAACTCTATATTGGGTACAGGTAAAAAAACTGCTAGGGGTAATTTAGCATATAATTGTCCTTATTGTAATCATCATAAACCTAAATTAGAAATTAATTTTACTGAAAATAAAGAAGGTTTAAATCCTTGGCATTGTTGGGTATGTGATAAAAAAGGTAAATCAATTATGCCTTTATTATATCAAACAAAAGCACCTCCTAATAAAATAGCAGAAGCTAAATCATTAGTAAAAGATACTTCATCTAATGTAAAATATAACATAAAATCAGCTGATGTAATTAAATTACCAACAGAATATATATGTCTAGATCAACAAAATAACAATAGTATAATAAAAAAACACGCTATAGCGTACTTAAAAAAGCGAGGTATTACTTCCACGGATTTTATAAAATATAATATTGGTTATTGTGAAGAAGGAATATATAAAAATATGATAATTATACCGACTTATGATAAAGATGGTATGTTAAATTATTTTATTGCACGTTCTTTTGAAAAAGAAGCATTTATAAAATATAAAAACCCACAAGTATCAAGAGATATAATACCTAATGAACATTTTATTAATTGGAGCCTACCAGTTATTTTATGTGAAGGGGTATTTGATGCTATAGCTATAAAAAGAAATGCAATACCTTTATTAGGTAAAAACATTCAGAGTAATTTAATGAAAAAATTAATTACTACTCAAGTAAATAAAATATATATTGCGTTAGATAGGGATGCAATAAAACAAGCTTTACGTTTTTGTGAATTATTATTAGCAGAAGGTAAAGAAGTCTATCTTGTAGACATGCAAGATAAGGATCCAAGTGAAATGGGTTTCCTTAATTTCACCAAATTAATCCAAAATACTCCTTCATTAACCTATTATAATTTAATGGAGAAAAAACTATCTTTATGATAAAAAAATCGTATAACAGAATTTTAGAAATTTCTGATGACCACAAACAAATTACTTTACCTGATTCAAGGTACTACAGACGTAATGGTGAATTTTATCCCTCTATTACTTATGTTTTAAACTGTTACCCAAAAGGTAAATACTTTCAGGATTGGCTTAAAAAAGTAGGCCATTCAGCTGACTGGATTGTTAAAAAAGCAAGTGAAGAAGGTACTAAAGTACATGAAATGATTGAAGAATACTTTACAGGTACAGAATTAACTTATCTTAATAAAGAGGGTTATCCTAAAATGGATCCTTTAGTTTGGCAAATGTTTTTAAGATTTGTTGATTTTTGGGAAACACATAACCCTACCTTAATTGAAACAGAAGTACATTTATTTAGTGAAGAACTTAAAGTAGCTGGTACTTGTGATTTAATTTGTGAAATAGATGATGAATTATGGGTTTTAGATTTTAAAACATCAAATCATTTACAAACTACTTATGATTTACAAGGAGCAGCATACGCTCAATGTTACAAAGAATGTTTTGGTAAAACAGCTGATAGAGTAGGTGTATTATGGTTAAAATCAAAATCTAGAGGTGTAGATAATTCTGGTAAGCGTTTAAAAGGTAAAAATTGGGAAGTATATGAATCACCAAGAACACAAGAAGAAAATATAGATATTTATAAATCAGTAAAAAGTATATTTGATATTGAAAATCCAAAACATAAACCTGCAACAACTTCATTTAAAACTACAGTAAAAAGATCCTCCTAATATTTATAATAAAACGTATAAATGGGATTTTTTAGAGGACCAAATATTATATTAGATGGATTAATTTTATATGCAGATCCTGCAAATATTAAATCTAATGAAGGTGGGATAAATATGGCGGATTTAATGGGTAATTATAGTGATCAAACCTTTACTCCAACAGAAATGACTATAGAGGGAGATCCTAAAATTATAACATCAACTGGCGATGGTGGTAATTTTCGTTTTTTAAGAACAGCGGGTAATATTGATTGGGCAACTACAGAATGGTCTGTATCAGCTTGGGGATTAAGAGATACTTCTACAGCTAATGAAAGTAGAATGTGGGATTTAATGAATGTTGGTAATGGTCATTTAAGATTAACTTTAGATAGTGTACCTGATTTAAATTTTAGACCAACGGCTGGATCTAGTAATAATTTAGTATCTGGTGGTATTTCACAAACAGGTAATTGGTATAACATTGTTATTACTAAATCTGGAACAGAATCAGGTGGAGACGCTGATTATGTAATGTATAACAATGGATATTCAGTTGCTAGTAATACTTCAGCTGCTTTAGTCACAGATGTAAATTTTAATTATATTATAATAATGAGATCTCCAGATGACGACCAAGGAAATACAGTATCTTGGGATGGTGATTTTGGACCTTTTGCTGTTTATAATAGAGTTTTAACTGCTGGTGAAGTAAAGCAAAATTATGATGGACTAAAAACTAGATTTGGATTAGATATTAAAGCTTAAGATTATAATGGGAACATTTGGAGGACCAATATTAGAAAGAGTAACTGATTCGTATGGAGAATGGGTAAAAATTTTTCGTAATGATACATCTACTGGAGATTTTTTTTCAAGTGCTAATGGTTGGGAGGAAGCTTACCAATCTAATACTAGCGATACTAATAGTAATAAGTACTCTATTTTATCTTCTTGGGGTAGGTTTTTAAGAAATGATAAATTTACTTTAAAATTAGATTATCCTAATGATAGTATAACTAATATATGGTCACAAACCTCAAACCCTGTAGATTCAGATGGTAGTGGGGGTGTGGATGGTTATGTTGCTATAGACATCGAATATTCAGGAGTTGGATGGGGAGGATTAGAAAGATATGATAATTCAGGTAGTTCATTTTTAGATGGTACTTTATCACCACAAAGTAATTGGTATTTTGCTATAGCAGGTAATCAATGGAGTGAAACAAACCATTTTCCAGGTCCCGGAATAGCAGTACAATTAGTTGAATTATGGATGTTATATAACCCAGCGACTACATAATGTATGCAGGACCACACGTAATAACAGATGGATTAGCTTTATGTTGGGATCCTGCTAATCCTAAATCATACCCGGGATCAGGTACTTCTATTAATGATTTAATAGGTAGTAATACAACTATTACTCAAACAAATGGTACTATAGCTGAAGCAGGAATAAGTGGTTCTACATCAGTTTTTACTAGTACTTATGATAGTGGGTATTTAGGTGGAACTTATAAATTAGCTTTTACTTATAATGCTTCAACAGATTTAGCTGCTATAGTAAATGTTACTAGTGGAGGATGGACTATAGAAGAATGGATAAATATAAAGGGATTAGATTATCCTCAAACCCCAGCAGGTTCAGTTTTTTCATCCCCAGCTTATGGAACAGGTGCTGTAGGTTTTGATTGGAATCATGGTAATTCTATGGGTATGGGTACATTAAGAGTTGGGGCATCTGATGGTGGAGGTACTGGATATGAAGTTAATGATTATTTAACTGTAGATACAAATTTATCAATATTAAATAAATGGCAGTGTAGACAAATTATTTGGGATAGAGATAATGGAGAAATAAGAAATCATATAAATGGAATACTTCAAGATACAGGTGACATTTCTTCTTTAACAAATTCTTTATATGATGGGAGTGGAGCAACTATTGGAACTTTGTATGGGTGGTATCATTATGGAGATAGAAGTTTAACTAAAATTTATAATAGAGTTCTATCACCAACAGAATTACAACAAAACTATAATGCACTAAAAAACAGATTCGGACTATAATGTATACAGGACCACACATAGTAACAGATCAATTAGTACTTGCAATGGATGCTGCCTCTAAAAGATCATACCCAGGTACAGGAACTACTTGGTTTGATTTAAGTGAGAATGGCTATAATAGTAACATGGGGGCTGGGGAAGACGAGGTCACATGGAACAACAACGGTTATATGTCATTTGCTGGTAATGGTGCAAGAACTTCATCTCCTGTTGGTGAACATATTACTTTAAATAACACTGCTACTACTACACTTGCATCAACTAAACCAAATGGTGTTACTTATTCTGTATGGATGAGATTTACTGGTAATCAAGCAAATGGCCATGGTATATTTGTTGGTGGTACAACAATAAATCATTTAGAATACAGATCATCAAACATAAATAATGGTGGTTATTGGAGAACAGAGGCTACAACACAAAATGGTTATAGTTTTGGAGGTGGTGGTAACAATGCAGATGGGGGACATACTTTAGATGAATGGTTTAATTTGACCTTAGTATTTGCTAATAATGAAACCAACCACCCTGTCAGATGGTATAGGGATAGTGAATTATTTTATACTGGCTATATGTCAAATGGAACTGGTGGAGATTCTGAGTATTTTATACCTAACACATTTGGACGTTCTACAGGAACTAATACCTATCAATATGTACAAAGTTTCAAGGGTGATTTGGGGAATTTATATATATATAATAAAGCCCTAACAGCAGCAGAAGTAACACAAAATTTTAACGCACAAAAATCAAGATTTGGATTATAAATCTCCGCGTAAAAATTTGGTTACCTGAAGGAGGGTTCGTATATTTACCATGTAAATAAGGCAAAACGCCGGAAAACAAAAAATAAAGGTTATATGAATATTAGAGAGCAATTACAAAAAGGTGATGTAAGATTTACAGTTAAAGGTATTACTTCTTATGGTACAAATGAGAATGGTGAGTATGGAAAGAATCCAAAAATATTTAAAGTAAGTAAAAAAGCTGATTCAATTAATGTAGATGAATTCCTTTCAATTAGTGGTATGAATGTTACTAAATGGGGTCCTACCTGTGTTACATTATACACATATGATATGTTAGGTAAGAAATCAATAGGTAAAATTAATTATAAATTAATTACAATAATAAAATAATATGGATAAAGAATTAAAAGAACAAATTTATACTTTAATAATGGAAACTTTAGAGGATTTAGAAGAACCACTAATGTATGATCAAGAAGAAAATATTCTTAAAATTAATAGAGCTAAAGAAAAATTAAATCAATTAAAAACAAAATTAGAATGGATGTAATGAACTCAGAAGAACTATATGCAGCAGAACAAGAATATAACCGTGCACAAGAAATTATGCAAAAAGATGTTATGACTGTAACTAAAGAAGAGTTGGAATTTTTACAGTATATGAATATGATATAAACATTCATATTTATAACATATAATATTATAATATGGAATTAATTAACGAAATAAAGGGTAGCCCTAAAGCTATTATACTAGCAGGAGCACCAGGTGCAGGTAAAGGATATGTCTTAAAAGGTTTAAATTTAGGAGGTTTAAAAATAATGAATATTGATAATATCTACATTGATATGCTTAAACAAGCAAATGTTTCATTAGATTTAAAAAATGCAACACCTGAAGAAAGAAGTAAACAAGCTAAAGCAATGGCCGATGCTAATAAACAATTTAAAGGTGATATAGCTACTACAATTGAAGGTAAAGAATCATTTATATTAGATGGAACAGCTTCATCATCTAAACAAACAATGAAATTAAAAGATGAATTAGAAGAAGCAGGATATGAAGTATTTATGCTTTATGTTTATACTGATTTAGAACGTTCATTAAAACAAAACCAAGATAGGTTTGAAAAATCGGATGGTGAAGATAGAAGTTTAGCACCTGCTATTGTATTACGTACTTGGGGTAGTGTAACTAAAAATTATGATGAATATAAAAATGCTTTTGGTGAAAATTTTGTTTCTGTTTCTAATACTTTAGAAGATGAAAAATTAGGATCATTAGATGCAATAGTAGATAAATATTTAAAACCTTATTCACCTAAAGATACTAAACCTAAATCACCAGCTAGAGCAGCATATTCAGCTAAACAAAAAGAAAAGGCAAATAAAGAAATTACAGCTTTACTTTCAGATGAAGCAGTAGCAAATATAATTGATAATTCAGTTTCTAAAGAAGAAGCACAAGGAAAACTTAGACAATTTTTAATTTAATGAAATTAGTAGACGAAATACTTAAAGGTTTATTGCCTGAAGATGAAGAAAAAACTGTAGCTATATATGCTGGAGGATTTAAACCCCCAACTAAAGGCCACTTTCAAGTTATAAAACAAGCATTAGAAGAACACCCAGATATAGATGAATTATTAATTTATATAGGTAAAAAAGAAAGAGGTGGTATAACTCAAGCTCAATCTTTACTTGTATGGGAAATTTATGCAAATTATTTACCATTAAAAGTTGAATTAATACCAACATCAACTCCCCCTATAAAAGCAGTTTATAACTATGCTAAAAATAATCCTGAAACTAATGTTTTATGGATAATAGGAGCTAGAGAAGGTGATGAAGAAGATTTTGGTGATATAGCTTCTAGAACTAAAGCTATAAATAATTATCCAAATATTGCTTTAGCAGTTACTGTTACAACAACAGGGGCTTCAGGTACAGCAGCAAGAAATGCTGCAAATATTTCAATTGAAAAACTTACACCATTATTACCATCTGTAATATCAGATAAAGAAGCAGTAGAAGTATATAATATAATAACTAATAATTTAAATGAAAATTTAAATGAAGGTCCACAATTTGGTGTTTTATACCATTTTACCCAATACCTATCAGATGTTTTAGATGATAACATATTAAGGGGTCCCATAAGTTTAACTCGTAGTTTAGACTCATATGCTGCAGAATGGTTAGGAGATCAACCCTATTTTATTCTTGATAAAGATAAATTACGTACTAAATATAAAATTAGACCATTTAAAGACACCTCAGATAACCCTGATTATGAAGAGATAAGTCAATATGATGAAATGGAAGAGGTAATTGATACAGATATTATAAATTTATCTAAATATATAATCAAAGTAGTATTACCTGAACCAGATGAAGAATATGAAGATGCTTTAAAAGAAAAAGATATACCATATGAAATAGGTAAACCATTAAATGAAGCAATTATAGGTGATAAAATTGAATGTGATAATTGTGATTGGTCTTGGAAAATTAAAGATGGTGGTGATGATTTATATATTTGTCATAAATGTGATCATGATAATACTCCTAAATACTCTCCTGGTTGGAAACGTTTAAATGAAAATGCTTCATATTCTAAAGATATAAACTTTAAAAAGAAAATAGTTCAGTTAACTAAACATATGTTAGATAAAGGCATGAATATTAAACCTTTACCTAAAGTAAGATTTGTTGATGGTGATAGTGAAAATGCACGCGATTTTTTCGGTAAAACAGCGTATTATAGCCCAGATGAACAACTTATTGTGTTATATACTGAGGGGCGACATCCTAAAGATATAGTACGTTCATTTGCACATGAAATGATTCATCATATTCAATATTTAGAGGATAGATTAGGCAATATATCTAGTACAAATACAACAGAAGATGACCATTTAGACAAATTAGAACAAGAAGCTAATTTAAGGGGTACAATGACATTTAGAAATTGGACTGATAGTTTAAATGAAGAATATGAAATAAATGCTCCTGAAGCAGAAAATGCTGAAGCTAGCTTTTTAGATGAAGATCAACCAAAAGTTAAAGATCCCTTTGGTTTAAATGCTTATGCTCGTGAATTAGCAACGTTAAGAGAAGATGATATGGAATATAAAATATTTTCGGATATGGATGGTGTAATAACAGATTTTGATGAATCATTTAAAAAGGCATCAGATGGTATAGCACCTAGAGATTATGAAAAAAAGTTTGGAATTAATAAGTTTTGGGAATTAATTGATAGCAAAGGAGTAGGATTTTGGGTAGGAATGCCTTATATGTCTGATGGAGAACAATATTGGAATTATATTAAGGATTATGATGTTGAATTATTATCTTCACCATCAAGATCAGAATCTTCAAGATTAGGTAAAAGATTATGGGTTAGAAATAATATGCCTGGTGTAAAATTAACATTGGCTTACTCAGCAGATAAACAAAAATACGCAGCTCCTAATCACATATTAATTGATGATAGAAAGTCTAACATAGATCAGTGGGTTTCCCGAGGAGGAGTTGGTATATTACATACATCCACTGCTGATACTATTAGACAACTTAAAAAATTAGGTTTATGACAAAATTAAAAAAAGAATTTAAAAGAAAAGATGTTGAACGTCTTAGAAATTTAGTAACAGGTAAATATGGTAATAAAACAACTATAGGAGTAGGTTACAAAAAAGCAGCTGAATTTCATGAAGAGGGAGATATTTGGGAAGAAGATGGTCGTAAATGGACTATTAAAAAAGGTATAAAACAAAATATAACTAAGTTAGATTCTGCTAAAAAAGCACACGTAATGCCTTTATTATGCCCAGAATGTAATAGAATAATGAATCATTCTAATCATAAAGCATTTTATCAAATCCATAAAAAATGCCATGATTGTGTTACTGATATGGAAACCAAAATGATGATAAAGGGCGATTATGATGAATATACTAGAAAAATAAAAAATAATGAAATCGATAATAAAATAAAAGATTTTAAAATTTGGATTAAAGAAAAAGTAAAAGAAAATGATACTTTTGTTACAGAACAAGGAGATGTTGAAAAATGGGTAGGAAAAGTAGATCAAGATAAAGTTGATGAGCATGTAAAATCTGTAATAGACTACTTAGAAGGATTAAAGACATAAGAAAATCATATATTTATAATAAAGTAAGACAATGAAAGACAATTTTAATTTACACTCTTGGAAATATAACCAACTGATGGAAGAGGTTCGTGATGAAATACAATCTCAAATAGATGGTATTATTCCTTTAATCTCTAAAATAGATTTTACTTATACTGATTTTGGTAGATTATATAAAATTCAAGTATATGATGAAAGTGGTGATGAATTAACTATTAAAGATGAAAAAGATTATAGGGGAGAAAGAAGATTTGATGATGACGATATCCGTTATGTAGCTAATAAATTGGGAATTCAAGTAGATTCTACTTTTGGGGGAAAAGGTTATGATTCTTCCTACTATGCAGATTTAGTACCTGTATTTGATAATATAGGAATTGAATTAAATCATAATGATTCAATGGATATAGATCAATAAATAAATTAATCAATAAATAAACTTAAAAATGAAAAACAAAATATTACTACTATTAATTTCAACATTCTTATTTATAGGATGTGGTAACAATAAAAATGTAGACCCAGCTTTAGCAGGAACAATAACTGATCCTCCAGCTGTAAAAGTAGCACCTGCTGATATGTCTTTAACTGTTATTAATAACACAGGCCATGATCTAGTTGGTGCACAAACTTGGTGTATGACTGGAGCTTGTGACACACCAATTCCTAATGGAGCAAAAGTTAAATTAGAATCCAATATGGTAGACGCTAATACAATTACAATTAAAATGTACCCTCCAGCAGACATCGATCAACCAAATCCTACAACTGGAATATTCCAAATGAATTATCAATACTGGTCAGGAATGGCTCATGTAGTATGTGATAATGAATGTAATCATGGTAATCCTACAGCAAGTCATCCATCAAGCCAATTTGATAATTGGTTATATGTGTGTGAATGGGCACAAGATCCATCACCTAAAAAAGGTGGTATTAATAACACTGTAACATTAACTGTAAAAGCAAAGTAAAAAAACAAGATGGTAAAATTTATAAAATATTTTTTAGTAATAATATTATTATATAGTTGTGGTACTTACCAATTAGCACCTGTAGACAAATGTTGTGAAACTGATGTAGTTTATTTAGATGAAATTAAAGGTGATTCAGTAAATGTATTTACAAGTTTAGATTTTAATACAATTACATTAGATTTTAGACCTTTAAGACCAAGATTTTATTGGGGTCATAATTATGGATATTGGGGGTCAAGACCATTATGGATGGATTTTGATTTTTATTATGGTAATCATTATTCATATTATAATCCTTATTATTCATATTTTAACAGACCATGGAATCATTGGGACTGGTATATGAGACCTTGGATGCCCTCTAATAGAGTCTAATAGAATGTCTATAAAAGATAAAATAGGACAAGCTTCAATGATAGCATCAACTAAACCAAGAGTTAATACAAAACCGGTAATTATAACTAAACCAGTAGTTAATACAAATAAACCTACATGGAATAGTAACAATAATAGTAATAATATTATAGTAAAACCTAATAATAATAAACCTATTATTAGAAATAATAATTCTAGACCTAGTAATAATTATAATAGACCATCAGTGAATTATAATAATTCTTCAGTAAGGCCCTCAAGCAATACCATTAGAGTCAAGAGTACTTCTAGAGGGGGCAATTCTAACAGAAAAAATTAATATTTATAAATAAAAATATACATAATGGACAACTTTGATTACAAAAAATACTTAAAAAGTAACAGAATTAATGATGAAGCTGAAAAGGTTAACATCATATCTGAAGCTAAAAAACAAGGATACGACGATAGAGAAGACGAATCTTTAGGCATGCGTAAAGGTGCTGAAAAAGACAAAAAACAATCTATGAAAGATCGTAGAGAGGATTCTTATGGAAAATTTGGTAAGCGTGATGCTGAAGCAAAAGGTAAAGCAAAAGGACCTGGTAAAAATAAAATCAATAAAGAAAATGTTGATTTAAACATGGAAGAAGATACTGTTGATGAAATGTATGGTAAAAAATATGAAGAAGATGACGTAAAATCTATGTCAGAAGATGCTCGTACTGATGCTGAACAAGAAGGATATAAAGATGGATTTGATGACGCTAAAGATGACGTTGAAAATGCACTTAAAAAAATGAAAGTATCTGAACTTAAAGCTAAAATTAGAGAAAATATCCTTTCTACACTATCAGAAGCTGAAGAAGATGTTGATGTTGATATTGATGTTGAAGATAAAGTAGAAGTAGATGCTGAAGCTGATGACATCGAAATTAAAAGACCAGGAGTTAAAGCAACAATAGATGTTGGTTTATCACCAGAAGAAGAAGTAGTACAAGATTCTTTAAAAGCTGCTATGGATGCTGCAAGTCAATTAGGTAATGACAAATTAGCAGATCAGATAGGAAATACAATTACATTTTTCACTAGAGAATATGTAGTTGGCAATAGAACAGATTAGTACATGCTTAATGAACGTAAACTTACGGAAAGAGAACTAGGAAAGCGAGAAGAAGCAATCAAAGGTTTAATGTCCAATAAACGAAAACTAGTTAAAAAGTACGGTAAGGATGCGGAAAAAGTAATGTATGGTATAGCAACTAAACAAGCTAAAAATAAAGTAGAAAGCATGAATAAAGAAAAAATCAGAGAATTAGTTAAACAATCCCTTCTTAAAAAAGAGGGATTTGTTAATACCACCCCATTAGGTGAACCAGAAAGTGGCCAAGAAATAGATGTTGACACAGGATTTTCAGGTAGAGCTGATTATGGTGCTGAAGACAAATATTTAGGGGGAGAAGACGAAATTGAACAATCTGCAGCTAGTACTCCTCCATCTGGAAGAGCAACTTTCCTACCAGGTGTTCCAACACCAACAGAAGAAAATGTAGAAATACCTGCTTCAACAATGGTTAAGTATAATAGTGTAGTTAAAGATGCTAAAACAGCAGCTGAATCTATACTTGCTTTTTATGACCAAATGATAGAAAAAGAAACTATGGATTTTTCAAAAAACCCAAAAATGAGAGTTGCCTTAAATAGTTTAAGAGATCTAGTAAAATCAGAAGATAAAGAAGATTTAAAAGAAGGTCATGGTTTAGGTCAAAAAGATTTAGATACTCTAGAATCACTTAGAAATCAAATAGAACAAGGAACATTAGATAGCAAAAAACAAGATGCATATGTTAAAGTTCTTGATTTTTTAATTAAATCAAATATACTACAAGATAAAACAAAAGATTTATCTAAAGGCAAAGTAGATGAAGCAATTAACCCAGAAGTATCTCAAAAAGTAAATGCTTTTATTAAAGCAATGGCTAAAAGATATGACTACTCAGAGCAAGATGCTATATTTGCTATTATGACTGTTTTAAAACAAAAAGAAGATGTTAATTATTTAGATGAAGTTGGTGGGTATGATAGAAAAGGTAATAAAGAAATGGATAACGATGATAAAGGTTTGAAAAAAAGACCACAAGCAGGAATATCAGCTTTATTAAAATCCGCAGTTAGAGAAAAACTTACTAAAAAATCATCAGTAGAAGACCATGTAGATGATTTTAAAAAATCAGATGCTAAACAATTTAAAGGTAAATCCTTAAAAAAAATTAAACAAATGGCTTTAGCTTCATTTCTATCTAAACAAAATGACTAATGACATCAACAGAACTAAGAGATAAAATAAAGGTACTTGTAAAAAAAGTATATAGTGAAAAATCAGTATCTAATGATGCTGCTGTAGCTTATGATGAGTTAACAAAGTTTCCATTACTTAAAGATGTTATAGTAGATTTATTAACTCATGAATTTGATTCTTTTTTAGAAGATATAGAGTGGGTTTCTCCAAGACCAACAGTATTTAGAATTTTATTACTTAATGGGGAATCTTTCCTTTTAATGTATACTGAAAAAAGTTGGATTGCTACTGTAGAAGGTAAAAAATATTATCTATTAAATTTAGATGAAGAAGAAAATTGTGCATTAGCAATAGGTCGTATTCTTCAATATGGAACAAATAGTGGAGCAGATGTTAAGGGAGAAGAAAGTGAAAACGAATCAACACCTGAAGTCGAAGACGAAGTAGATGTTGATGTAGACGTAGAAGCATAATGGATGGATTCGATAAATTTTTTAAAAAATATTCATATAAATTTCCAAAAGGATACCCTGATTTAAATGATCCTAAAGATACATTATTACTAGAGTCATTAATTAGTGATGTATTAGGAAAAAAATTTAAATTAAAAGAAGTAGGTGCATTAGGTAAAAATGCCATGATGAAATATCCTTATAGGGTAGAATTATTTGCTAAAAAATTTACTACAAAAGATTCATTTACAAATGCTAAAACAGAAGAAGATGTAGTTTTAGATAAGATTGTAATAAAAGGAAAAGAGTTTACACCAAAAGATAATCCAAAAGATATAGAAAATGCCATACTTGATGCTGAAGGGATAGCTAAACTATATGGTGGTAATATTAATGGATTAAGTTTTGCTTCTATAGCAAAAACAAAAGAATTTGGTGGAGGTGGAGGAATTAGAGGAGGAGCAGTAAATACAGCAATTCAAGAATCTGCACAATCTTTAGTAAATGCTTTAGCTTATAAAAAAGGCAAATTAACAGTTGAAGATCTAACAGAAGAAAATTTAAAATCAGTTATTAATGAAATTGATGTAGATGTTAGTGATGATAAAATGTTAGATTTTATTGCAAATCAACCATCTTGGAAAGAAAGTTTTGTGGGTACTGCTAATACTTTAGTAAGTAAATTTTCAAACAAAGGCTATACTCAACATCGTCAATCTAGTTTTGTTAAAGAATTATATAAACATGCAGCTGAAATGTTAAAAAAAGATATATTATCTCCCGGAACTAAAGTTGGTATGGATAAATGGAACCCATCTGATATTTGGATGACATCTTTAGCTAGTGTTGATATTTTAACACAAACTAAATCATTATATGATTTAAATGCTTTAATACTTCAATTATATGTAGATAAAATTTTAATAGGAGTATCATTAAAGAAAACTGATTTAAATCCACCAACTAAAGAATACCAAATAGGAAAGGAAGCTGCTTTAGATACTTATGAAGGTCATTCTGATGCTACTCTTTCAACAAAATCAACTTATATCTTTACCACAGGACCAAAAATTGAACTTAGAACATTTGGATCCCCAGGATTTGCAGCTGAAATACAAGGTACTAAAGCAGGAGGAGGAAAAGCTGGTTTAGGTCCAATTAATACAATTTTAAAAGGAAATAATATAGACCCTATAGATCCTGCAAATGTTAATAAAGAAGATTTTATTGAGTTATATAACAAATATGCTAAAGAAAAAATAAATGGGGTTGGAGAGTTAGACCAAATGTTAGATGATAAATCAAAAGAAACAGTAAAATCAGGTGCAATGAAAGGTAAACCTAAAGGTCCAATAGGAGCTAAAGATTGGTTAATTTCAAGAAATTTTGGTTTACAAATAGTTGATATATTTAATGATATAGAAGATAAAGATAAATTAGTTCAAGATATATTAAGATATGCTTATAGTTCAAACGAATGGAGCTCAGCGTATATTAAAATAGGAAATTAATATGTATAATAAATAGAATACTATGTGTCAAAAATGTGGATGTAATACTTGCGAAACAGAAATAAAAGGACCACTTTTAACTGAAAGCAAAACTAAAATAAAATCTTCATTATCTGAAGGTTTACAATATCATATAGATAAAGAAATTCCTTTATTTGAATCAGTTTATCGTATTGGCTCAGATGCTCATTTATCCTTAATTAAAGAAGCAAGAAAATTATATTCACGTAATGTAATTAACTTATGTGAAGAAGATAAAGCATTAGTTAAAACACATTTAGGTGAATTTGGAATATATGAAGGCGAATCAGTACCATTAGATTTACCTATGTTATCAGAACAAATAGATATAGAAGATAAAATATCCGAACCTAGATATATTAAAGATAAAAATAATCCTAACTTTTTAAAAGTATTTATTGATTATCCTACACCAGAAGGAGCAGTAATAGCATTAGGTAAAGAAACAATGTCAGGTCAAATTAGAAGATTAGGTGCTGCAGCTGCAATGCAGAAAATGAATAAAATAGCTGATAATTTAAAATCAAGATATGATATAGAAGACATTGAAATCACAGACATGGAAAATGGTAAAATTCAATTATTCGCAGTATCAGATGATTTTGTAGATGCAGGAATTAATGAAATTAACATGAATGATCCTGTTGTAATGAAAGCTAGAGCAGCAAGAGATAAACAACCAGAACCATCTAGAGGTGGATTGGATTTTGAAGATGTTATGTATTTAAGAGATGAACAAAAAGATTTAGAAGATAGAATTGCTCAACTATATAGAGACATGGAGCAAGAAGCTGAGCCAGAAGGAGGAGAAATAGCTGATAGATATGGTAGTATGCTAAATAAATTAGAAGACAAATTATACAGAGTTAAAAAACAAATTAACCAGTATGATATGAATGAATCAGCTATTAGAGAAGATTTAGCTATATTAAAAGAAGATGAAGAATCAAATAGAATATTACAAAAAATATTAGATACACTTATTAGTATAGAAGGAGATGGTGAAGATAGAGAAAGTGATATAGAAGATTTAGATGTAAGTATAGATTACTTATCATCTATTTTATCTAAAAAAACACCTTTTGATATTGACATAGATCAAACACAATTAGATAGATTTGCTTCTCCTGAATTAAAAGAAGATATAACTAAAAGAAAAGAAGCTGAAAATGCAATTAGACAAACTTTAAAAGATGAAGGTGGGGCAGCAGGTTTAAAACCTTTAATTAAAGCTGTTAAAAAGTTTGGATATAATAAAAAAGAATTAGTTCAATTACTTAAAAAAGTAGTTAAAGTAAAAAAACATAAAGATGGTGATTATATATTAACACCAATACAAGAAGGACCTGGCGCTACATTAGGACCAGGACCTAAAGCAAGTAAAGATGGAGTTAAAAATAGTGCTTATGTATCTGAATTTGGGTATAAATTAGTACCTAAAAAAATAAAAGGAGCAGGTACAATAGTAAAACAATTATACGAAAATAAAAATAAAAAGAAAGATCCACCATTAGGTAAACCTAAAAGAGGAGGATCTAAAGCATATTATGTTTATGTAAGAGATCCTAAAACTAAAAAAATTAAAAAAGTATCATTCGGATCAGGTGGTTTAAGAGCTAAAATTAAAAATAAACAAGCCCGTAATGCATTTGCCAAAAGACATAATTGTAAAAATAAAAAAGATAGAACAACCGCAGGATATTGGTCTTGTAATTTGCCTAGATACGCTTCGCAATTAGGTTTAGGTGCTAACATGAATACATTTTGGTAATGGATAAAATTAAAAAATTAGTTAAAGAAAAACTTTGTAAAAAAGGTGAAGCTTACCGTAAACGTAGAATGGCTGCTGGTGAAAAATCATCTGCTTATTTATCTGGTCGTGCTGTAAAAGTATGTAAAGGTCAAATGAGTGGTAAGAAAAAAGCAAATGAAAATACAGCCCCTAATCATGATGGAAAATCAGCTCCATATGGTTCAGGATATAAAGAATTAAATGTAGACAAGATGGCTGAATCTTTACGCGATTGGTTTAAAAAAGAAAATTGGGTAAGAATTAATACATCAGGTAATATATCTGGTGATTGTGGTACAATGAAAAAAGATAAAGCTACTACAAGATGTTTACCTAAGAAAAAAGCTCAATCAATGACTAAAGCAGAGCGTAAAGCTACTGTAGCTAAAAAAGTAAGAGGTAGTAAAAAAGGTAAACAGTTTGTTTCAGTAAATGAACAAATGGACATATATGATGATGTTGCAAATATGGAATTTGGAATGGATTATGATCAATTAGGTTCAAACGAAAAAGAATGGGTTCGTGATGAAATTGATAATATGTCTATAGACGAAGCTATGGTTAATTATGATTTTTCAAAAAAAGAACTAATTAGAGTTATTAAACAACTTAAAAGAGGAGCTAGTACTGAAGTAGGAATGATTAAAGCATTTGAAAAAGCTTTAGGTAGAGAACTTACAGATGATGAAATTAGAGGATTCAAATTAAATGAAGTTACCCGTTATAGTGGTTTTAATAGAAACCCAGAGGATCCAGATTCCGAAAAATTTGAACCAACAGGATCAGTAGCTCAATTTAAAGAAGAGTTAAGAGCATTATTTGGTAAATTTAAAGGTGATTTAAGAAATCCTGAATTTATAAAAGGAGTAGCTCAAATAATGAATAATTGGAAACCACTTTTAAGAAGCCAATTAAATGAAAATTTTGAAATGGGTGATAGAGTAAAGCTTACACCTGATTACGAAGAAACACCAGGTGAGGTATTTACAATAACACAAATATCAGGTAATAGATATTTTATTGCTGATGAAGATGGTAGAGGATGGTATACTTATGGTCAAGATTTAGTAATGGCAGATGATGAATTAAATGAATCAACCCACCCATATGAAAATAAAGGTAATATAAGAATATTTTCAAAAGATGTAGATCCTACTAGTTTAGTATGGCATTCAGATAAAGAAGATCGTTTAATAGAAGTATTAGAAGGAGAAGGTTGGAAATTACAATTAGATAATAAACTTCCTTTGTTACTATCAAAAGGAGATCGTATATTTATTAACGAAGGAGATATTCATAGAATACATAAAGGTATAACCGATTTAAAGATAAAAATAAACTAAAATGGATAATTTCGATTTAAGAAAATATTTAGCTGAAGGTCGCTTATTAAAAGAAAATATAGATATGGCTACAATACTCAGCCGTGATGATTATAAAGAACTTTATATAGGAAATAGAGCTGAACATGATGCTTCACCTGAGGAAGAACAATTTAGTGATGAATATATAATTGACCTTAAACCAGGAATGTACCAAATGATATATTGGAATGATGAAGGTCCTGATTATACTAATTTTGATAGTAAAGAAGAATATATAAAAGATACCATTGCCGGTTATTGGGACATCGAACACTTTGAAAGAAAATTTGGACTTAAAGATGAATTAGATGCAGCTGGAGATAATTGGGAAAGTGTTTTTCACAAGCACATAGAAGATAATCTAGATATGTATTATGAAGAACTAAATAAACTTATTAACGATTCAGAAGCTGATGGTGATTCAGCTAATGGAGTTGTTCTTTTACAAAATGGTAAAGTAGTAGCTGGTGAAGCAACTGACATAAGAACAAGATTTGATTAAATAAAAATAATATGGATAACTTTGATTTAAGAAAATATTTAGCTGAAGGTAGGCTATTAAAAGAAAACATAGAGGGTGATTTTGAAACTTATTATGAACGATGGAAAGATGAAGATGGAACTAATGAAGATAATTTTTTTGATTTTGATGAATGGAATGATGGTAATGAAC
>Ga0206124_10000114_pt1 | contig 61611 bp, 50 predicted proteins | sample Helgoland_Spring_3_FD_148671 | JGI IMG/M metagenome (GOLD analysis project Ga0206124, IMG submission 148671) | Pelagic subsurface seawater microbial communities from Kabeltonne, Helgoland, North Sea - Helgoland_Spring_Bloom_20160321_2 | ecosystem: Environmental > Aquatic > Marine > Epipelagic ... | reverse complement strand
ATAGTAGGTTTCTATCTGGCTATACCGTCGACGAAGGCGGTTTTATCCTTCAAGGATTCGATGGTCGATTCATATACCACGTCGAAGCATCTACCAGAGGCGACTCTATTTTCGGTCAGGTTTGGTCAGGAAAAACTGGTTACTACCGCTTCAAAGGTGTTGCTGATGATCATGCCACGTTGGAAGATCCAGAGGAAATGTCAAAGCTGCGCGAAGATTATACGCACATTGAATGGCACTTGCCTGGCTTAGACGGTGATACAGTGCATTTTGATAGCCGTACCATCACCAAGCCTACCATCTTAGCCATCCAGGGGTCGTGGTGTCCGAACTGTATGGACGAAGGCCGCGTATTGGACCAGTACTACCGTGAATTTGAGGGAGCTATAGATGTCTTCGGGCTGAGCTACGAATACAGTGGGACTTTGGAAAAAGCTACAGCTGCAGTACAGAAAATGGAGCGCGATTTAGGCACCTCCTTCCCTATGGTTATTGCGACTTACGATCCTAAACAAGACCGCAATGCAGTATTGCCGTTGGAACAGATTCGCAGCTACCCTACTTCTATCATGTTGGATCACGAGGGTAATGTGGTGAAGATCCATACCGGTTTTTATGGCCCTTCTACCAAGGAATACGACGCTTACGTCAAAGAAACTAGAGAAGAATTAGAAGCATTGGTGGCAAAAGTGAATGGCTAATTACCTTGAACGCATATGGCCCGATTTTAAAGAGCTCGCCCGCTCCAAACGGAAGGAGAACAAAAAGTTCTTTGGCCGTTTGTCCAAGGAAGACAGCAAGAAGCTCAATGCCCAATTTCACGCGATGCACGACGAGGTCTTCGCTGAAACAGATTGCCTTAAATGTGCACGGTGTTGTAGAACCACAGGGCCACTCCTTACCAAGCAAGACATTGGGCGCATCTCTAAAAAACAGGGCCTTAAACCGGCGGACTTTGAGAAGCAGTATTTACGTGTGGATGAAGACGGTGATTGGGTGATGAAAAGTTTACCGTGTCCGTTTTTAGCATTGGACACTAACAAGTGTACCATTTACGAATATGCGCCCAAGGCGTGCCGTGAATATCCGCATACGGATCATACGAATATGAAGTCTATTCTTCCCCTGACTGAAACTAATGTGAGGCATTGTCCAGCAGTGTACGAAATGGTAGAGCGAATGAAGTTACGCTCTGATTAATAGCGACTTAATTACTTTTTATTGAACTGAAATGGAATGCTAGTGCCAGTGCTACAACAGTCACTGAACCAATCACATTGTACCACAAAAAGCCCAATGAAATAACGTCAGTAGTATTGAGGTAGTGGCAAAATAGAACAGTCAATTGGCCTATAATTCCCGCTTTCAATATGGCCTTACCACCAATGGGTTTAATGAACAACGCCACAAGAAAAATTCCCAATATCGTACCATAAAAGAGACTCCCTAGGACGTTTACCAATTGGATTAAATTCTCGTACAACGGCGCAGCGAGGGCGACACCTATGGCGGCAATTCCCCAAACAAACGTAAGTGTTCGGATCGTACGTTTCGGGCGTTCGGACTCCCCTTTGAAGACCGTATAATAATCTACATAAGTCGTGGTTGCCAGAGCGCTTACCTCTCCTGCAGTGCTTGACATAGCGGCACTGATGATGACAGCTAGCAGTAAACCAACCAGTCCTTTAGGTAAAAAATTGAGCACGAACGTGATAAAGACATAATCTGTGTCTTTGCGTTGAAAGTTTGGAATATGAGTTTCCAGCGTTGTCATGTACGTTTCGCGTAGTTGGGCGAGTCTTGCACTGTGCGCATGGACTTCAGTCCAATCTGCTTGAAGTAGCGCAGCACGTTTAGCGTCAAACACCATAGTATGTTCGTTCTCTAACTGGCCTAATGCTGCTTGAATTTCTGATGGTGCGCGCTTTACCTCACTCTCGTTAAAGAAGATGGGGGGTTGCGTAAATTGGTAAAAAACAAAAAGGAGCACACCAATAGCTAAGATGGCAAACTGCATGGGTACTTTAAATACCCCATTAAACAATAAACCAAAGCGACTGGTTGACTGATTTTCAGCACCTAAATAACGTTGCACCTGGCTTTGGTCTGTTCCTAAATAACTGAGCGATAAAAATAATCCACCGGCTAATCCTGACCATAGTGTATAACGTGTTCCAGGATCTAAACTGGTATTGATAATGTTGAGTTTACCCATTCTTCCCGCGATGTCGTAGGCCTCCGGAAGGCTTACTGGTATCTTATCTACAAGCAAATAGGCTGCGATACCCATCCCACTGAGGATGGTAAGCATCTGCCACTTTTGGGTAACGGCTACAGCTGCGGAGCCGCCAGAGACCGTGTAGAAGACTACAATGAGCCCTATGATGACAATCATCAGGTTGAGCGATACACCCAATGCCGCACTCAAAACTATGGCGGGTGCGAATATGGTAATACCTGCTGCCAAACCGCGCGATATCAAGAATAAAGCGGCTGTAAATAGTCGGGTTTTACGGTCGAAGCGCTGCTCGAGGAATTGATAGGCAGTGACTGCACTCATTTTGCGGTATGCAGGTACAAAGAAAATGCTAACCAATATGACGGCTAAGGGAAGTCCAAAATAGAATTGGATAAAACCCATATCCTCGGCATAGGCCTGACCTGGGGTAGATAAAAATGTGATCGCAGAAGCCTGGGTAGCCATTATTCCGAGACCTATGGTCCAAAGACTTACATCTTTAGAGCCACTGAGTAGCTCTCCAGCATTACGGCTACGGGTTTTATAAATACCGTAACTGACAATCGCCGTTAGGGTCGCCACTAATACAATCCAGTCTAGTGCGTGCATTTACACGTATTGACGCGTGATAAAGTAGAATGCTACAATCTCTGCTACCAAAAGTGCTACCACGCCTATGTAGTATTTCTTCCAATTAACAATCGATGTGTTCTTAATGGTCATAATGGAGTATGTTTTGTAAAAGTTTCATGGCACCTGGAACACCTGCTGGCAGTTCCCTGAACAGTGACAATCCCGTGTAAATTACGGAACCTTTTCCATAATGTCCAACAACGGTGCTGTTGGAATAGTTCGTACCTGTACTTTCCATAATTGTAAGTACCTCACTGTATCCCTCAAATGATTTAGGAAAATACAACCCTCGCTCTTGCACCCAGAAATCGAAATCTGAAGCAGTGATTTCATTTGGGGAGGAAAGTATCGGGTGTTTACTCAGCGTAATAGGCGCCTCCTCTTCAGTCACGCGGTCTCTTCCGATTATTAGTGGGAGCGGCGTTGGCAATTCAATACCGCTTCTTCCAGCAGTCGTGTACGTCACGACAAAGTTGCCACCACCTTCAACAAAGGTCTTGATTCTATCGCCACTATTCATGAGCCATTTCTCGGTATTGAAGGCGCGAATTCCCACAAGTACAGCATCTACTTCATTCCATAAATCCGGAGTATCCTCAGTAATCCGAAGTACCTCGTACCCCAAATTCTCCAAGGTTTCATCCATGATATCACCTGCACCTTCTATGTAGCCTACTTTAATACGCTTCTTATTCAAATCCAGCACGGCTAGTGTACTTGAAGCCTCCATGTAGCGGTAATGCGTACCAATGTGCGGGTAGGAAATCTTATGCTCTTCTTTGAGCAACGTTAAAGAATAAGACGTGCCCTCTATCATAGAATGAGGAGCAATATGTAAAGTAAATTTTCCTTTCTCAACTGATTTTGGCACCTCCGCTGTGAAATGATTCCAACCTTTTGAAAGTTCAATCTCTTTGTTGACACCGTGCCAAACAATAATACCCTCATGGTTTTTGGCTAAAACTGCCCATTGCTGTTTACCTGATTTACTCGCATGGATAGAGTACCCTATTGAAGCGCCTTTTCCAGTACTCCAATACACTCTTTGGTCAAACTTCGCGTGAACAACCGGTTCAATAGCTATGGCTTCTCGGTATTCCCCTATGGCACGATCAACGAGCTTTGCAACGGGCAATAAATGAAGCATAATAATGGATTCATCACTCTCTAAGCGAACCTTAACCACATCGGTGGCCTGCTCCCTACCCAACATTAAATCAATCTCAAGCTCAAAGCCTTCATCACTCACTTCTTGAGCGGGATTCAAACCCATGTTTTTTCCAGCCGTCATAACCGCAGCAATAGCCACATTTACCTCAGGGTTCATACTTTGCACTTTTAGCATAGCCTGGTGAGCTGTGTTCTCCATCAATGGATTTTCCGAGGTATATACCTCAGCATAAAGCCCTAATAAATGGAGCATTACGTTTTGCCAGCGTTGGTACTTATCAGATTGCGGGCTGGTTTGCTCAAGCAATGCTGCGCCCAATTCTACCCATTTGGCAACGGCTTGCTTTTGGTCCCCTATTTCAAGAGCGAAGGCCGCATCCTGAGCCAATAAACTTTGTGCATCTGCGCCGCGGTCCGGTATAAGGTAAGAGGATAAATCGCCTCCGCCCCAAAGCTTTTTGAAGTACTCTTCACGTGGGCCGCGATTAATAGGAACACCAAATCCTTGGCACTTGTGCTTGGAACGCGCCGCATCGCCTATGGCGCCATAGGTATCGCCCAGCAGTGGATCGAACCCGCTCATATCAAGGTATACAGCCTCAGGGTCGTCCTTTAGGGTTTCGTCCCACCAAATCGAGGTATTCCACCAAACGCCCTGCACCGACCAAGCCGCTGTGGCTGTATCGTAATTCTCGTCCGAGGCCAGCTCAGCACATTCAATAGCGAGCTCGGCTGAGGCCGTATGGTGGCCATGACCTGCTCTCTCATCTGGAGGGAAACGTGTGATAATAAAGTCTGGCTTGAGTTCACGGATGGTTCGGATGGCTTGCAATTGAAGATCGTCATGGTCCCATTTCGTCCATACCTCGTCCACACTTTTTGAATATCCGAAGTCTAAGGCATCGGTGAATCGCTGGTTCCCGCCGTCGACACTACGTGCGGCACGAAGTTCATGTTCACGGATGACGCCCAATTCCGCTCCAAGCTCGTCGCCGATCAAATTCTGTCCGCCAGAACCTCGGGTAAGCGATAAATAAGTGGTTTCCGCATCAAGCGCATTCGATAACCACGCGATCAATCGGGTGTTTTCATCGTCTGGATGAGCTGCCATATATAAGACTCGCTTTCCAGAGCCAAAGCGTTGCATTTCCGCCAATGCTGCACTTTGCGATAGGGGTGAAAATTGTGCAAATAATTGATTTCCAGACGCAAATAAAAGCACCACCAAAAAAGCCTGAACATTTGTAGCGATACGTGTTATATTGGTACTCTTTTTAATAAAATACATGGTGAGATCTTTACTTTTCCTATTAACGTTTACGTCGTTTGCGGCGCAAGCCCAGCTTAAAGTCCAATTAAAATCGGGCACCTACCACATCGAGGAAGGAACGTTTAAACAACTAAGCAATACGCAACCGACATACGGAGTGGGTCTTTGGGACCGGGCCGTGCTCGCCGAAGATAAAAAAGCATTGACTGATTTAGGTGTTGAACTCGGGCATTATTTACCAAAGAATGCGTTTGAAGTAAAAATTCCGGCAGGAGTGACTATTGCACAATTGCGTGATGCAGGGCTCAATGCGTTTGTAAAATGGACGCCGATGATGAAACTCGACGGTCCGCTCTCCATCGGTGACTGGCCTGAATGGGCAGTGCTCAACGACGGTCGTGTTGCTGTTCAATTCAGAACTTCTGAACACTGGAAAGCACCAGCATTTATCTCACAGGTCGTTGATCTTGATGCGGAATGGCATACTGCGATTATAAAGCCTGAATTATTGAATCAATTGGCTCAAGATGATGCTGTATTGTTCATTCAAGCTATTGAAGAACCTGGAACACCAGAAAATTACAACAGCCGTGCTGCCGCGAGAACTGCCTACATCCAAGGTCAAACTCCTTTTGATGGATCTAATGTGGTCGTGGGTCTTGGCGATGATGGTGATATAGGTCCACATGCAGACTACAAAGGTCGATTAACCTCTTTGGCTGGCAACAGTATAGGTGACCACGGAGACCATGTCGCTGGAACCATTTTCGGCGCAGGAAATATTGACCCAACAGCTGAAGGTAATGCACCGGGTGCCACGATGGTGTATTACGACTATCCGAGTAACTTAAGTAATATTGATGCGCATTACGTTTCTTACGGTATACGAGTAACGAACAGCTCTTATTCTAACGGCTGTAATGCAGGATATACATTTTATGCCCAACAAATGGATAAAGATGTCCGGGATAATGCAGCTCTCGTGCATGTCTTCAGTGCGGGTAACTCAAACGGATCGAATTGTGGTTACGGAGCAGGATCGCAATGGGGAAATGTTACTGGTGGACACAAACAAGGAAAAAACGTTATTGCCACTGCGAACATAACCAGTACTGACGCTATTGCTCCATCTTCTTCACGAGGACCTGCTGCAGATGGCAGAATTAAGCCAGATTTAGCTGCAGTAGGAACCAATGTCTATTCTACTATTGACTCCCACACCTACGGCAATAAAACTGGAACGTCGATGTCTGCGCCAGGTGTAGCCGGATACTTCGCAGTGTTGCACAATACTTTTGATGTATTGCAACAGGATACCGCAGAAGCTGGTTTACTTAAAGCAATTGCTATGAATACCGCAGATGATTTGGGAAATCCAGGTCCGGATTTCATCTACGGCTATGGTCGAGTGAATGCACGTAAAGCCCTTAAGGTTATCCAGGACACTCAATTCCTTAGTAGCAGCATCACAACAAACGATACATTGACCTACACAATATCCTTACCAGCTGGAGTAAATAAATTCAGTGCCATGCTCTACTGGACAGATAAAGAAGCATCTACGAGCGCATCTAAAGCATTGGTCAATAATCTAGATTTCGAAGTAACCGATTTAACAGGAGTTACTACCTACCAACCATGGGTTCTAGATCCTACACCGAATACGACTACACTTTTGTATGGTGCAACTCGGGGCGTAGATACACTCAATAATGCAGAACAGGTTACACTTAATGCACCTTCTTCAGGAGATTATCGGTTTACTGTTTATGGCACAAACATCCCTCAGGGGCCACAAACGTTTTACATCGTTTATGCGATGGATATGGAAAAGAACCCTATCGCATTCCCTCATGAAAATGCAAAGCTAACACCGGGCGCAAATTATGTACGTTGGAACGGCGCTACCTCATTGACATGGCACTATTCTACGGACAGCATGGGGACTTGGACCAGTGTGAACTTAAATGCCACAGGAGGGAATCGAGTAGCCAATTGGAATGTGCCTAATGTCGCAACAAAAAATGCGTTTTTACGCAATATTCAAGGTACAGACACCACTGTGGCGGGACCGTTCGTTATTCTCAATACTCCAACCAACCTCAGTCTAGACTGGGCCTGCCCTGACAGTATAAAAATCTCTTTCAGCCCTGTTAGTGGAGCAACAGACTACACGGCTTACATATTGGGTGCAACTTACATGGACAGCGTGTACAACAGTACTTCAAACAGCATGATTATTCCTTACCAACCTACTAGTGGAACCTGGTTTAGCGTGAGTGGTACTATAAACTCAGTAGAGGGAAGACGTGCCTACGCTGTACAACTCCCTTCCGGCACTAACGCTTGCCCTCTGCCAAGAGACGGCGGGATTAGCTCTTTACTAAGTCCGCAATTCATCACCTCCTGTCAAAACCCGATGCAACCGGTAACAATAAGTATTACCAATCCTTCTACACAAGTGTTGGATACATTACCTGTGGCCATGACATTCGGGACAACGACTGTGCGAGATACATTTTTTGGAAATCTGAATTCCTACGCGGATACCACTTTCACATTTGCGACACCCATTACATGGAGCGGAACGACTGCCCAAACGCTTAAGGTTTGGTCAGAACTCAGCGGCGATCAAAACAGTTTGAATGACACTGTTGTCCAAAGCATTAATTACTACAATTCCTCACTCTATGGATTGCCCTTTACCCAGAATTTTGACGGGTTTTCAAATTGTGGGACGAATACCAATTGTGGTGGAACTGTGTGTAATTTAGGTGGCGATTTCATCAACTTGACAAATGGAACAGAGGACGATATCGACTGGCGTACCAATAGTGGATCAACTGCATCGAGTGGTACAGGACCAACAACAGGAACAGGCGGTAGTGGGAAATACCTCTACCTTGAAGCTTCAGGAAATTGCGAGTTCCAAGAGGCGTTGCTATATACTCCATGTATCGACTTAGCTGGAAGTATCTCCCCTGAATTGCGTTTCGCATATCATATGAACGGTGCGAACCAGGGTGATCTAGAAGCCGCCATTTTTAATGGATCGAGCTGGACGACACTTTTTACACAGAGCGGAAATCAAGGTAACAGTTGGAAGAATGTTGCTATTGATATCAGCAGTTTTGCAGGAGATACAGTACTCTTTAGATTTAAAGGTATTACCGGCGATAGTTACCAAAGTGATTTGGCCATTGATGCTATCGAAATTGAGGATAATATTGGTATTCCTGTAGCAGATTTCGTTCCTGTAACGGGTACACCATGTTTAAATACAGGTGTCATACTCTCTGATCTCAGCACGAAAAGCCCAACGTCGTGGAATTGGTCGATCACTCCTTCCTCGCATAGTTTCATTAATGGAACATCGAGCAACTCACAAAACCCAGAGGTCAGTTTCAGTGCCTATGGGGCCTATACTATTACTTTAATTGCGAGTAACTCCTATGGAGCAGATACCATTGTATTAGCAAATGCTGTAACGGTCAGTCCGCTACAAACGCTTCCTTTTGTAGAAACATGGACAGGTAATGGAACAGTTGCGTTCACCACCGAAAATCCGGACGGCAGCACCAGCTGGACCAAAGGAGAAGTTACTGGACCCACGGGCGCTAAAAGTGAAGTCATGTATATGAACTACTTCAATTACTCCACTGTCGGCGCTGAAGACGGCCTTTTGAGTGAAAAGTTTGATATCAATGGCTACAATCCCGTCTTGTATTTCGATGTAAGTTATGCGGCGTATTCTACCGCCTATGCCGATTCTCTTTTAGTCGAGGTGAGCACAGATTGCGGAGCGACTTTCACACGCGTTTATGAAAAAGGCGGTGGTGATCTAGCGACCGCTTCTAATTCTCAAAGTCAATTCATTCCGGGCGGATCAAGCGATTGGCGCACAGATAGTGTAGTTCTATCTTCTACTAATGGGGATTTTGTACAATTCCGAATCAAAGGAATCGGAGGATACGGTAACAACCTCTACATAGATAACATTCGGGTCATTTCTTCTGGAACTCCTGCTACGGCTGCTTTGAATATTTCACCCATTTGTGAAGACACGCCGTTCGACTTCGACTTGAGCAGTACAGATACGACAGTCGATGGTCTGTTTACTTTAAACCGTCAAGGATCGAGCTTACTTTCGACGTTCATAGGAATGGGAGCACATACAGCAACACTAAACATTTCAACAGATTACGACCTTGAGTACATCTACTACAATGCCTACACCTTCGTAGCAGACAGCGCTGTTCTAGTACCTGGTCCGAAGCTCGATGCAGATTTCGAATTGCAAAACACGAATGGGCTGACCTACCAATTCACGGACCGCAGTACGCCAACACCAAGCGCCTGGTTCTGGGATTTTGGAGATGGGAATTCTTCAAATGCACAAAACCCGACGCACACTTTTTTAGGAAATGGACCTACTACTGTGAAACTTGTGATTACTACAGCTTGTGGCCTGGACAGCATCAATGTCCCTTATACCAATATTGGGCTCGATGAAGAAGGCACTGCTTCTATGGTGCTCTATCCTAACCCTACGGAAGGTATACTTCACCTACACACGGCTGAGGTAGAAGGAAAGGTATTCGTTCAAATCTTCGGTACGAATGGTGCATTAATGGAAGAAAGTATCTTCAATGCAATCGCTGGACGCATTACTCTGAATATAGGAGCATATGCTAGTGGCTTCTATCAAGTCAAAGTGACCACTGAAAATTCAGTTCAAAACTTCAAAGTCACGAAATACTAGGCACGTTGGCTCAATGCCCATGCGCCGAAGTAGGTGATTAAACCGTTGTAAAGTAGAAGCTCAAAACCTATGGTGTACCCTAAATTGGGTGCCCATAGGCTTAGGGCGTAGGCTATAAAAGGACTACCTATTGCTACTCCGGTAATTCCCCAACCTTGAATCTTTCTCTTTTGCGTCAAAGCGAATGCAAAAAGTCCGAGCAACGGACCGTAGGTATAACCAGCAGCTGTAAATAAAGCGGAAATGATGCTGTCCGCTTCCAGGGAATAAATCAGGAGCATTACAACGAGTAAAACTCCCATAAACCCCACATACACTTTGTTTCTGCGTTTAGAATCTTCCTTCGTATTCATTGCAAGAAAGTCCACGCAAAAAGCAGTGGTAAGTGAAGCAAGTGCGCTATCTGCACTAGAGAATGCAGCAGCCAAAAGCCCAAGGAAAAACACTGCACCTAATAGCGCTGGCATACCGCTACTGGTAGCGACAGTTGCAAAGAGTTTATCGCCGGTTGCAGTAATACCCTGGAGTGCAGCATAATCTGTCAAGAGTATACCTAAGGCCAGAAACAAGGCATTCACAAAAAGTAAATTTACTCCGAGCAAGACCATGTTTTTTTGCGAGTCTTTTAGGCGCGCAACCGTCAAGTTTTTTTGCATCATGTCTTGATCTAAACCGGTCATAGCAACAGCTATCGACATCCCTCCGAGCAGTTGTTTCCACCATGCTTGTGCCGAACCAGATTTGATGACGTAAGCCATGTCATTCTTGGTAATATAATCCCAAATGCTTTGTTGTTCAGGAACCACAGCGCTACCTACAAAATAGAGTGCCAATGCAGCTGCAATAAGCATGAATGCAGTTTGAAGGGTATCCGTGATAACGATGGTTGCAATACCGCCCGCCGCACTGTAAAGTGCGATGAGTGCGAGAACGACTATTGCAGTGATGGGAAAGGGAATATGGAGGCTGTCGCATATCATTAATTGGACGACCATGGTTACGATGTACAAACGGGCACTTGCACCAACTATACGCGAAAGCAGGAAGAATGCAGAGCCCGTTTTATAGCTGGAAGCCCCCAGTTTTTCCCCAAGAAAACTGTAAATACTTATCACATTGTATCGGTAGTACACGGGTAATAGTACGTAAGCAATGAGTAAATAGCCGAAGAAAAAGCCAAGCACCATCATCAGGTAGGTCATTCCTGAGGCAGCTGTCCATCCAGGAACACTAATAAAAGTGACACCGCTGAGCGAGGCGCCAATCATGCCGAAACTTACCAGCAACCAAGAAGCGTTTTTATTCGCGTTGAAGAAGGTTGCGTTGGTCGCGCCTCGCGAGGTTATTTTACCAATCAAAACGAGCACACCTACATAGGCAAGCAAGAGAATTAAAAAGAGCGTGTAGTTCATGTTCACAAATATGCGCAATCCCTTACTTTTGAAACAGATGAATTTTTCCAGTAGAAAAATAGAACAAGCCGTTGAAGAAATCTCACGGTTGCCAGGTATAGGTAAGAAAACTGCCTTGCGGTTGGCGTTGCATTTGTTGCGTAGACCTGAAGGGCAAACAGATGCTTTGGCCGCCGCTTTAGTCGATTTACGCCAAAACACAACGTTTTGCGGTACGTGTCACACACTTTCTGACACGGAAACCTGCAGTATTTGTGCTTCCCCAAAGCGCGATTCTAGCATTGTGTGCGTTGTAGAAGATGTGCGAGATGTGATGGCAATAGAAAATACAGGCGGCTACCAGGGTACCTATCATGTATTGGGTGGACTGATTTCACCGATGGACGGCGTTGGTCCGGGTGACCTCACAATCGATCATTTGATTCAGAAGCTGAAAGAAGGTGGTATAGAAGAATTGGTCTTTGCCTTGAATACAACCATGGAGGGCGATACCACGAATTTTTACCTCTATCGAAAAGTGAAAGACTTCAATGTCAATTTGACCACCATAGCGCGCGGTATTTCAGTCGGCGATGAATTAGAGTTTGCCGATGAAGTGACGCTTGGACGCAGCATTCAACAGCGTATTCCTTACGAACAAAGTCTCCCGAAATAGTGGTTCTCAGCATAGTCATAGTCAACTACAACGTTAAAGAGTTTTTGACGCAGTGTTTGGAAAGTATCTACCGAAGTAAGACGGACTATGCTTTCGAGGTGATCGTTGTAGATAATGACAGTGCCGATAGCGGTGAATCGCGCATCTTGAAAGCTTTTCCTGAGGTACGGTGGATTGCAAATACAGAAAATGTCGGTTTTGGGCGTGCTAATAATCAAGGGTTTGAGGCCGCAAAGGGAACCTATACACTAATTCTCAATCCCGATACCGTCGTGCAAGAAGATACACTTGAAGTGTGTATTGACTATTTAAAGTCGCACCCAGAGGTGGGTGGGTTAGGTATAAAGGGTATTGATGGAACGGGCCAATTCCTTCCTGAAAGCAAACGCGGTCTACCTACCCCGATGACGGCATTGTGGAAAATCACAGGACTCTCAAGAATTTTCACAAAATCGTCGTTTTTTGCACGCTACCACATGGGTCATTTGGATCCCGATGGCAATCATAAAGTCGACATATTAGTGGGATGTTTCATGATGGTTCCTACCGCTTTATTGCGGGAGGTTGGTGGATTTGATCCTCGGTATTTTATGTACGGCGAAGACATTGACCTGAGCTACGAATTATTGAAAACAGGCCATGAAAACCACTACATCAGTGATTCTCAGATCATTCACTATAAAGGCGAAAGTACGAAGCGTGGCAGTCTGAACTACGTTAAAATGTTCTATCAAGCCATGATTATTTTTGCAAGAAAGCAGTTCAGCGGCTCCTCTGCCCTCGCCTATACGTTGCTTATTTATGTGGGTATTTACCTTCGTGCCGGATTGGCATTGTTAGCCCGTCTCGCGAAAAGTGCGGCAACGCCGATCATTGACATCCTACTGTTGGCCTTTACCCTGGACCAATTAAAAACGTATTGGGAACACAACCATCGCTTTATAAACGGCGGCTCGTATCCAGATACCTACACCTATTACGTTCAAGGATCTTACATCCTCTTCTGGCTGCTTGCCCTTGCCTTAAGTGGAGTGTATACGAAGAATACTCGACCGGCTGTAATCGCCCGTTCTATGACTATTGCCACACTAGTAATAGGCTTCTTTTATGGGTTGCTTCCAGAGGGACTTCGATTCTCTCGCGCCCTTCTACTTCTTGGGGGGTTAGCAGGCATTACTATGCTCATCCTTTGGCGTTCCATTATTGGTCTGCTCACTGGAAAACATTTATTCACTCTGCCCGTCCAACGCCCTAGAATGCTCTATTTAGGCTCTGATGCTGGAAGGGTATCACTTCAAAAATTACTGACTGAAAATGGCATAGTTCCTGCGTTTTTCTTACAGGATATGGCGAGTGACAATGGAGCAGTGGATTTGGAAAAATTGGAGGCGAAAATTCAACTCTACAACATAAACGAATGTGTGGTAGAATCCACTGCTCGGCCGGCCTCCGTTCTTATGCAGATCATGAGTGTATTGGGCACTCAGACTAACGTCAAGTCCTTAGTCACCAGTGGGCCTTATATCGTGGGCTCGAACAGCAGTTTGAATCAAGGCGAGACGTACGGTTTAGGCCAATTCAAAGTAGCGGATGCCAATTACCGCAGACAAAAACGACTGCTTGACATCACCTTAACGCTCCTACTTATCCTGACTTTGCCGCTCTCATTGACGCTTGCCGCCATCGCGGGTCGCGCCAAAGGATACATCAATTGGCTCACTTATTCTGGAAAAATAATCGCTGGAAAAGCGACTCTAGTCGGCTATAGTACTGAAGCAGCGGCAAAAAATCACTTACCCATTCTCCCTCCTCCGATTTTCGATATCGCGACCGGAATCCCAAAAGTCTTGAACGTATCGCAAAGTGTATCCGCTCTTGTTACCAACTATGCAAAAGAAGCAGAATTAAAGTCCGATTTGCGCCAGCTCTGGGAACTAAGCAAATTCTAGCGCAATAGTAATAGTGGGATATTTTGCCGTAAATTCGAGGACCGAAAAATCCAAATTCAATGGCTCAGTTTGAATTAATCTTGCCCAAAATGGGCGAATCCGTTGCAGAAGCTACCGTAACGAACTGGTTGAAAAATGTTGGTGACGTCATTGACGCTGAAGAAAGCGTAGTTGAAGTTGCCACCGATAAAGTAGACAGTGAAGTACCTTCCCCTGTTAGTGGAACTTTAGTCAAAATTTTAGTCGATGTAAACGGTGTTGTTGAAGTAGGCAGTCCCATCGCAATTATAGAAGTAGAAGGCGAAGGTGAAGACAGTGGTTCAACAGCTGCTTCTGCGCCTGAGAGTATACCAGAACCAGCAGTAGCGGCAACTGAAATAGAAGTTCAAGTAGCCGCGGCGGTGGCAACGGTAAGCGCGCCCGAGCCCAGTGCACCAATTTCCAAAAATTCAAACGGTAGATTCTATTCACCGCTCGTACGTTCTATGGCGAAAGAAGAGGGTATTGGTCAATCGGAATTGGATCAAATACCTGGCAGCGGCAAAGAGGGTCGAGTTACTAAAAAAGACATTATCGCCTATCTAGAAGGCGGACGTCAGGCGAAAGCAGATCAAGCTCCTGCTGCTAGTGCAGCACCAACTGCAGCCGCCGCAGTACCTACAGCTCCGGCTTCCGCTCCTACCCCTAAAACTGCAGCACCTGCAATCAATGTTGGATCGGGAGATGAAATTATTGAGATGGACCGCATGAGAAAACTCATTGCTGACCATATGGTAAATTCAGTACAAACCTCTCCACACGTTACGAGCTTCGTTGAAGCGGACATGACGAAAGTTGTACTGTGGCGTAACCGAGTTAAAGGCGAATTCCAGAAAAAGCATGGAGAAAAAATAACCTTTACTCCGATAATTATGGAAGCCATCGTTAAGGCCATCCAGGATTTCCCAATGATCAATGTGAGTATTGACGGTACAAAAATCATTAAACACGGAAATATCAATGTGGGTATGGCAGCCGCTCTACCGTCCGGCAACCTCATTGTTCCTGTCGTTAAAAATGCAGATCAATTAAGCTTGTTGGGTATCACAAAAGCAGTGAACGATCTAGCCAACCGTGCTCGAAACAACCAACTCAAGCCTGATGAGATCAGCGGAGGAACTTATACTTTAACCAACGTAGGAACCTTTGGAAACGTTATGGGTACACCTATCATCAATCAACCGCAGGTAGCCATTATGGCCGCAGGTGCAATAGTTAAAAAGCCTGCCGTCATTGAAACACCAGAAGGTGATATGATTGCAGTTCGCCACAAGATGTTCCTCAGCCACAGCTACGACCACCGAGTGGTCGACGGTGCACTGGGAGGCATGTTCGTAAAACGAGTGGCCGAATATTTAGAATCATGGGATTTAGATCGGGAGATTTAATTCCAAAATTTATAACTTTATAAAGCCGCCCTTAGGGGTGGCTTTTTTTTGAATTTAAGCGTACTCCAATGAAATTGAATCTTACCCGTCCCATCTGTTTTTTCGACTTAGAAACTACAGGCGTCAATGTTACCAGTGACCGCATAGTAGAAATCTGTGTCCATAAAATCCATACCGATGGTACAGAAGAAACGCATACGTGGCGGGTGAATCCAACGGTATCCATTCCTGCTGGTGCTTCCTCCGTTCATGGGATCTACGACCACGATGTAGCTAACGAGCCGACGTTTAACGAATTGGCAGCGACTGTACATCAACTCATAAGTGACAGTGATCTCGCTGGTTACAACAGTAATAAATTCGATATTCCCTTATTGGCAGAAGAATTCTTGCGCGCGGACATCGATTTTGAAATGGGTAAGCGTAAAGCTGTTGATGTGCAGAACATCTTTCACCGTATGGAGCAGCGGACGTTGAGTGCCGCCTATAAATTTTATTGTGGTAAAAATTTAGACGGAGCACACACCGCGGAGGCCGATGTGCTGGCAACTTATGAAGTCTTGAAAGCACAAATCGAACGTTATGAGGAATTAGATAATGACATGAATTTCCTATCGGACTTCTCTAACCGACAGCGTGTTGCGGATTTCGCAGGCTTTATCGCTTTTAACGAAGAGGATGAAGAAATTTTTACTTTTGGAAAATACCGTGGCATGACGGTAAAATCTGTATTGCAAGAAAACCCAGGGTATTTTAGTTGGATTCAGAACGCTGATTTTCCGCTTTACACTAAAAAGGTTTTGACCGCGATACGACTCAAAAATTTCAATAAATAGTAAAACGTCGGCGATGAAAATCATTTGTATTGGGAGGAATTACGCGAAACATGCTGAGGAACTCAACAATCCTATACCGGAGGAGCCCGTAGTGTTCCTCAAGCCGGATACAGCAATCCTTCTAAAGAAACATCCATTCTTCATACCAGAGCACAGTAACGATGTGCACCACGAAATTGAAGTCGTAGTCAAAATCAATAAATTGGGAAAACACATCGAATCTCGTTTTGCTCATAAATATTACAGTGAAATTGCCTTAGGCATTGATTTTACTGCGAGAGATGTACAAGCGCATTGTAAAGAAAATGGACTACCGTGGGAAAAAGCAAAGGCTTTTGACGGATCTGCGGCAGTATCAAAATTCTTTCCTCTTGCAACAATTGGCAAGGACATTCAGGATATTAATTTCCATCTAGACATTAATGGAAATACGGTTCAATCCGGCTCCACAACAAACATGTTATTCTCTGTAGATGAGATTATTAGCCATGTTTCAAAATACTTCACTTTAAAGACGGGCGATCTCATTTTTACGGGTACGCCAGCGGGTGTTGGACGCGTGGAACGTGAAGATTTATTAGAACTTTTTCTCGAGGAGGAGCGTGTATTTTACTTCAACGTAAAATAAGCTCAATCAATACATTTTAACATTGGCACATTAAAGTGCCACTTTTATTGACTTTCAGGTCGGGCGCATTCCCATTTTTATATATTTGTAACTACCCTGAAAATACGTTAACACAAACGCGTTAAAATGAAGAAAAGCTTACTAGCTGTACTCCTAATTGCCCTCGCTTCCCCAGCGGTTTTTGGACAATTTGCTCCGCCAATTGACACCGTTTACACGGAAAATTTCGATGGAACCTTAGGTGCCGACTCAATTGCCGCCAACTACAACACGGATTCCACCAACGCCACGCGCTCTTGGAACGATACATCGTACATCAAGACCACAGGCAATGCGTCCTTTCATACGCAGATCTATGCGAATGACTCGATTGTTTTCGAAACGGATGCCTTCACTACGGTAACTTACACCAACGTCAGGTTGACATTCGACCAGATTTGTAAAATACGTTACATCCAAAAAGCGTTCATCCAAATGTCACGTGACAACGGAGCGACTTGGGTGAATTTAACCAGCACACATTATCAAGGAGGTAGTCCTCAGTTTAGTTCGCAGGGTTGGTTTAACGAATTATCTTACCCGTCACAACTACTTACCCCATATTGGTACGGACCTACTATTGGTAATTCCAACACTGGAACGGGACCTACGCCAACTACCGCATCTGACTGGTGGGCGCGCGAAACATTTGACTTGAGCAGCTATTTAGGAACTTACGACAATACTAACTCGCAATACGGTTATGCCAACTGTAAGTTGCGCTTCATCATGTCAAATAAAACGGGTACACCATCACCTTCAGCACTAGAAGGCTGGTTTGTGGACAATCTTATGGTTGAAGGGGCACCCTGTGAATTAGAGCCACCGACTATGGATTGGGTAAATGTGAGTGTTCCAGCCAAACCCATTGGCGCACGCTACATGCCGACTCAATCTGTACGCGTGAAGGGAAAAGATAATGTTGGTGTTGATAGTATGCGGATCTACATGCGCCGCTATGATTACTCTACGAGCTCATGGAGCACATGGAGTGATTCTTTAATGACTTCTTCGTTCTCCAGCAATTGTCCTGATTCATCGCAGTATACGTACACTTTCGGCAATATCGGTGTCCACGATACCATCGAATGGTACGTCCGTATTTTTGATTGTGCTTGTCCCAACGTCGTCCGTGATCCATTAGAATCTGCATCCATTTTCGCTTACAGATTCTGGAGAGATACCGGACTACCTCCTATTTGTGGAACGACAACGCAAAGCTCTTTCCCATATTCAACTACGCTACCTGTCGATCAGGATTTTGAAAATAACGTATACTGGGTTGCTGGATCTGGTACAGGAGCTACAGGTGTTAGCCACCGCGGTAACTTCCCTGATCAGAATCCACCTTATGGACAAAATTACAAAGTCATACCCAACGAAAATACCATAGGATTTGCATGGTCTATTCGAACTGGGGGTACGGCAACGAACTTAACAGGACCCGATGGTGATGCTTCTCCAAATGGTGGCGGAAAATATATTTACACAGAAGCTGAACAAGGTTCTTCGAATGATAAGGCACACTTTATAACGCCTTGTTTAGATTTGAGAAGCTACAACTGTGCAATCCTAGAATTCGACTACCACATGTATGGCGCACACGTCGACTTCCTAGCCATTACCGCGGATACTGGGTTTAATACCTCAGCGTATACTGGTTTGGCACGTATTGACGGTCAACAACAAACGAAGTCAACTGATCCTTTCAAAACTTATTCTGTTGCATTGAATGACATTACAGGAGACTATGCGCGCATTCGTTTCTCTGTGAACAGAGGGAATTCACTCAAAGGTGATGTCGCAATTGATAACATACGCATTTATGAACCACCAACCTATGAAGTGGCGCTGCGTGATGTCTTTAATCCTGAAAATGGCTATTGTTCGTATTCGAATAACGAAACCATTGATTTATGGATTCAAAATAACGGGTGTACCAGCCTTGATAGTGTTCCTGTTACTTGGGAATTTGACTACACCAATACGGCTGGAACCACAACCAACCAAACTAACACAGAATACATTACCCAAAAGACATTAGAAACGGGTGATTCAACTTTCTACACCTTTGCCACAGGACCCAACCTAAGTGGTTACGGAATCTATGACATCTGGGTGTATACAGAACAACCTGGTGATACGGTTGCAACAAACGATACTATTGGGCCGATCAGAATTGTGCATGAAGAGCCATACTCGACCTTCCCATACGTATTAGACTTTGATGGTGCAGGAACAACTGCAGGAAACAACACAGCAGGAAATGCCGGTAGTTTCCCACTAGATGTGTTCACGCCTGTTCCAGCCGGTAATAGCGGTGAATTTGCATTTATGGTAGGTAACGAATGGACCCCAACTATAGGTTCAGGTCCAATCACCGATAAAAGTGCACAAGGAAACTATTTAGTTACAGAAGGTAACTATGGTCTTTCACCAGCGTCGGCAACGCTTGTATCGAAATGTTTGGATTTGAGCAACATGACTAAGCCTGTTCTTCAGTTCCGTCACCATATGTATGGAGCTGATATCGGAGCTATTCGTGTACAGTGGATCAAGTCAGGAGATAACTTCTGGACGAATCCGATGACGCCATATACAACTACCCTCACAGATGAAAAAGACAACTGGTCTTTCTACGAGGTTGATCTTAGTGCACAAGCGGGTAATCTTATTAAGCTTCGTTTTATAGCACAGAAGTCCGGTTTTGGTGTCGCTGCAGATATTGCGTTCGACGATATTGTTATTGTAGACAAGGCTAATGTCGATGTTGGCGTTGACGCAATCGAAAACCCAGTAGCACGTATCAATATGGTCGGTGGCCCAGCGACTCAGAAAGCAAAATTCAAAGTCAGAAACTTTGGTAAGAACGCCCAAAGCAATATACCGGTAACCTATACAGTCACCCCTACCTGTGGTACAAATGCAGGAGTTAGCACTACATATACCTTTACCCACAGTGGTTCTATCCCAGCAGGCGGTAATGTACTAGTAACAGATAACACAAACACTGTTGCCTGGCCAAAAGGTACTTTTGAAGTTCATGCCTACACTACGAAATCAAATGACAACCATTCATGGAACGATTCGTCTTATGTGAAGAGTGCGGGTTGGCCGGAAGTATACATTCAATCTGGATTTGTAGAAGATTTCGAAAACTGTAACGACGGCGATTCTTCAGGATTCTTCGTTTCAGGAGCATTAGACTTATGGAAAGTTGATCAGATTAATGCCCTAGGTAACAATAATGGTATGGCTACACGCCCTAATCAGAATGTACCTGGTGGTCTTGAAGAATTCTTATACTTCCCGAGGTTTATCGGCTTCGACACTATAGCGGGTGCCGAACTACGTCTGGTTCACGATGTTGATTTAGGAGCCGGTGATGTTGCACTGATCGAATTCCAAGGAGGTGGAACATGGAATACACTTGGATTCTGGGATCCACAGAACGTAGTAAGTACCAACTGGTATAATACGGGTACTTCTTCAGTAAACGATGCATGGGTCGGTGCCCAAGGTCAGATAAGCTCTTCTTGGCCATTATCAACCTGGAACTTTTCTGCTGCACCGTTAATTCTTCGCGCACGCATGAAATCGGGAACAGGAAATAGTGACGGTTGGAATTTAGACAAAGTAGAAGTTTACATTCCACCACAAAACAGTGCCGCACCTATCAATGTGACCACTGTGGAATACTTACCTGTACCTGATCAGAACAATCACCTGAAGACCCTGATTAAAAATACAGGTGCGAAAGTCCTTGACAGCTGTTTGGTTGAATTTAGTACGGATGGTGGAACTACATGGTCTAACCCGGAGCAGGTAGTCTTCAATCCGCCATTGGTACCAAGAAAAACAGCATGGTACGAATTTGATCAAGATTGGGTTAGCCCGGCAAGTGGACTTTACAACGTTTGTGTACGCACTTCACGTCCAGACAGTAAGCCAGATAATGATCCAAGTGATGATCAAATCTGTGCAGATATTACTGTTCTAGATAAGATCATTATGTCTGTAGATAGTTCTTACTGTAATAATTTTGATGACCCCGCCATATCACCATGGTTGACCTTAAATGCATTCGTCAAGGACGGGCTAACTGCTTGGGAAGTGGGGACGCCGAGTATTGCACCTTTAGTTGCTGCAAATAGTGGTTCGAATGCATGGATGACTGATCTTGACTCTAATTACAAGAAACGCGACTCTTCAGCGCTCTATACACCAGTATTCCGCTTAGATTCAGGTCAGACATATACCTACGAATTCATGCATGCTTTCTCAACCGAAATCTATCATGATGGAGGAACCGTAGATGTCACTTTTGATGGCGGTATCTCCTGGCATACTGTAGGTACAAACCTCTTCGGTGCGACGTGGTTCAATACCAGTTTTGTTACTTCATTGGACATCTTCAAACCAGGTTGGACGGGTGTGAGTAATGGGTGGGAACAAGCCACCATCAACCTGGCGGTTGATACAGCGCGTAATGCCATCTTTAGATTCCGCTTTGGCTCTGATGAGACTATTAATAAAGCCGGATGGGCTATTGACGATTTCTGTTTCTACAAGACCAGTGACAACGATAGAATTTATGTGATTGGTCAAGAAGAATTGGAACAAAACATTGGTGTTGGTAACATCCACCCGAACCCTACTTCAGGGATTGCGCAGTTACCAATCAGCTTCCAAAGCGATGCAGATGTGATAATCACTGTGCGGAATACACAGGGACAAATCCTCGAACAACGCACGGTTCATGGAACTTCTGGAATACAGACCTTTGCTATAGAGACCTCCTCATGGGCGGCAGGCATGTATCTTGTTGAGACCGTTACTCCTATTGGAACAGATGTTCAACGTTTGATTGTAGAGTAATACAACAACCAACTCTTTTTTTCACCCTCGCACTTCTCTCGAGAATGCGGGGGTGTTTTTTTTAGCCCGAAGCAGGCTTTAAGCAATAAAAATTAGCTATCTATATATTTTTCGGCTGTTTAGCCAATTCGTCCATTTGCGTTGATTCTCCAAATGACTTGCATAATCACGTGCGAAAGCATGGTAACCGGGTTGATCGGGATCTGCACACATGAAGATAAAATCGTGCGAAGGCGCGTTTAATACAGCTAATAGTGCTGCCTTCTCGGGAACACAAATAGGTCCAGGGGGAAGACCTACATTCTTATACGTGTTGTACGGCGAATCAATGGTTAAATCTCTTCGCAAAACACGTTGCACCACTGCAGCAGGATTTTCTTGCTGTATAGCATAGATGACCGTAGGATCTGCCTGCAACTTCATTCCTGCTACCAATCGGTTCAAATACAAACGAGCCACTTTCGGACGGTCGTCGGCTTTACTGCTTTCTTTCATTACAATGGAAGCCAATGTGCTAATCTCCCCTGGCGTCAAGCCCAATTCATTTGCCTGACGAATGCGCGAAGGCGTCCAAAATGAAATGGTATTCTGATAAAGCTTATTTGCAACAGTCTCTGCACTGGCGTTCCAATAGAACTCATAGGTATCGGGTAAAAAAGCGCCTTGCTTCAAAGGCCCTTCCCATCCTTCCATGGGTGCTTGCAATGCTTCATTGAGAGCAGCTGCATCGACCATCAGCTGAGGACTCAATTGGTCCGCGAGATCGCTTAGGTTCTTAGCGCTATTGAAACTTACCTTCACAGGCGTCTGTAACCCTGCTTTCAACATATTTACGATTCCATTGCTACTCATTCCCTCCTCGATGAGGTAATGTCCCGTATTGAGCGTATCCAATCCCTTTTTCTTACCAATCAAGTAAAAACCTTCCGGCTGAAGTAATAGGCCGGATTCAAACCACGCCTCATATACTGTTTCCAATGTGGTTCCGGGTTCTACATATAATTCATAGGGTGCCAATTCCGGATTGACATTCGCTTCGAAAACCGCATTATAGCCTTTCCAAACCAATACTAGCAATAGACCCGGAATAACCACGCCTACTGTAATCACCATCAGTTTTCTCATGAAACTAATTTTTGAAAGAGTTGTGCATTTTGATGAGTACCGTCGAACCAGACCCAATCTTCTAAAGTTCCAACCGCACGATATCCGCTTTGTTCGAACAATTGTATGGAGGCATCATTATTCATGGGAACATGAGCATAAAGACTATGCAACCCGAGCGTCTTAAAGCAATACGAATCGAAAGCTTTTAGGACCATTTTACCTAATCCTTTACCGCGAAACGCCTCCGAAAGTAGAATTCCGACTCCAGCTTTACGAGCTACAGGGTCGTAATCAAAAAGGTCAATAGCACCTGCCGTTGTCCCGTTAAAGACAAAGAGTAAGCGAAGTTGACCATCACGTTGTAGGTTGCCTGGTTGTGCGGCCAAATAATCGGCCAACACTTTTTTACTCCACGGCTCCTTACTTATTCCTAAATACCAAAGCGATGCATCATTTTCGATGCCGTGAAGCCATTGAAGGTCTTCCGGCTCAGGTGCGCGCAAGAATCCGTTATCCGTTACTTTAATCATAATGGTAACAATCCTTTAAATACTTGCATTGCAGGTCCAGTAAGCACAACATCTGTAAAAGGTCCACTTCCTTTGAAGTCTACCGTCAATATTCCGCCTTGTGCATAGAGCCTTACCGGTGCAGAAGGCGCCCAGCCCTGCGCTACTGCAACCATAGCTGCTGCAGTTGCACCTGTGCCACACGCCAATGTTTCGTTTTCTACACCGCGTTCGTACGTACGTATAGAAAGTTCGCCTTCACACGCTTGAATGAAATTTACATTCGCACCTTCTGGTCCATATGCATTTCGAATAGAGCGAGCCGTGCCTACAAAATCTGGTCCCGGCTCCCGATGCTCAACGTGATGTGGAGACCCCGTATCAATAAAGAAACCATTGTTTCGAGAGATAACAGCAGGGGCATCGATCATACTTAAGGCAACGCTCGATTGAGAGACCACAGCAGTATGTGGCCCATCAATGGCATGAAAATTCAACGTGCCCTCAGCGGCAATTCCTAAATCCACCGCAAACCGCGCAATGCACCTACCGCCATTACCGCACATGGTACTTTCCCTTCCATCAGAATTAAAATACTGCATGTAAAAGTGATCGCCTTCCACCTTAGGCGCTTCCAACAACATTAATCCGTCAGCGCCAACACCGTAATTTCGGTGGCACCAATGTGCTATGGTTTCGGTCGTTACAGTCAGCGTACCGGATCGATTATCGATAAGGATAAAATCATTTCCAGCGCCGTGGTATTTATAAAATTCTACGTAGGACATGCCAGTAGGTGTTAAAAGGCGTTAAAGTTATGCGTTTCGATGAGGTATGTGCGTTGATTTGGTGTACAATATGAAGGTACGAAGGAAACAAGAATCTAACGAATGAACCTTATGAAAGCATTACTGAAATCCATAGGTCGCCCCATAGTGTTTACTGCCATAGGTGGCTTGGTGGCGCTTGGAGCCGCGCACAGTTTGGGATGGACTGGAAAAACCGTCATTATTGAGGATACGCATCAGAGCGCCTCACAAGTGAATTTGACTGTAGACCGTCCACTGCCCTCTGCTCCAACAGATTTTGTTGCAGCAGCGGAGCGCACTGTGGAAGCGGTAGTTCACGTGAAGACCACTGCCGAGCGTGTTCAGAATTACTACAACCCTTTCAATGATTTATTCTTTGGTCGGCCATCTACCCCAGAAAAGTTTGAAGTAGAAGGCTCCGGATCCGGCGTTATTCTTACCGAAGACGGTTATATCGTCACCAACAATCACGTCATCAAAGGTGCGAAGACCATTGTGGTGACGACCTCAAACAATGACGAATACGAAGCAGAATTGATCGGGGCGGATCCCACTACTGATATTGCTTTATTAAAAATAGAGGGAATTGAATTGACAAAAGTGAGTGTTGCAAACTCCGACGAGGTCAGATTGGGCCAATGGGTGCTTGCCGTAGGCAATCCGTTCAACCTCACCTCCACAGTTACAGCAGGTATTATTTCTGCAAAAGGTCGTGATATCAACATTATTGACGAGCAAAGTGCTATAGAGAGTTTTTTACAGACGGATGCTGCTGTTAATCCAGGTAATTCTGGAGGTGCGCTAGTCAACACTTTAGGAGAATTGGTGGGGATTAATACCGCCATCTCATCTCGAAGCGGATCTTTTGAGGGCTACAGTTTTGCCGTCCCTGCCAACCTGATGCTTAAAGTCGTTAACGATCTAATGGAATATGGCCGTGTGCAACGCGCATTTATAGGCATCAACTATAACGAAGTTACCGCTGCATTAAGCGAAGAATTAAACTTAGAAGTAAATAAAGGGGTTTATGTAGCTAATATAATTTCGGGAGGGGCGGCGGACGACGCTGGTATCACCAAAGGAGATGTCATTATAAATGTCAACGGAAAGTCCATCGCCACAGGAGCCGACCTTACCGAGGCATTGGGGCAGCGTCGACCTGGAGAAAAACTTTCCGTAGTGGTGAATCGTTCAGGAAAAAACGAGGTCTTCAATGTAGTACTCAAAAATAAACTAGGCACTACCGAAATGCTCACTAAAGAAGAAGAATTACTTCGCAATTTCGGCGCCGAACTCGAGGAATTAAGCAGTACAGACAAGCGCCGCTTAGGACTTCGCTACGGCATTAGAGTTTCTAAAATATTGGGTGGTAGATTTCAAAAAGCGGGTATACCTAAGGATTTCATCATTGTAAAACTCAATAACGTTTATGTAGAGAACGTTGAAAGTTTTGAACGACTTGTACGACAGTTCAACCCAGGCGACGGCGTTCTTATCCAAGGATTTGAACCCAATGGTAAAGCAAATTACTACGCTTTTGAGTGGTAATAGTGCTTCATTGCCCTGGTACACTCCCCCACTGAACGTAACCGATCAGCTGGGGGATTTTTTTTACGCCAAAGTCATTCGTAAAAGTGTACAACTTACACTGTTTAAAACCCACTTAAATGACTGTTTAATAGCTGCTTAACAAGTACAAATAAACCTTTTTATCTCTAATATCCTGCCCTAACTTTGTACTTAGAACCACCAAAAACTATCACATGATTGCTCAACAAGAGTATACTCAGAAAGTGAGGCATCGTATCCAGAACGAACGCCTCGCAGTGGACGTAAGTGCCTGCGTACACGAACTCTTTTACAACAGAGGCATTGAAATAACCATGTTCCGTAACCAGCTCCGGGATAAAAGCGCAAGCCAAGTATTGGAATTGCACCAGTACGCCTCGGATTTTGTCGGTAAAGCCATCCGCGTTGAAGATACGCTGGAGATGCTTCTTGCTCTCAAGCGAACCGCTATCGAGCATGCGAAGCTCGACATCGGCCGTATCACTCACGAATGGTCACAAACAGACGATACTGCTGACCATTGGATCATGGACCATTTAGGTAGCTTCTTTAAGCCTACTACCCTAGAACCTCGCGATGTAATACTGTTTGGCTTTGGTCGCATTGGCCGATTATTAGCTAGAGAATTAATCGTTCAAGAAGGAAGTGGCAATCAACTCCGACTGCGCGCAGTAGCCGTTCGAAGTATTGATGCAGCAAGTTTACACAAAAGAGCTTCGCTTTTGAAAATCGATTCTGTGCATGGAGATTTTCCCGGCACCTTAAAGGTCGATGAAGAAAACCTCGCACTAATCATTAACGGCCGCCCCGTTTATTTTATACCTGCTCCGGACCCCACCAAAGCGGATTACACAACCTACGGCATTAACAAAGCCCTACTTATTGACAACTCAGGCGCCTTCCGGGACGAATCATCCCTTAGTAAACATTTAGAAGGAAAAGGCGTCGATAAAGTACTACTGACCGCACCCGGTAAAGGAATACCCAACATAGTGCATGGCGTCAATCAGAGCAGTATTGCTCAGAGTGATCGAATAATATCTGCAGCGAGCTGCACGACAAATGCTATTTCCCCTGTACTCAAGGTAATAAACGATCACTTCGGCATTGAACGCGGTCACCTCGAAACTATTCATGCCTACACGAACGACCAAAACCTTGTGGACAATATGCACAGTAAGTATCGACGTGGTAGAGCGGCTGCGATGAACATGGTCATCACGGAAACTGGAGCGGGCAAAGCAGTCGACAAATGCATTCCAGGATTAGGCAAAAAACTCACCTCTTCTGCCATCCGAGTGCCCGTACCTAACGGTTCGTTGGCCATTCTAAACCTGCAATTGGAACATCCCACAGATTTAGAAACCATGCACCACAGCTTAAAAGAAGCCGCTTTATCTGGTGCATTGGTGGAGCAAATTCATTACAACACGTCTAACGAATTGGTCTCCTCTGATATCGTTGGAAATCCCTGCCCATCCATCTATGATGTAAATGCTACACAAGTCACAGAAGATGGGAAATCTGCCGTACTCTATGTGTGGTACGACAACGAATATGGGTACAGTCGACAGGTACTTCGCCTTGCAAAGCACTTCACCGGTGTACGCCGTCCTGCATATTACTAATGACCACAAACCTAAGTGAAACAGAAGGGCCCGGTACAAATGTACCGGGCCCTTCTGTTATGTAATTACCAATAGGTTAATTATTTACCATCTTCAATAATAAGTTTAAGCAGTCCTGTATTTGAATTAATACTTTCCTCAAGACTAATCATACTTTCAGTATTCTCTACACCCTCTATATCGTTAATTCTAAAGATAACATCCTTTGCATGGGAAGCATCGCGGCAACGAATTTTACAGAAAATTCCATATTTGCCGGTAGCCAAATGTGCCACTGTTACTTCTGGTACACTCCCGAGCGAATCTATAATTTGAGGTGAAGTTGACGATCTTGAGGTATACAACCCTATATAGGCGATAAAGCCGAAGCCTAATTTTTCATAATCGACACTTATTGAAGTGCTTTTAATGATACCCATTTGTTCCATCTTCTTAACGCGAACATGAATGGTGCCAGGGCTAACTAATAAATCCTTGGCGATTTCAGTAAAGGGTTTACGTGCATCCTTTACTAAATACTCCAGAATCTGCTTGTCGAGTTTATCAATCTTCATAATGAGTAACTAGGTTTTGTTAGCTACGCTAAATTACTTGATAATTGGACATGTTACCACATTTTTATGGGGTTAAGGCATCCGATTGTTCTCGGTTTTGTTTTAAATTCACTTTTATTGTTGTATTTTTGCAGTCTGTTCAATAAATATTTGAGTTTATTGATTTCAATTTAAAAACATGTAACAATGACTGAATTAAGTACTGCATCATCTACACAAACCGCACTTTACACCATCAACAATCCTGAAAGCGTTATTGAAGTCTTTCTGGATGCTGAGGCTGGAGCGGTCCGTGAGGTAAAGTGCTTAAATCACAACCGTTGTAAAGAATATACGTACAGTGTTGCTGAATATTTAGACCGTTACAGCCACCATCCCGCTGGTCAGGCTGTTAAAGCAGCATTATAAACGCATAACAATCTTTCCGTTCACTCTGTTTGTATTTGGGTTAAAGTGGCGTTGAGGGAAAGCAACGCCACTTTTTTTGCATAAAAAAAAAGACGCATCGAAAGATGCGTCTTTTTCGTTTTGTCCTTACGGATCTTATTTCTTGTAGAACGGGAGTTTTACCACCTGCGCTTTGATTGGCTTATTACGAATCATAACGAAAAATGTTGAACCTTCTTTTGATAAGGCTGTAGGCACATACCCCATTCCAATATTTTTACCTGTTGAAGGGCTATTCGTTCCTGACGTAACGCGACCAATCACGACTCCAGATGCATCTGCGATAGGATAATCGTGCCTAGGAATACCGCGATCTATCATCTCAAAGCCAACAAGCTTATTTTCCGCACCTGCTTCTTTCTGGGCCTGAAAGAGCTCGCAGGAAACAAAGTCTTTGGTAAATTTTGTGATCCACGAAAGACCTGCTTCAATAGGACTCGTAGTATCATCAATATCGTTTCCGTAGAGCGCCATACCCATTTCTAAACGGAGGGTATCTCTCGCTCCCAGACCTGCAGGCAGCAATCCATAGGAATCACCTGCTTTAACTATGGCTTCCCAGAGTGATTCAGCTACCGCATTGGGAACATACAGTTCAAAACCTCCTGAACCCGTGTAACCTGTTGCGGATATTATAACATCGTCTATTCCAGCCAAAGTGTCTACTGTAAAACTGTAGTATTTGATAGCTGCTAAATCGATCTCCGTGAGAGTTTGAAGCAAAGGAATAGCGTTCGGACCTTGCACGGCTAATAGACTGTAGTCCTCACTCTGATTGCGGAGTGTGACATCAAACTGTGGTGCATAATGCATGAGGTGGTTCCAGTCCTTTTCAATGTTCGATGCATTCACGACCAGCATAAAATGCTGCGCGGAGAAGCAGTACACTAATAAATCATCTACAATACCGCCTTGTGCGTTTGGCATACAGCTGTATTGGATTTTACCCGGTAGTAATCGGCTTACGTCGTTAGAGGTTACCAATTGTAGAAAGTCGAGTGCTTGCGGCCCATCGAGGAAGAATTCACCCATGTGACTCACGTCAAACATTCCCGCCGCCTCGCGAACTGCAGCGTGCTCTAATTTTAATCCGTTGTATTGAACCGGCATGCTGTACCCAGCGAACGGTACCATTTTCGCACTTAAAGCTTCATGAACATGGGTCAGTGCTGTGGTTTTTAAATCATTACTCATTGTGAATGGTTCTTTATTCGTTAGCCGCTGCTCTTAAAGCTAAGGACAGTCAGCGTCCCACAGCGCATTAGCATTAGGCAAAGGTTCTATTCGTAGGCTTTATAGATGGTACTTATATCTGCTTCGCCCAATCGCGTGCAAAACTAACCATCAATTTGAACTCTGCCACACTTGCAACACGTTCTTTATGGAATATTAGGATAGCTTTTCCGTTACTCTCCATATGGAAACCGGGATGCTCGAGTAAAAAGTCCACACATTTCTTAGTGAAGAATGCCCTGATTGCCTTAGGATCGGGACCTTTCAATTTAAATTTCGCATCAAATACCGGATTACCAATCTCCACATCTTTTACCCCTGTATATTGTGCCAAACGCGAGAATATTCGTTCTCGATCCAAAACAAATTCGGGTAAATTGGATACTTGAGGATCCATAACAACACAAGCCAAATGCTGACTGTCTTTCATAATAAATTCGCCACTGTGTGAACTTACCTCCAAAGCATAGAAGTTTTGGTCAACATCTTTAAGAAGGTTGGTAGTATAATCGATACGACGGTGATTGAAGTATTTAAACTGCTCCACTAATTCGTCCCATTTAGACTGGGGCCACGCTGTAAATTTCAATCCATTGAGTACGGCAAATGCACTCAATTTTTCTTGCTTCGCGCTTAATCGTGCTCCTTGCGCACTACCTGCAGAAACATGCATTCGGAACTTTGAACGATTTGCACGTGACTGCACACCTAAAGGATGTGAAGAAGTTGGGGCAAAGGCTTCTAACCCCACAAGTTCGAGGCTACCTCCTTTTTGATCAAAAAGCTCTGTATACCCCGAAAGGTGATCCATTACAGTATGGTCAACGAATTGCGTATTTGAGAAGTCAGCAATAAGCGTCGCATTCGTTGGTACACTATCCAGCTTACTCTTTAACCTGGGGTAATTCAAGAAATTAGCGAAGTAATTAATGTTTAAGATGAATTTCTGTTCATCCTCTTCATACAATAATGTATTAGGACGGTAGAAATAACGCAGAATATCGATGCCTGAGCCTGTTATAAATACTTGCACAACAAATGTCGCCAACATACCTAATGCTATACCCATTATCAACCCATAGACAAGCGTCGCAAAGAGCGTAAAGAAAAACAGGAAAAGCTGCTCTAGACCTACACTCGCGATACGGCTGAATTGTGATGGATTTAATAGCTTATACCCTGTAAACACTAATATAGCCGCTAATGCTGGAAGCGGGATTTGTGTTAATAGCGTCCGAAAAAATAAGACAAAAACTAAGATGAGAATACCATGGAAGAAATTGGCCGAACGCGTTTTAGCACCATTGCTCACATTTACAGAACTCCGGGCAATAACCGTTACCACACTCAATCCTCCTACCAATCCAGATAAGGCGGTTGCTATACCCAAAGCGCGCAGGTCTTTGTTGACATTTGAGCGACGCTTATATGGATCTAGACGGTCCATACCTTTTATGGAGAGTAAACTTTCAATGCTCGCGATAAAGGTTAATGATACTGCTGCACCCCAGAATGGACCTTTGGTAATACCAGAGAAATCGGGCATACGCCAAGCAGACATCCAGTCCGCAGGTATATTTACAAGGTACTTTTCAGGAAAGAAACTCGTACCTAAAATGCGCGTACCTATCATCTGAACTGCAACAGAAATAATAACTACCCAAAGCGGAGCCGGCACAGAATGTACCCATTGTGCACGAATCTTAGGAAATACTGAAAGCAGAAGCAAACTGAATAGTCCAATCCCAGCCGTTTTCCATGTCCCTGCATCCGCCCAAAACAGGGCCTCTATAGAATTGACGAATTCCAATAATAAGGGAATAGGAGCCGTGCTTTCAGGATTTAAAATTCCAATCATCACGTGGCTTTGCTTCGCCAAAATGATGATACCAATGGCAGCCAACATGCCTTGCACGGCAGAGGTTGGAAAAAGATCGGCCAATACGCCTAATCGGACGGATCCCAAAAGGAATAACAAAACGCCACTGACGACAATGGCTCCCAGCGCCATATAATAGCCTGCGAGCATATCTCCATTCCCTAATGTGGTGATTGCAGCAAGAGTGACGACAGCCAATCCATTACCCGCGCCGGTAATGGTTACATACGACCCTCCTAAATGCGCAACGACTATCCCCCCAACTACAGCGGCCATAAGACCTGCAATGGCGGGTGCGCCTGAGGCTAATGCCAATGCTATCGAAATGGGTAGCGCTACTAACGAAACTACAAATCCGGCCTTTAAATCGGCCTGCCAATTTTCCTTGAATCCTTTAAATCCACTACTCGGCTTATTCATAGACATTGTCTTTAGTGGTGTGAACAATGAGAACGTCCGAAGGTAAATCGGCTAGTATGTACTCTAAATCGTGCTTAAAAATTCGATCGAACAGTCCCAGTTTTGTATCGGGTGAATTCACAACCAAAAGGTCCGCTCGTTTTGCTTTTGCGTAATGAGCAATGGTATATCCGCGCTTGCCAAAAACATGCTGTTCTTTGATATCTAGATTTACTGGAACCTGACAATTTTGAAGCATATCTTCAATGCGGCTGTGTTGCTCACGTTCGATTTGCTTTCTTTTACGCTCGCTGTTTAATTGGCTTTTATCGTCGTCCGGTTTAATCAAGGACTTTTCACTTAATTCATCCACAACAAACAGCTCTTTACTGCCCAATTTCGACCCAAGCCATAAGGCGGTACGAATGGTATCTAAAGTTTTAGGGTGGTCTAAACCGTTGACCACAATGCGCTCACAAGGCATACCCTCCACTCTACTGTGGGTCAATAACAATAAGCTCACTTTCGCCTTCCGGCAAACATCACGAGCAATACTGACCGTAAAAACCTTAAACATATGCTCTCGGACTAGAGCGCCTAAAGCAAGTAAGTCGATACTATTTTCTTGGCAAAGCATTCGTAATTCTTCCTTAGGATCACCCTCCTTGCAGACCAATTCTACGTCGGACTTTGATATACCTAGCTCTGATAAGAAACCCGTGTAAGTCATCTCGCAGCGGTCGTTCCATACGCCGATATGGAACACGTACATCTGTGCATCACATCTCTGAGCGATCCGGTAGACTTCTGCTAGGTTTGCCTTCGCCATTGGTGAAAAGCCCATAGCAGTGGCGATTCTCTTAAAGGTTACGGGGGGTATACCTGATTTTGTCATCGTTTATTTACTGCTCGTTTAAACTCATTTAACTCTGTTCGCGTTCCTTGGAAAATACGTCCTATGCGACCCTTTGGGCCGGAAGCAAATACATATTTTCCACTGTACGCGAGGCTGTGCATGGCTGTAGTATCCAATTCATGTAAAATAGAATCCGCATAATACATACCCGCAGTCCCTGTAAAATACACATTCTGTCCAGCACTTACTACGTCAGAACTATACGGAAGATTACTAAAATTATCAATCGCTGCATAAGCACTTTCAGGATCGTATTCTATACTATTACCCAATGCGGCAGTATCGTAGAGGTAATCACCTCCTACAATGATGTAACGACCGTCGTGCCAATCGTGAGCGAATGCACCTTGACTGGGAAGTCCTTGAGGTAACTCTAGCCATTTTGCCGTCCAAGTTTCTCCTACATCTACCGACATAAGTATGCGAGATACCGTGCCTCCAGTCACCACGCTCAGGGTTGAATCCTTGAACAGGATAGAAGATCCGCTTGCAGCAAAAGCCGCTTCACCGTCAATAGCGGAAGGTCCTGAGATTTCAGTCCAATTGCGGCCGCCATCCACAGTCTTCAGGAGCTTAAAATGTCCATCTACAGGATCACCAAAAACCCAGCCTAAAGTATCGTTTGCAAAGGTGATGCCGTCGAGAAAAGTCGATTGTGCAGTATCGGAAAATACGCGCGACCAGTGTGCACCGCGGTCTTCGGTAAAGTAAATATAGGAAGGCGCCCCAGCGCTTACGGCGATGAAACGAGAATGATCCTGGGCCCATACGCTGCGGAATTGACTCTCTGGTGCATCGGAAATCTGCATGAATTCCCAATGGATTCCCGCATCAAGACTAAAGCAAAAACTACCTTCAGATCCACCAACTACGACTACGCTGTCGTCCACTGCATGTAAACCGCGAAAGCTAAACTGCTCGCCGGCCTGGTACAGTGGAATGAACTGTGGACGTAGGGTTTCTTCCGTTGTATTGCAGCTCAATATAAACAGCACAAATAGCGCCGTTATACAACCGAAACCTATCTCCTTATGTCCCTTAAACATCCATTTTTAGCTTTTCCTCAAGATAAGTAGTAGCTGTTAAAATGCAAAGTAAATAAAAGGCTGAACCTCAGCGCTAAGGATTTGATAAATGACCATCGTTGCGGCAAGAGCGAGCGCAAATAACGCCCATGAGGGTGCAGTGCTCACGGCCTTACGAAGGCGTGCTTTGTGAACGCTAGGGATCCAGTGGATGCCATAACCTAGAATAAGTACAGTGAAATATTTCCAGTTCCCAGCAAGCACTCCGCCAACGGTCGACCACCCAAAATCGTTTGGAATTTTAGCGAGGATTTGAATAGCACCGTCCCAGGTAGGGGAACGGAACCACGCACGAGTAAAGGTGATAAATACCAAAGTGATCACTAAACCTATGGCCCTATTGTACCAGCGTGACTTGTCTGCCCATGGTGAAATTTTCTTCCAATTCTTGTAGACTACTAAGCCCACACCATTCAGCGTTCCCCAGGTAACAAAATTCCAAGAGGAACCGTGCCAAAGACCTCCCAAAATCATGGTCAGCATGAGGTTGATGTTCGTGTTAACCCAACGCTCTGCCGTCATACTGTAGCGCATGAGTAAATAACCTCCTGCGAATAGCACGCCCAGTAATACGGATAGTAATGGCTGATCCACCACTAATGCAATCATCACTAAAAAGAGGAATACAATAAGGTAAGATGCAATGGAACCGGTTCTATTTCCACCTAATGGTATATACAGGTAATCGCGCAACCAAGTCGACAATGATAAATGCCAGCGACGCCAGAATTCCGCAACTGAAGAAGCCTTATAGGGGCTGTTAAAGTTTTTAGGTAAAGTGAATCCTAAGAGCATTGCAATACCAATAGCGACATCCGTATAGCCCGAGAAATCTGCGTAGACTTGCATGGAGTAGCCAAAGAGTGCACTCATGGTTTCAAAACCGCTGTACAGCTGAGGATTATCGAAAACACGATCGATGAATTGGACCGCGAGGTAGTCCGCAAGTACCAATTTTTTGAGCAATCCATTTAAAATCCAGAATACTGCTAAACCTGCTCGCTCTTTTGTCAGCGCATAAGGTTGATGCAGCTGTGGGATAAATTCGGATGCGCGAACAATGGGACCGGCGACCAATTGTGGGAAGAAACTGACATAAAAACCAAAGTCAAAGATATTTTTAACCGGCTTTACATGGCCCCGGTAAATATCTACGCTGTACGAAATGGTTTGAAAGGTGAAAAAGGAGATTCCAACAGGCAATAGGATTCGATCGAAAACGAAATTAGTACCAACAGCATTGTTGGTCCATAGCGCGAATTGGTTGATTACTTCCAATTCAATTCCGGTTAAATCCTGGAGAAAATCCGCAACAAAATAAGCGTACTTAAAATACCCCAGGACAAAAAGATTCACCACGACGCTCAAAGCGACTAGGGCTTGACGTTGCCAGCGTACCTTATTCTTAAATATGGCCCAACCAATACCAAAATCTACGATTGTCGAGAATAGTAAGATAATAAAGTAGAAGCCGCTCGTCTTGTAGTAGAAAAATAAGGAGACAGCGAATAGAAAGAGGTTACGACGGGCGGTGTGTTTATACACAAGACTATAGCCACCCATTACCAATGCAAAGAATACCCAGAAATAGCGCTGCGTGAAAAGCAACGGACTATCCTGTTGGTAGGTGAACCACTCTACAATATTCCACTGTTCCATCATGGGGCGAGTGCTTTTAAATGCTGCTCATAGGCCTCCCAAAAGGCCCAAAACAGAAGATCCGAATTCAGTCGGTAGCCCGCTCTAGTAAGGTGAATTTTATCTGATTTCGCCAGACGATGTTCTTCCCAGAGTACTATACTGTTTAAACCGCCCATGACCCCGAAAAGGTCCCATACTGCGGCATCGTGTTCTTTACTCAACTGTTCCATCACACGTACTACATCCAAAGCATGTTTGTTTGGGGTGCGTCGCTTGTAATAACTGTCGTTGTTGGTCATAAAAATAAAGGCGCAATCTGGATTGATGGTGCGGAACCAATCCACAAGTGTATCGTATCGTGCCTTATATTCCTCTGGATGCCAATCACTGTCTGGCTTGTATGCATCATTGATTCCCAGTCCAAATATGACCAAGTCGGGTGCCACATAGGCCCCCTGCTCAATAAAATTCTCACTGCGCAAGAATGACTTCGTTGCCGCCCCATTTACACCCAGGGCATGGTAAATCAAGCCTGGCTCATCGCGCACCATTTGTATACCCTGTAAAGTATACTGAGATTCGCCCTCTTCTGCGGCATCAAAAGAAACCGCAACGGAATCCACTAGTGCATTAAAAAACCAACAGCGTACACCTGCCACCGTGTCCACGTAGGTACTATCCGGTACTGGTGTGCAAACGGGTACCATCGTGTTACTCCGGTAATGCTCAAACACTCGAAGTTCTTTAAATGCATAGGCTTCCCCAGCCCCACTAAAACTTTGCAATGCGAAACCGGCGTCTCTGTCGCGTGTTATGGCATCAATCCCACTGAAACCCCATGGACAATTATTTCGTGGTATGGAATTTCTACATCCCTCCCATGTTCCCATTTTTTTCACATAAATATTACCGGGCATATTGGTATTTGCCAATCGGTGCGGGAAAAAGAAACCACGCTCGACATTTAATTCTGGGGCCAATTGGGCCAAATTCATTCGCATCGCGTGACTCAGCGTACCGCCTTGAACGTGAGAACCGCCCATATGTACTACGTTCACTTTTCCCTCCTCTTCAAATATGGTACAGTCCAATTTCTTAAAGAAATACTCCAAAGCGTCTTCTGATCCAAAATACTGGAGCGACTGTTTCGTCGTATCTAAAAAAGGATATTTCAACGAAAGAGCACCCAGAGACTCTTGTCCTTGGAGAACTAACGTGAATGCAATGAACAATAAGGCGAGTCTTTGCTTCATTCTCTGGATCCTGTTACGGCACCTGTGCCTTGATTCATTTGCTTGAATAATGCCGCTGAATCAGCCAAACGCTGCATTTCAACACGTTCTATGGCGATCAAAGCGTTGTACTGGTCTTCTAATACTTTCAAGGCTCTGACAAGCGATGCACCAACTTTGCTAGCGCCTTTGGGGGTGAAATGAATATAATCCCTTACTGCTAATGCTGGTTTAGCATCCACCCACTTGACCATGGAGCCCGAACCACCCATAACATCGTATAAATCCCAAAATGCAATACCTCGTGATAGGAGCTCATTACGCAACCGATGGGTAAGTTCTTCCAACAAAGGATAACTCTCAAATGCCAGTCCATTTTTTCGTGCCATATCCGAAGGGCCTATAAATAAGAAGGCTGCATTGGGGTGGAGTCTTTTCAAATAATCCGCTTGTCTTGCTAAAGCGCGAGCGAACCTACCGACATGCGCCTCATCCTTTAAATAAGGCACGGCATTACCACCGAACTGCAAAATGATTAAGTCATAGGCCTCGCGTTCTAAGGAAGCTTTGAACTGCACCCTGTTCATTTTTGTGAAAATCATCCCAGATGCACCGCGCATAGCTACGTTATCCGCATGAAAACCAAAGGGACTTTCGAAACTGATGCCATAAACGCGAATCTGTTGCTTAGAATTGATACGCATTGAAAATTTATCGTCATTCGGGACATCGATCGCAAGCGTCCACTCGCCAGCTGGAAAGATGCGGGTAGAATAAATAGAATCGGCCACCAAAATCTGGACAATGGAGGGTGATGCGCCCTCTACATGCATTTTAGCCGTTGTGAAATTTCTTGCTCGACTGTATCCCCATTTGCGTTTTTTGAATGCTACGCTCCCTACAAATTGACCGCTATCGTTCGGTTCCACTAAAGTGAAAGAACCTAAATGCCCATATTTCATATCTAAAAAGGCAGTATCGCGACGTCCAAAAACCGTCTTGCGTGCGAGCCCTTCTTCATTTTCAAAAGCCAGAGAAGATGGTGCGACCAGCGGTTGGAGTGCTACATAACCGAAGCCGGTACCGCCGTAGTTGCGCTGATAGGCATCGCGTAATTGCATGGTAATACGATCACCTTCCAATTGCGAATCCCCGAAATGAAGCACTCTAACTCGAGAATTGGGATCGGCTGATAAACGCTCCAATCCTTCAAAGAATGGAGCGAAGAGCTTCACATCGGACAACTGTATAGCGGTATCTAAAACAACCGGTTCCGCCACCGGCAACATTTCGGTTTCCTCCGAGAGTAATGGGGTCGTCACAGTGTCTGTTTCTTCTATGAGCGCATCTAAAACCAAATTTTCCGGAACCACAATTGCTTTGTCTACAGTACTATCTTCGGACCAAAGCGCACCTAGTAATTCACTCGGGGTATAATACCCAATCTCGAATGGACCCACCTGCCATTTCTCTTTTGGAGAAAGAAAACTCAGTCCCAGCATAAGGGTACCTAATGCAAATAGAAATAAGAAAAAATGTGCCGGTTTATTCATGCCCTAAAGGGTACTAGGGTATTTATCGGGAGAGTAATCAGTAATGGTTAGGGTGTTGATTTTTAGGCGTTCACCTGCTTTGATCAATTCGTCGACTTTATTCCAAGTCTTAATATTATCTGCGCTGACACCTGGAAACTTGTTAGCAATGTCCCACAAGGTATCCCCCGGCTTGACCTCATAGGTAATATATGCACCTGCTAAAGCCAATACCTCTTTTTTCAGAGTATCTTTTTCAGATGTTGGAGCTGCTTTAGGATTTTTTTTCGGCTCAGCAGCTGCTACTTGAAGGGATTCGCGCTTATTCGAAGATACCCAAACGGTCAATTTTTGACCGGGATAGATTATGTTGCTTTTAATACTGTTCCACTTCTGTAAGTCACTTACTTTCACGCCGAAAGTTGTGCTGATTTTACCCAAATAGTCCCCGGAGCGCACCGTATAGGTGATCGCGTCATGAATGGACGGATCCGGCATAAAGGACATTACTTGTTTTCTGCGCTTTTCATATTGTGCAAGAAGGGCTGCTTCATACGTCTGCTGCTCTTCTACTAACGCGGTCCAATCATTAGGACCGGGTATCCATTCCACTCCATAGAGCGCTGCACCCTTCGGCAAAACATCACGCGTTAAATGAGGATTGGCAGATTCAAGCTCGCGCAGTTTTATCCGACCTTCGTCGGCTACTGCACTTAATAACACTGTTCCTGGCGCTGCTTTCACAGTAGCTTGAAGGGCGTAATCAGATTCTAGTCCATAATAACGACTCACGGCCTGCTTTCCCTTCACTGGATCAAAGCGCTCGTCTACAAAATCGTTGATTGTAAGTCCCATTTTTATGGCTTGCACTCTGGTCAGTGCAGGGACTTCCATAGATTGCCATCCCGCCGGTTCAAAAGTTGCCGGCGAGCGCACCAATTCCCACTGCACTTCAACGAGATCTGCATGAGCGGTAGTATCCTCTTGCAGTGAGGCTGCATGCATAAAGCCATGGCTGCTGAGCAGTAGTAGAAAAATTTGAATGGTGGAGGAAATACGCATATAAACAAATATAACGTTTGCCCAAGCCAATTCCATCTATTTAAAACTGTAGAAAATTGAAGTTTTCCTCATCGATTTGTGAAAAACTCTTTCAACTAATTTCTAGAATTTCGCACCGCTATTTTAGACGTGAATCAAGGTTTAGAGCACCTCGCAAATGAGATCGTAATCGTGCGCTTCAATGACTTTAACCGTGCAGAAATCGCCGATTTTCAGATAAATATCCTCAGCTGGTATGAGCACTTCATTATCGACATCCGGACTATCAAATTCCGTACGACCTACAAAATGTGCACCTTCCTTACGGTCGATCAGTACGCGGTATTCCTTGCCTACTTTTTGCTCATTTAGTTCACGACTGATATCCATTTGGATGGCCATGATTTCGTCAACGCGTTGTTGCTTCACTTCCGCTGGAACGTCGTCCTCAAGCTTGAAGGCGTGTGTGTTTTCTTCGTGGCTGTAGGCGAAGACACCTAATCGGTCGAAACGCTGTTCGCGAACCCAATCCAAGACGACCTGGTGGTCTTCCTCCGTTTCCCCGGGATAACCGGCAATCAACGTAGTACGAATGGTAATGCCCGGCACTTTTTCGCGCATCATCGCCAATAAGGCATCCGTCTTCGCTTTTGTAGTACCACGACGCATGCTTTTAAGCACGGGATCAGCAATGTGCTGCAGCGGAATATCTATATAATCACACACCTTCGGCTCCTCGCGAATAATATCTAACACATCTTGCGGGAATCCCGATGGAAAGAGGTAATGCAGACGAATCCATTCGATTCCCTCTACTTTGACCAGCTCTTTTAAAAGCGCTCCTAATCTGCGCTCTTTATACAGATCTAACCCGTAATACGTCAAATCCTGAGCAATGAGAATCAATTCTTTGACCCCTTTTGCCGCCAATTTTTCAGCTTCTGTAACCAAATCTTCAATCGGTGTTGATTTGTGACCACCACGCATTAATGGAATGGCACAAAAACTACACGGACGGTCGCAACCTTCTGCAATTTTTAAATAGGCAAAATGCTTTGGCGTCGTAGTCATACGCTCACCTACCAATTCATGCTTGTAATCTGCGCCCAATGTCTTCAGCAACAATGGCATATCTCGCGTGCCGAAGTAGGCATCTACATCCGTAATTTCAGCTTCAAGATCTGGCTTATATCTTTCTGATAAACATCCTGTTACATAAACGTGATCAACCTCTCCGCGTTGCTTTTTATCAGCGTAGTGCAAGATCGTATCAATACTTTCTTGCTTCGCGTTATCAATGAAGCCACATGTATTGATCACCACAATATTACCCTCCTCTTCTTCTGGTGCTTCGTGTGTCACCTCCTTACCATTGGCTTTGAGTTGACCCATTAAAACTTCAGAATCGTAGATGTTCTTTGAACACCCAAGCGTCACAACATTAATGCTGTTCTTTTTGCTACTACGTGTACGCATACTGGATTATTTGTTAAATAAGCTTGAAGCAAAAGCCTCAGGGTTGAACAGTTGTAGGTCTTCCATGCCTTCACCAACTCCGATAAATTTTACTGGAACGCTTAGCTGATCGGAGATGCCGATCACGACGCCACCTTTCGCGGTCCCGTCCAATTTTGTAACGGCTAATGAGGTGATTTTTGTCGCCTCTGAGAATGCTTTCGCTTGAAGTAACGCATTTTGTCCGGTCGAACCGTCTAAAACCAAAAGTACCTCGTGCGGTGCATCCGGAACCACCTTTTCCATGACTCGGCGCACCTTACTGAGCTCCGTCATTAAATTCTTCTTGTTGTGCAATCGACCAGCAGTATCGATGATACAAAGGTCGGCTCCTTTAGACACTGCATGTTGAAGCGTGTCGTAAGCAACGGAAGCAGGATCCGATCCCATTTCTTGTTTAATCACAGGTACTCCCGTGCGTTCTCCCCAAACGCCCAACTGCTCAATAGCAGCGGCACGAAAGGTATCCGCAGCACCCAGTACAACATTATATCCTTTGTTTTTGAATTGGTGGGCAAGCTTACCTATGGTTGTAGTTTTCCCTACTCCATTCACACCGACCACCATAAGAACATACGGCCCCTGCGTTTTAGGAAGCTCAAAGTCTTCCCAAGCACCGCGTTCGTGCTGCATGAGCCCCGAGATAATCTCATAAAGCATCTGCATCAGCTCGTCCTGATCCATGACTTTATCGCGCGCTACGCGCTCCTCTAAAGCCTCTATAATCTTCACCGTTGTATCTAGACCTACATCAGAAGTGATCAACGCCTCTTCAATATCATCTAAAACCTCATCATCAACCGAGCTCTTACCAGCAACGGCACGCGTAATTTTTTCGAATACACTACTGCGCGTTTTCTCAAGACCTTGATCTAAGGTCTCCTTCTTGTCTTTGGTGAAGAATTTTGAAAAGAAGCTCATACGACTGCAATAATTTAGATAAAAAAAAACCACTCCGGAGAGTGGTTCAAATATCGTGATTAAAGACGGATCTTATTTCAAGAAGTCTTTAGCTAAATCTTTAGGCACTACACGTGTTTCAAAAGAGTACGACCCTTTTGCGTTTTTTACCATGTTGATCACTTTCGTGAATTGCTTAGCGTCAGCTGACTTAAGCGTTGCTACTACTTTCTTTGCCATCTTACTTAATCTCTTTATGAACAGTCATGCGCTTTAATACAGGGTTGAATTTTTTCAACTCCATACGATCTGGCGTATTCTTTTTGTTCTTTGTTGTAATGTAACGAGAAGTACCTGGCATACCTGACTCTTTATGCTCGGTACACTCTAGGATTACTTGAACGCGGTTACCTTTCTTAGCCATGTCCTAAATTATTTTACTACGTATCCGTTAGCTGCTGCATCTTTCAATACTGCAGAGATACCTTTTTTATTGATAGTCTTCAAAGTAGAAGCAGCAACCTTCAAAGTAACCCAACGGTCCTCTTCAGGGATGTAAAACTTCTTGGTGAACAAGTTCGCGTTGAACTTTCTCTTGTTCTTTTTATTCGAAAAGGAAACATTGTTTCCCGTCATTGCCTTCTTACCGGTCAAATCACAAACACGTGACATAAGCTATTTTCTTTTCTGGGTTGTACCAAAATGGTTTGCAAAATTAAGTCAATAAATATTATTGGCCAACATTACTTAGCCATAATCTTCAACTTCTTTAAGTAATAAATTTAACGCGGCGAATATAGTCTTTTGAATGTTGCGCTCGCGCACCTTCCCAAAGACAAATTTCTCAGTAATGGTGCGGGTTGGACCAGCAATAGCAATCCAGCTGGTTCCGACCGGTTTATCGGGCGTTCCACCGTCCGGACCTGCGATACCACTGACCGCAACGGCAAAATCCACCTTTAATTTCGCTCGAGCCCCCTCCGACATCTGTCGAACGACTTCCTCGCTTACGGCGCCTTTTTCTACAATGGTCTTGTGATCCACACCCAAAAGTGTCTCTTTGATATCGTACGAATAAGCAACTATACTGCCCTCGAAATATGCCGAAGATCCTGATACACTAACCAGCGTTGCGCCAATACCCCCACCCGTACAACTTTCCGCGGTGCCGACGGTGAGACCTTTCTGCGTCAACACTTCACCTAAATACTTTTCGATTGCACTGTTCGAACCGTCCATTAATGGATCGCCAACGGCCTCTTTAAGCACTTTAGCTGCTGCTTCAAGATCTGAATGTAGATCGTCCGCGCGTTTTCCTCGCGCCGTAAGACGTAATCTCACGAGACCCGGTTTGGGGAGGTAGGCCAATTTAATGTTCTCAGAAAAATCACCTTCATACGGCTCAATCTGATCTGCCAAGACGCTTTCTGGCACGCCCACCACAAACAAGGTTTTGTGCTTGATCTGGTAATCAATCTCATCTTGCAAAAGCGGTAAAAGCTCGTCCTTAATAATCCCCTTCATCTCATAAGGAACTCCGGGAAGACTTACTATCCTGCGGCCGTTGTGGCGAAAGAGCATGCCCGGTGCGGTTCCTTTGTGGTTGAATAGGACCTCACAATTTTCCGGTACCTCAGCTTGAAATTTATTGCGCTCGACAGGTTTACGCCCGAAGCTTTCAAATAATTTCACAATGTGCGCCCAAACATCTTCGCGAAAAACCATATTGGTACCAAAGTAGCGAGCAAGGGTTTGTTTCGTTAGATCGTCCTTCGTGGGACCCAAACCGCCGGTCATAATGACCAGTTCTGTTGAAGGCAACAATCCCTCCAAAGCACCTATGATGGCTTCAGCAGTATCCGTAATACTGTTAATGCGGGAAATCTCTATTCCTTCTAAATTGAAAGTCTGGCCAATCCACGCACTATTGGTATCAACGATCTGTCCAATCAAAATTTCATCGCCTATCGTAATGATCTCTGCTTTCACTTCCTTTACTTTTGAGGAGACCAAAGATACTATTCATGTTACCGCATACCGCTTCTGAACTCATTCTAAATCCTGACGGCAGTGTTTACCACCTTGGACTAAAAGGTGAGGACATTCCCAATCTGATTTTCACTGTTGGGGATCCCGACCGAGTTGGCAGCGTAACGCAGCACTTTGACTCTATTGCATGGACTAAACAACGACGTGAGTTCACTATTGTTCGAGGCACGCTTCAAGGGAAAGAAGTATTGGTTTTGTCCACCGGCATGGGGACTGATAATATCGATATTGTAGTGAATGAATTGGACGCAGCGGTGAATATTGATCCTGTGACTCGAATGAATAGGACCCAATTGCGCAAGCTCACAATCATCCGAATAGGAACCAGCGGGGCCATAGACCCAGACATTCCGCTTGGCACGCACCTTTTGAGTGCGGGCGCGCTCGCCTTTGACGGACTGCTTCCCTTCTACCAACATCCCTTCAAAACGGTACCCGTACCCGGTGCTCCTTTCGACCCGTTTTACATTCCTGCACCATGCAACACGAGCCATGCTCAGGGCATACCGGAATTAATGTTGGGCATTACCGCAACCTTACCCGGTTTTTACGCGCCACAAGGACGAACCATTCGTACTTCTTCCGTTTTTAAAGAGGCCATGGACGCGCTGCATCACCAATCTTTTGACGGCTACCCATTGACCAATTTCGAAATGGAAACCGCGGGCATCTACGCCCTTGCCACCCTATTGGGGCACGAAGCCTACAGCTTTTCTGCATTGCTCGCCAACCGTGCTGCAGGTACCTTTCATGATCAGCCGGCGCAAGCGGTGGAGTCGCTTATTCGCAAGGTGCTGGACTGGGCGGTGGAGCGGGCATAAAAAAAACGCCCGCAATCGCGGGCGTTTTACGTTCTATGTAAGATGATGGGCTTACTTCGCCACGTTTACTGAACGCAGTTCACGAATCACAGTCACCTTTACTTGACCCGGATAGGTCATTTCAGTTTGAATCTTCTGAGAGATGTCGTAGGAAATTTGAGCAGCCATTGCATCGGTTACTTTTTCACTCTCTACCATTACGCGCAACTCACGTCCCGCTTGAATCGCATACGCTTTAGTTACACCGTCAAAGTCATATGCGACATTCTCAAGGTCTTTTAGACGTTGAATGTAGCTGTCTGCGACCATGCGACGTGCGCCAGGACGTGCACCAGAAATGGCATCACACACCTGTACAATTGGCGAAATCAAAGAAGTCATTTCGATCTCATCGTGGTGCGCACCAATGGCATTACATACCTCCGGCTTCTCACCGTACTTCTCTGCCCATTGCATCCCTAAAATGGCATGCGGTAGATCCGTCTCTTCGTGCGGTACTTTACCTATATCGTGCAATAATCCTGCACGCTTCGCAATTTTAGGATTGAGTCCCAATTCCGAAGCCATAATAGCACATAAGTTTGCTACCTCACGACTGTGCTGCAGTAGGTTCTGTCCATAAGACGAACGGTACTTCATACGACCAACGGTCTTAATGAGTTCCGGATGTAGGCCATGAATACCTAAGTCAATAGCGGTACGCTTACCAATCTGAACAATCTCTTCTTCAATCTGCTTGGTCGTTTTAGCCACCACTTCTTCAACACGTGCTGGGTGTATACGTCCATCGCTGACTAATTTATGCATTGATAAACGTGCAATCTCTCGACGTACAGGATCAAAACAGCTCAACAGAATCGCTTCTGGTGTATCATCTACAATGATTTCCACACCCGTCGCCGCCTCAATGGCGCGAATATTACGTCCTTCTCGACCAATAATTTTACCCTTAATATCGTCGTTCTCGATATTAAATACCGAGACGGCATTTTCAATGGCATTTTCTGTAGCCACGCGCTGTATACTCTGAATGACCACCTTTTTCGCTTCCTGATTCGCTGTAAGCTTCGCCTCTTCAATGGTATTTTGAATGATGGCTTGTGCATCTAACTTCGCCTTATCCTTTAAGGCCTGAATCATCTGCTGCTTTGCTTCCTCTTCGGTCATTCCTGAAAGGTTTTCCAATTCAGCTATCTGCTTATCGCGTAGCTTCTCAACCTCTCGAACGCGCGAATCTAAAGACTCACGTTTTTTCGCTAGCGTCTCTTTATCGCGCTCCACGTTACGCTGGTCTTTTTTATACTCTTCAATGCTCTTTTTGAGACGTTCGTCCTTTTCACGAAATGAATTCTGACGTTCGGCTAATTTTTGATCGCGCTTCTGTACTGCACGTTCGTGCTCTTCTTTAAGGTTCAAGAAACGTTCTTTCGCTTCTAGTGCCCTATCTTTTTTAAGCTGCTCGGCCGCTTTTTTCGCCTCAGTAATCATGAGGGCACCGCGTTTTTTCATTGCGTTTTGCCAGAGAACATAGCCTCCAGCTAAACCGATTAAAAGACCTACTACAGCAGCAATTATTGTCATTACCATACCACTATTGGGTTTACTGTTTTTAAAAAATCCCGCACCTGCTATGCATGTTGTCTAAACTCCTATATATCAGGATCTGTACTAGCCGTGACGCCTTGACCTTCCACTGGAGTAAACTCCCTCAAAGAGGTGTGGCCTGCTCGTAACGTCTCGAGCGAAGTCCATAACAACGTGCTCGTTGAGTTTAGCACAAAAAATAGCAAGTACGGGAAAGTGTTTATCCGTTTTGTAGGGCTGCATCTAGTACAGCTTCCACATCTGCCAGCGCTTTGCCGGCTTGGGACTGAACGTCTTGAGATTGTTTTAGCGCGATTTCCGCTTTGGAAGCAAGTTGCAGCGCACACATACTGAGTACATCCTGCTTGTCTTGCACAGCATAACGGCTTTCAAACCGTGCTACCGCATCATTTATGGTTTTCACCGCCGCTCTGATCTGCTCTTCCTCTTCCCGTTTAATGGTCAGCGGATAAGTTCTATTCGCAATGGTGACTTTTATTTTTAACGTGTTCTCACTCACTGAGGTTACGCACTTAACAATTTCAAACAACGGTCAATCTCCCGCACCAACTCCGCAATCTTCTCTTCGCTGTACGTGTCTTTTGCGGGCGAACCACTCTGGACAGTTAATGCGAGATTGCGTTGTTGCAACTGATCTTGAAAATCTGCATGTTCCGCTTGCAAGGCTGCGAGAGTTTCTTGCAAATGGTCAATTTGTTCTTCCAACTCCTTAACTTTCGACTGTAATTCCGCATTGCGATTGGCCACTTTTGAGGCCTTATCTACCACACGCTGAAGTACTTCAGAAATTTCAGTAGTCATTTAAATCAGTTTCCTTCAAATATACCATAATTGTAGCTTTGTAAAATGTTAAATCGGTCCCTAATTCTTGGGTTGTTACTAACGACCTCACTTTTAAGCGCTCAATCCGCCTTTGCCCCTAGTCCTCCATTAGACATTCCATTAGTACTTAGTGGAACTTTCGCGGAATTGCGGGGAAACCACTTCCACGGCGGCATAGACATCAAGACTCAAGGCCGTAGTGGCCTTAAAATCTATTCCGTAGCAGCCGGTTATGTCAGTCGAATTGCTGTGAATCCATACGGGTACGGAAATGCACTTTATCTGCGCCACCCCGAAGGATATACCACCGTTTACGGCCACTTAAACGCATTTTACCCGGAGCTTGAGGCATGGGTAGAAGAACAACTGCGCGACCGCAGCAAGAACGACGGCAACCTCTACCCTTCGCCAGAGCAGTTCAAGGTCACCCGCGGCCAGCTAGTCGCTTTCAGCGGCAACACCGGCGGCTCTTTCGGTCCTCATCTGCATTTTGAAATAAGAGATACTAAAACTGAAGAACCATTGAATCCTTTGGAGTTCGGTATTGAAGTAAAAGATACACGTAAGCCAGATATACGCGGACTAAAGTGGACTGCGAAGGACTTTAGCGATGCGGGTTCGTTCAAATCAGGAGACACCATCAAATCGACTAGTGCGCTTGGCATTGATTTGTTCACCACGGACAAGCAAGATCTTGCCAATAACAACAACGGCGTTTACGCCATAGAAGCATCCATCGATGATCAAACCTTTTTCACGGCCAACTACCGCCGAATTAATTTTAGCACCTCAAGGTTCATCAATGCACACATCAACTACGACCTGTACTGTTCCGGGGGGGTACGCTATACGAGATTGTATGAGCTCGAGAACAACCCGCTGAAGATTACGGATACGTATGAAATTTCGGCACCGGCCTTCCGCGCTTCAAAGGGATGGATTACCGTGGCCCAGGACAGCGTAGTCAAACTGGAGGCTAGCGTCAAAGATTTTAAAGGAAATACAAGCGAATTTAGGTTCTACATCGAAGGCAATGAACCGCTGTCGCCTGAAAAGAAATCTATAAAATTGGACTGGGAAAAAGATCACGATTTGACTTTTGGGGCCATTCAAATACACCTACCCGCCGGCGCTTTGTACAAAACATCCGAATTTAATTTGCTCAAGAAAGGGGATGCTCAATATGTTATCGGCGAAGGTTGCGTGCCTCTGCAAACCCACATGACCCTTGAGTGGACCTTAGATAGTACCCAAATACCAGGAGTTGGCTGGTTCCTTTGGGAGGCAGATCGCACGGGGAAAAAGAGTGCTATCTCTGGTGAGCGCGATGGTGCGGTGATGACCTTTAAAACAAGAAGTACAGGGACGTATTCGTTGGACCAAGATTTGAAAAAACCTGAGGTGAGTTTATTGAAAACGACCACTTACCCGCGCGGCAATAGTGCCTTTCGCGAGATTCGCTTGCGCGTGGCAGACGATAAGACGGGTGTGGAGCGTTACAGCGCTCGGATCGATGACCGATTCGCACGAATCGACTTTGACTATAAAAAGGAGATGTTAAAAATCATCGTTCCTAAGGATATCCCCGCAGGAAGCCATAATTTGCGTGTTGTAGTAATCGATGGTGTTGGAAACACCTCCGTAGAAGAGTATACAATCACATTATGATGCAGCGCGCACTACTTTTTATTCTCCTTTTAACCTGCTCTTTCCAGGCTTTAGCTCAGGAAGACAAAGAGCCGGTACAACTTCATGGGGTGATCGTCAGCAATGATTCTTTGATCCAGCTATTGCCCAACGTCCAAATCTTAGTGAAAAGTCGTGGACAAATGACAGTAAGCGACCGTGACGGATTTTTCTCGTTGGTGGCAATGCCAGGAGATACTGTGCTTTTTCAGCATATTGGATTCCGCCTGAACCGCTTCTGGGTCGCAGATACATTAGAAGGGGAGCACTTCCTTGCACGCATCGTTTTAGAATGGGACACTGAAGTCTTAGATCCAGTCATTGTTTATCCATGGCCGTCGAAAGAAAACTTTAAAGAAGAATTTCTGGCGATGAAAATCGAAACCACGGAAATGGATATTGCACAACGCAACCTCGCATTAGATGAACTACGTGCCCGAGCTGCCGCCATGGGCTATGATGCCGCTGAAATGCAAGATTACCTCATTACCATGCAGAACCAGCAACTTTATAACGAAGGGCGCTATTACGGGGGTAATGGCGCTTCTGCGATTTTGGGTGCCCTTTCGAATCCTTTCGCTTGGACGGAGCTGTTTCAAAGTCTTAAACGCTAGCTAGATTTTGAAAAATCTACTTTTCATTGGAATCTTATTCTCTGCTGGGCTTCACGCTCAAATTATGGATTCGACGCTGCTCGATGAGGTCGATGTGAAATCCCAGCGCGTATTAGAAGAAGGCACCAACGTTCTAGGGAAGGATATTCGCTTCACGACTGGTGCCGAAGGCGGCGTAGAAGGAGTCGTAAAAACCTTTGCCGGAGTGAGCTCTCGAAATGAAATGAGTTCGCAATACAATGTTAGAGGAGGAAACTTTGACGAGAATCTAGTCTATATCAACGACTTTGAAGTCTTCCGACCATTCCTGGCTCGAGCGGGCCAGCAAGAAGGCATGAGTATTATTCATCCGCATTTAGTCAGCAGCATCAACTTTAGCGCTGGAGGGTTTAGTGCTTTAGAAGGTGATAAACTCAGCTCTGTTCTGGATGTGAAATACGAATACACTAGGGACCCCAAGCTGAAAGATCTTATCGTAGAAACTTCGTTGACCGGAGTAAGCTGGGCTTCAAAAAACCACACAAAAGGTTGGACCATTGCAAGCGGTCTGCGATACCGTAATAACGCGCTGCTATTAAACGCTACTGATGTTCAAAGCGACTACTTTCCAGTAAATGCAGATGGCCAATTACTACTTACGAAGCTGTTTGGTAAGGGCCCGAATGAAGTAGGTACTTCGAGAGTGGAAATCTTCGCTCATGTTTCACACAACAGGATGAATCAGATTCCGCAAAACAGACAAACCAACTTCGGATCCTTGCAGGAGGCCCTGCGCTTGAATGTATTCTTTGACGGCAAGGAAGAATTTGGTTACGATACGCAGTTCTTAGCTGCTAAATACCAAACACTTACGCAGTTTTCGGGAGGCGGAGTTCGCACCCTATCTGCTTCAGGTTTCCACACCACGGAATTGGAAATCACCGATGTCATCGGCTACTACAGATTGAACGAACTCAATAATGATCTCGGCTCCGATGACTTTGGCGAAATAAGCCTCATCCGCGGTGTTGGCGCCTTTCAGGATTACAGAAGAAATTTCCTCGATGCCTACATCGGAAATGTAAAATATGAGGAGTTGATCGGATGGAACAGGTTCGATCTTACCTGGGGGGTCCAATTGCAAGGAGAAAACATCTACGACCGCTACAAAGAGTGGGAACGCATCGACAGTGCCGGCTACAGTTTACCGAATACGGGCAGTACCATCGACAGCGTTATCGACGGAAGGTTATTCAGCACACCTGCCGACGGCTTAGAACTATATACGCATGTCGCTGCAACGCAAACCTTGATCAATGCGCGTGCGAAGAGTTGGATCAACGCGAAGGGTTCTATTCCCTTAGATAAGGGCATCTGGCATTACAATATAGGTGCACGAATGCAGTGGGCTCAATTATCAAACGAAGTGCGCATCAGTCCCCGCGCACGATTCAATTTCATCCCTGAAGGTGGACTTCTGGCAGCCTATCGGTGGACCTTTGCCGCCGGATTGTACGATCAATATCCATTTTACCGCGAGATGCGTTTGAAGGACGGCAGCTTAAATACAACCGTAAAAAGCCAACAAGCACTGCACCTGATCGCGCGTCAAGACAAAGATTTCGTATTGTGGAACCGGCCCTTCGTATGGACGATTGAGACCTATTATAAAGGGTTACAGCGCGTGAATCTTTTCGATGTGGAAAATGTCCGCATTCGTTACCAGGGGAACAATGACGGGCTGGCGCGAGTGTACGGGATTGATTCACGTATAAATGGAGAGTTTGTGAAAGGCACCGACAGTTGGTTCACCTTCAGTCTCTTCCGAGCTCAGGAGCGCAGTACCACCGACTTGGTACAGGGATGGCACGCACGACCTACGGACACACGTTTTAATTTTGCCGTATACTTTCAAGATTACTTGCCGAACGACCCCTCTACCCGGCTTTCGCTTACCCTGATGTTAGGCGGTGGCTTTCCTTTTGGACCGGACGGCATCGGTAATGAAATAGCACAACCGGAAGACCGGTTTTTCCGCAGTCCCCCTTATCGTCGCGCGGACATCGGATTCATTAAAGTGTTGGGGGGCAAATGGACGGAGCGCTTCGATGAGGTATGGGTCAGCGCGGAGATCTTCAACTTACTGCAGGCCAGAAACACAGTGAGTTACCTTTGGGTAAAAGATATCAGTGCGGCAGGCCAATACGCCGTCCCAAACTATATGACCAATAGATTACTCAACTTTAAAGTCCACGTGGATTTCTAATATGCGCATCGTCGAAACCTGGAGTACCAAACAATTCAAAACCACCATTTACGCGATGGAACGCTGGCATTACGTAGAATTCGAAGCTGGACCTATGAAACAAGGATTCAAATTCATGAAAGAATCGCATCCTTCTGTATCTGAAGTTAAAGAGGCACTTACTGCCCCCTTTCTTGAGGAAGTCTACAGCACGTTTGAAAAGATGTTTTTGAATCTCAAGAACAACAAGTAATACCACTTACAACAAGAATCACTACCGCATTAAATCGAAGATGTCGTTCTCCAGAGCGCGACCTTTATTTTTGTTGTACCAATCCTGTGCAAAAAGTGACCATTCCGATTTATCAAAATCTGGCTCAGCTTTCCACTGCTTGAAGTATCCCATCAATTCTGATGGACGAGGACCCCAATTATTCACTGCTTCAAAATGATCGTTTAGTCGGATCCACTTTGGGATGGAACGACTGCCGTCAGTTAGGAATTGGTCCATTAACTCCGGATACTCATCGCGAAATACGATACGCATAGGGATTTTCGTTGCAATGGCCCATTCATTAAAAAACGGTAAAGCGTGCGCCGCATCACCACACCAAGTCTCGGTAAAAATTAACCACTGTTCGCTTTTAACTTTACAATCGTAAATGGCATCGATAAAGTTTACTTCTGGACTGTACGTCTTTTCCCAGCGGCGCTGACGTGCAGCGGCGAGCTTCGTATAACCCACGTAAGATTCCTTTTGCTCACCTGAAGTTTTGCCTTGGCGCGCATACTGCTGTACTAATTCGCTGTAGCTCTTGTAGGTAATTCCGTGCTCGAAAGCTTCTTTAAGACGTAGGTTTTGTTCCCGCTGATCCATGTACAAAAGGTTTGAAATTTTGCAAAGGCCGTTCGACGAATAGATAAGTTATTGCCGTGACACCTGCAGTGAGCGCAAGGTAGCTGAGCCACGCGATTTCTGACGGCAATGCAAAAGATTTTACCCACATTAATACGGGGATATGAAAAAGATACATGCTAAAGGAAACAGCACCTACCCATCGCAAAGGTTTCCAGCTCAAGATGGTCGCCCACAGCCCGGTTTTAAAGGACGCTATGAGCGCAATAGACCACAACGCTGCAGCGGGAACAAAGGTGCCGATGTTGGTATAATTTTCGGCTTTCCACGACCATACACTGAAGATCAGTAGAACCGCCCACCCAATGTACGTTGTAAACCTAGATTGCGTAAGCGTGTTCCAAAGCTTTGGATGCAACCGTTCGATAAATGCCACTAGCGTTCCAAGCAAGAAGATGTTAAGGAACCAAAGGGTGCTGGTACCTAACGGATTCCACCACAAAACAAACAGATGTGAACCAACCATTACCGACAGTAGTGTAATAACTACAGCGTAGACATTCCATCGAAAAACACGGTGAAAAATGAAGAGCAATATGGGGCTGATTAGGTAATATTTAAATTCTACCGGGATCGACCAAAAGATGTGATCACCGCGCTGCAGCGCCAAATGCTGCCATACCTCCTGCCATTCGTAAATAACCACTTTTAGACCACTGGCATTCGCTAATCTAAAGACTACAAGCGCAAGGAAAAAGAGTGGAAAAATGCGCAAAATGCGGCGAGAAATGTAATATAACCAGTAGTCCCATGCTGCACGTTCCTGCTGAAACATCTTAATAATTTGACGATCTAAGAGGTAGGCAGATAGTACAAAGAACAGGTACACGCCTAGTTTTCCGCGTATGAATAAACTATGGTCGCCAAAGGGACCCAAGCCGTGGTTGTTTCCGTGACCAAATACGACCAATAGCACGGCGAGACCGCGCAATCCATCGAGCGGTTTGTGGTGATCAGGATGCTGATCGTTTGGGAAAAAGGCTTGGAGCCAACCCATTACTTTTTAAAGTTGAGTAACGTAGTACGGATGATGGCGATGCATTCGTCCAATTGGTCCTTTGTCATTACCAACGGTGGCGCAAAGCGAATGATATTACCGTGTGTCGGTTTAGCGAGCAACCCATTTTCTTTCAGCGCTACACATATGTTCCAGGCCGTCGAACTATCGGGCGTATCGTTTATAATAATCGCGTTTAGAAGGCCCTTACCGCGAACTTTAGTGACCAATGTCGTCTCCCCTATGATCTTATTCATCTCTGCACGGAAATGTTCACCCATAGCTCGTGCATGCGGGGCAAGCCCCTCCTCTTTCACAACTTCTAACGCCGCCATTGCAACTTCTGCGGCAATAGGGTTACCACCAAAGGTTGAACCGTGCTGGCCGGGCTTGATGACTTCCATTACTGGGTCATCTGCAAGTACTGCGCTCACGGGATATACCCCGCCTGAAAGTGCCTTACCCAAAATTAAAAGGTCGGGTTTTGTATATGTCGCACCACGTTCACAGGTATTGCCACACGAGCAATCGCCACAAACAGCCAGTAATGAACCGGTACGTGCAATACCGGTCTGTACTTCATCCGCAATCAATAAAACATTGCGCTCTTTACATAAAGCTGCGGCTTCCGCTATGAAATTTGCATCAGGGGTATTAACGCCTGCCTCTCCTTGAATGGGCTCAACAAGAAAACCGACAACATTCTCATTCATTAAAGCGAAATTCAACGCCGCGATGTCATTGTATGGAACGGTTACAAAACCTGAAGTATATGGACCGAAGTTGTTACGGGCATCTGGATCATCGGAGAACGAAATGATTGTTGTCGTTCGACCGTGGAAGTTGCCTTCACAAACGACTATAATTCCGCTGTTTTCAGCAACGCCTTTTTTCTCATAACCCCACTTACGGGCAATTTTAAGAGCGGTCTCTACCGCTTCCGCGCCTGAATTCATTGGTAAAATTTTGTCAAACCCGAAGGTTTCACTCATGTACTTCTCGTACGCCCCGAGCTTACTGTTATAGAAGGCACGTGAGGTTAAAGTCAATGTTTGCGCCTGCGCAACCATGGCACCTACAATCCTAGGATGGCAATGTCCCTGATTCACTGCGCTGTAGGCCGATAAAAAATCGTAGTAACGTTTGCCTTCTACATCCCAAACATATACGCCTTCTCCTTTATCGAGAACAACAGGTAAAGGATGGTAGTTGTGTGCGCCGTACTTTTCTTCGAGAGCCATTAATGATGCAGAGGACTGGGCCATAAAAATTTTGAATTTTGGGTTTCTACAAATATAAGTGCTGAAATCGGGCCAATTAGGAGGAAAAGTAATAACTTCATAACCGCAAATTTCACAACAAACATTATGAAAAAACTATTACTCTCTTTTGCAGCGCTTGCCTTCAGTATAACGGCCAGTGCGCAATATTACCATACCGCTCCGGTGTCGGGCTCAAACCCAAACAATGTAAATCAGGAAAATTCAGAATATCCTGTGGGCAGCGGTCTACCGACGGACTGGACCAGCATCTTAAGTGCGGCCCAAACAGCGGGTACGTACTCTAGCGTTCAGACGCTTCCTTTTACATTTAAGTTACAAGGCTCAGCAATTGATTCTTTCCGTGTATCAAATACCGGTGTATTGACATTCTCAAGAAAAACGAGTCCTGCGAATCACAGTGTAGGTTCTGCGGTAGCGATAACTAATTCTACAGTACCGGACTCTTCCATTTGTGTGCTTGGTTTGAATGGAAGCGGTCCGAACGATCAAGTTGCACGTAAAACTTTTGGAACTTCACCAAACCGTCAGGAATGGATTCTGTTCTCTTCTTACAGTGTTACTGGTGCCTCAGGAAGCCACTGGAGCTACTGGTCTATCGTATTGGAGGAAACAACAAATAATATATACATCGTTGACCAGCGTAATGCAGGTGCGACACCAAGTTTAACAATAGGTGTTCGTGTAAACAGTACAAACGTTTACGATCAGATTACAAGCGTAGGTAGTAATTCAACGAATGCGCCCGACTTTTTGGACAATACCTACTACACCTTTATTCAAGGTGTACAGCCGGACTATGAATTGGCCGGTGCCAGCTTAAATGTTAGCCCTTATTTAGGTTTAAATGCAGCACCATATACTATTGCTGCTGACTTTACAAATAATGGTGCTCAGAATTTGACCAGCGCTACATTTAACTACAGCATCAATGGTTCTACACCGATGACGTCGAGTTTATCGAGCATTAGCATTCCCAGCGGTTCTACAGGTACACTTACCTCGGGAACGACATGGAATCCTTCAAGCACAGGCCTTTACTCTGTTAAAGCTTGGCTGAGTGGTCTCAACGGAAGTAATGTTGATGCGAATACAGCGAATGATACCGTAAGTCTGGATATTCAAGTTGTTACCGCGTTAACTACCCGCTACCCGCTTTATGAAACGTTCACTTCTTCAACTTGTGGACCATGTACACCAGCGAATACTACTATGGAAGCTGTTTTTGACGACAACCCAGGAGAACACAACTCTATTAAATACCAGATGAGCTGGCCAGGTACAGGTGACCCTTATTACACCACCGAAGGAGGTGCGAGAAGAACTTTCTACGGCATTAATTCTGTACCGCGGGTTGAAATCGATGGCGGTTGGGACGGAAATGGAAACGGTGTTACGCAGGCATTGTACGACCAATATCAAAATGTTCCTGCTTTCGTGGATATGACAGCTACATGGAGCCGTTGGACAAAAACAATAGAGACTGAAGTAACGATATCACCATTGGCGGATGTTACCTCAAATAACCTTAGACTCTTTGCAGTTATTTATTCGCACCTCGATGTTGCCAACGTCAAAACAAATGGCGAGACCGAATTTTTCAACGTAGTAAAGAAAATGATGCCGAATGAGAATGGCGAAACGCTGAGCGCATTGACTTCAGGCCAGAGCGTTACTAAAACTTTGAGCTATACATTTAACGGTAACTACACTTTGCCGGCAAGTGCTCAGAGTCCAGCAAACCTAAGTATAGAACACACGGTAGAAGACTTCACCAATCTTGGTGTTATTTTATGGGTACAAGACATTTCTACTAAAGAAGTATTACAAAGTGTTGATGCAACCTATACGATAGGCCAATTCGAAGAAACACTCGCAAGTGAGTTGAAGGTTTACCCGAACCCAACGAGCGGCGACTTCTTTGTTGAAGGAGACTTTGAGGCAACAGCAACTCTGAAACTAATGGATCTGACAGGACGCACGCTTTACCAAGAGCAAGCAGATTTCACTGGCGGAAAGAAGGTTCAGATTTCTACTGAAGGTCTTGCCTCAGGTACCTACCTACTTATCACAACAACAGATGGTGCTTCTCATGCACAGCCTGTGATCGTGAAGTAACCCGCTTTTTAAGCGTTTGAATATTGAGGGCGGCCGGGAGGCCGCCCTCTCTTTTTATAGACTATTTTTGCGGCCTATGGCGAGAAAGAGAAAACACATAGCAAACCTTGAACAGGTCGAGCTTACGGATATAGGGAATAAAGGAAAAGCTGTGGGCAGACACGGCGAGAAAGTGGTGTTTGTAAGTGGCGGGGTTCCCGGCGACGTAGTCGAAGTTAAGGTGACAAAAAAACGCCGGAACTACCTCGAAGGAAAAGTGGTAAAAGTGGATGTATACAGTCCCGACCGTGTAGATCCACAATGCCAGTACTTCGGTGTGTGTGGCGGATGCAAATGGCAGAATCTGAGCTATGAAAAACAGCTAGGATATAAGGAAAAAGAGGTGCGCGAGAATTTGCGCAAAATTGGCCACGTTGTTCCAGAAGAGTTCCACCCCATCCTTGGTAGTGAAAAAGAGTACCGCTATAGAAATAAATTAGAATTCAGTTTTACTGATAATAAATGGCTGACGCAAGAGCAGCTGGACAGCGGTGTGGATTTTCCAGAGCGCCGTGGTGCAGGATTTCACATTCCAGGTTTCTGGGATAAGGTCTTAGACATTGATGAATGTTTACTGCAACCCGAACCTTCAAATGCCATACGCAACTTTGTGCGCGACTGGGCCATCGAAAAGGACATGCCGTTTTTCAACGCGCGCAGTCAAGAGGGTTGGTTGAGAACGTTGATGATTCGTGTGGCCAGCACGGGTGAGGTTTTAGTCCTGATTCAGTTTAAAGAAGAGCATGCTGAGGCGCGCGAGGCTTTGCTGAAGGAATTGGACGAGAAATTCCCTGAGATTACGACCCTACAATATGTGATCAATACGAAGCAAAACGATACCATCTACGATCAAGATATTATTACCTACAGCGGCCCTGGGTTCATTGAAGAAGCCATGCCGAAGTACAGTGGCGCGGGTGAATTACGTTTTAAGATAGGTCCTAAGAGTTTTTACCAGACGAACCCTGAACAGGCATACGAACTGTATAAGGTTGCCCTGGACATGGCCGAAATTAAGCAGGATGAGCTCGTGTTTGATCTATACACTGGAACGGGTACTATTGCACTTTTCATGGCAGAGCAGGCGCGCGAAGTGGTTGGAATTGAATTGATCCCTGAAGCCATTGAAGATGCGAAACTCAATGCCAAAAACAATGGTGTCGACAATGCTACGTTCTATGCAGGGGACATGAAGAACATCTTTAATGCCGATTTTATCGCGAAGCACGGAAAGCCGGATGTATTGGTTACAGATCCACCAAGAGATGGAATGCACGGTGATGTGGTTTCGCTGCTTTTAGAATTAGAGATTCCTAGGATCGTTTACGTAAGCTGCAACTCTGCCACACAAGCGCGCGATTTAGGACTTTTGGCAGAGAAATATGAAGTGAAGCAAAGCCGCGCTGTGGATATGTTCCCGCAAACACATCATATAGAAAACGTTGTCCAATTGGTGTTAAAAGCCTAATTTCACCCTATCATGAGCAACACTACCGAAATACTCAATGCAACAGCCATAGAGCACAAGATCCAGCGCCTCGCGTGGGAACTGTACGACCGTCACCACAATGCCACTGACTTGCACGTCGTAGGTATCAAGGATAACGGGTATTGGCTTGCGGAACAGCTAGTCACCCGTCTACGTAACATTAGCGACATCAACATTACGCTCCACGCGCTTGTGATGGAAAAAGACGCACCAGTGCTTGAAAATATGGTTATTGACCTTCCAGAAGGCGGTGAATTCGCGCTGGTAGATGATGTGCTCAATAGTGGACGTACGCTACTTTGGGCAGTCATTAAGCTGATGAGCTTTCGCCCGCGTGTACTAAGCACGACGGTCCTTGTTGACCGCAGTCATAAACGTTATCCGGTGAAGGCAGATTTAAAAGGATTGAGTTTGAGTACGACGCTCCAGGACACGGTCCAATTAAACGTGGTCAACGGCGTTGCCACCAACGTCCAGCTCGTCTAGCTACCCTATTGCTTCGAGAATAGTTTCCACAGTGAGGGCATCGCCTTTCACTCTGTGGTGCGCTAAACTGTAGAATGGTCGACGTTCAAAAAGGTGTTTCGCTACAAATTCCGCGACATCGCCTTTATCTTTTATCAGCGGTCGATCCACGTCCTTTTCTAATCTCCGGGCCAATTCCACAACGCTCACATCCAAAAAAACAGTCGTCCCTGCGGCATTCAAAGCTTCCATATGATTATAGAACACAGGCGTGCCGCCACCCAAGGCTACCACAACATCTTCCGCTCCGCTCATAAGTATGCGCTCTAAAACATCGTGCTCCACTTTTCGAAAAGCCAATTCCCCTTTATCTTCCATAAAAGAAGTTATAGACTTCCCAATGTCCTCAGTAATTAGCTCATCCAGGTCTACAAAATTCACACCTAAGTCCTGGCTCAACGCTTTACCTAGTGTGCTTTTTCCGCTTCCCATATACCCTAAAAGAAAATATCTCATGGCCCAAATTTGTTGGTATTCAAAGGTATAAACCCTACCCCAACCTAAGGCCTAAATATTCCTTTGATTTTTTTCTCTCACTTAGTTGGTAAAAAAGGAAACCTCTGTATATTTGCAGCCCGCAAAGCGGAATAAGGTTGATCTCTTAGCTCAGTTGGTAGAGCAATACACTTTTAATGTATGGGTCCAGGGTTCGAGCCCCTGAGGGATCACAGAGAGAAAGCCACCTCACTAGGTGGTTTTCTTTTTTACAGTCAGCGAGTCTTTAAGAGCGCCGGCTACACCCAGCCCAGGTGGTGAAATTGGTAGACACGCCATCTTGAGGGGGTGGTGCGAGTAATCGCGTGCAAGTTCGAATCTTGTTCTGGGCACTACAGTTTTCTGCAGGTCATTGCGTAGTTTTACGACCCATGAATGACCAACCCCAACCCCACAGCGCTCAGGACCGCGCATCACTGCAAGTTCCTTCCATTATGCGCCGCACCGCGCAGCTCTCTCAACGTATTAGTATTGCCCTTGCAGCAAAAATTGCCTGGCGTTGGTTCCTTACCCCCTACCCGTTCAAAATACCCAATCGTGAACGCCCCATGGAAAAACGCTTTGGTACTCCAGAGCACTTCACCCATCCACGCGGCCTGACCTACCCTGTGTATACGCTGGGCACGGGGGCCAAACACGTGCTCTTCGTACACGGATGGGGCGGCCGGTTCACTCAATTCTCCGCCCTGCTCGACTACTGCGAAGCACAAAATCCAAATTTTCTTGAAGAATACACGCTCATAGGCTTCAATGCCCTCGCCCACCGCGGCGCCCAAGGCAAACGCACTATGATGCCTGAATTTGGCGAATGCATTCAGCAGATACAAGAACGTTATGGTACATTCCACAGCATCATCGCCCACAGCCTAGGCTCGAATGCAGCCCTCTATGCGCAAATGGAATTTGGCACAACGGCCGATCACCAAATCCTGATCGCCCCACCAGGACTGATCTCAGGCATGGTCGGGCTCTTTTGCGACGCCGTAGGGTTCAATACCAAAGTCCACAGCCGCATCGTCTCCAATCTCAAAAAAATCCACGGAGACGACTTTGACAGCTACAGTGCTCCTAGGCTCGCAGCCCGAAACACCATACCCGCGCTGGTCTTCCACGATCTCAACGACAACGACACTCCCATCGCCATGGGACGCGCTGTTGGCGAAAACCTAACCCACGGCACCTTCATCGAAACCAAAGGACTAGGACACCGCCGCATCCTCCGCGACCCCGAAGTCCTCAAGCAGATCTTCCAGTTCCTATTCACCGCCTAGTCCTGAACATACCCCAGCTCATTTGCGTTATAGTGCTACATGAAAAAGGTTCTCTACATACTCACCACCACCCTATTCCTTACTGCTTGTCAGGGACAGGAAACCAATTCTACTATGGGCAACGCCGACAACACCTCCTTCCCGGTTCAAAAAACCGAGCAAGAATGGAAAGCACAACTTTCTGCCGAAGAATACTTTGTGATCCGCCAAAAAGGAACCGAACGCCCCTACACCGGTGAATACAACATGCACTTTAACGATGGTACCTACACGTGCCGTGGTTGCGGCACCCCACTCTTCACCTCGGACTCAAAATTTGATTCGCACTGTGGTTGGCCTTCCTTTGACCAGGGCATCGCTAAAGGCGCTATACTAGAGAAACTAGACAAAACCCACGGTATGATGCGTACCGAAATAGTGTGCGCTAGCTGCGGTGGTCACCTGGGCCACGTCTTCAACGACGGCCCTACAGCCACCGGCCTCCGCTACTGTGTCAACAGCCTTAGCATCGACTTTAAAGAAGAAAAGGAAGAGTAGCACAAAGTTCCTATCTTAACTGTCATGAGCTGCAAACACCTACTTTTCGCCATAGTCTTCTTCACTGCAATTGCCTGCGATCCTTTAGATGGATACGATGAACACGAATGTTATTGTGGCATTGTCCTTGACAAATACGAAATAATAGGGATGTCCCTAAACGGTGCGGACAATATGCAATACATAGAAGCGGTAAATGACTGCTCCGGAAATACAGAGGCACTAGAGG
>Ga0206124_10000113_pt1 | contig 61849 bp, 52 predicted proteins | sample Helgoland_Spring_3_FD_148671 | JGI IMG/M metagenome (GOLD analysis project Ga0206124, IMG submission 148671) | Pelagic subsurface seawater microbial communities from Kabeltonne, Helgoland, North Sea - Helgoland_Spring_Bloom_20160321_2 | ecosystem: Environmental > Aquatic > Marine > Epipelagic ... | reverse complement strand
AAAATGTTCTAATAATCACTGGGAGATCTCCACTTAATAACTGAGGGTGTTTGACTGGGGTCTTTTAATTAAAAAACGGCTACACTATAAAAGTATAACCGTTTTATCATTATATGTTGCTCCCCCTCTTGGACTCGAACCAAGGACCCTCTGATTAACAGTCAGATGCTCTAACCAACTGAGCTAAGGAGGAATGGACGGCAAATATAAATATTTTTTACATTTATCTAATCAATTTAATATATTTGATATAGTTAATTTATTATGAGAATATTTTCAAGTATAGTATTATTAATTACTTTGAGTTTGCCAAACGTCTTGGCTATTCATCACTATATTTTATCTGATTCTCATTTTGCTTGTTCATACTCTGAACAACATATTCATGAAAAAGTTGATGATTGTGTAGTCGATAACTTTATTACCAATTCAATTGATTTTGATTTAACAGATGACTTTGTATTTGATAATCCATCATCTGAGGACTTCACAACTCTAACTTTTTACAAAGCTTTTCATACTCACCAAACATTTTATAATTATTCTTTAAGAGGTCCACCAGTAATCTAGTTTATTCGAAAGCTAATTCAATAGAATTAAACAATTATTACTAATCTTAAAAAAGAATAATATGAAAAAATATTTATTACTCTTAATGTTTGTCTTTTCTACACTTGCTGTTGTTTCATGCGGTAAAGATGATGACCATGATGATCACGATCACATTGCATATGTAGTTAAAGGATAAATTAAAATTAAATACCCCCTAAAGTTTTAGGGGGGTTTAAAAAATCAGCTAAAGCATAATAGCTATAAAATATGCCCTATAATTTAATCGTAAATAAAAAATAATGAAAACTAAAATTAGAATAAGCTTATTAGCATTAATGTTATTGGCTTTTCAACCAATATTCTCTCAAGTTAACGAAGATTTAGTTGAGCTTGATGAGGTAGTATTAACACTTCCATTTGGACAAACTCTTGGAAAGTCGGTACTAAAAGTTGACAAATTAAATTTCAACGATATCAATCCAATCATCAAACAATATATTAGTAATTCAATCTCAAAACTTCCTGGTGTATCTATAATATCAACAGGAGCTGGAATTGGAAAGCCATCAATTCGAGGGCTTAGTTTTAACAGAGTCGTAGTCTTAAACCAAGGGATGAGATTAGAGAATCAACAATGGGGTGAAGAGCATGGACTTGCTTTAAGTAGCTCTGGAGTGAATTCAGTAGAAGTAGTAAAAGGTCCACTTTATGTACTTTATGGAAGTGATGCAATGGGAGGAGTGCTCTACATAGAACCTGAAAAATATTTAACATCTGATGATCTTGAAATAGATTACACTGGTATATATAATTCAAATTATAGTGGATTTAGTAATAATCTTGGTTTAAAAGGTAGCTCAGAAAATTTCAGCTATATGCTTAGAGCAGATATTACAGACAACGGAAACTATTCTTCACCTGATGGTGAGATAGAAAACACTTGGTTTAAGCAAAATGACTTTAAAGCAGGAGTTGCATATCAAACTGAAAAATTTCAATCAGACTTGAGATTTAGCATGTCTGAAACTGAAGTTGGAATTCCACATATGGAAGAAGGTCATGATGATCACGATGATCATGATGATCATGAAGAAGATGGACACGATGATCATGATGATCATGGAGAAGAAGATCATTATCAAGAGATAAATCATACAACTTTAACTTGGAAAAACACTTTTGATATGGGTAACGATCACACTTTAGACATTACACTAGGGAGACAATTAAATGAAAGAAAAGAGTTTGGAGGTCATGAAGAAGAAGGTCATGATGATCATGACGATCATGAGGGTCATGAGGAAGGTGAAGCAGAACTTGACATGGAACTTGAAACTACCTCAATTGACATTAAACTAACTATGCCTCAGTCAGATGATTTAAATCTTATTATTGGAACTAGTTTACTTAACCAAGAAAATAAAAATTTTGGTCATGAAACTCTAATTCCTGATGCAGAGAAAAAGGACTTTGGTTTATTCGCTTTAGGTCAGTTTGATATAGATGATACTTCACAAGCTTTAATTGGTGTTAGATATGATAATAGATCTATTTCCTCAGAATCTAGTTCAAATGATTATTCCAATTTCAATGGGTCTCTTGGATTTAAAAAAGATTTTGGAAATTCAACTTTAAGAATAAATCTAAGCTCTGGATTTAGAGCTCCTGATCTAATTGAATTATATGCAGACGGTTCTCATCACGGATCATTTCAATATAAAAAAGGAAATATTAATTTGGAAGCTGAGGAAAGTTTACAAACTGATTTATCGTATCAAATAAATAATGATAACTCAATTGTATCATTTGATTTATTTTACAATGATATAAGCGATTATATATATCTAAACCCATCAAGTATGTTTGAAGATGGTTTAAGAGTATACGATTACATGCAACAAGATTCCAAACTTTATGGTGGAGAAATTCATTTAAATAAAAATACTTCTATTGACTGGTTGTTTTACTACACCTCAATTGAATACGTATTTGCTGAGTCTATGGATGGAGAGGCACTTCCTTTCATATCTCCATTAACATTAAACCAAGTTTTCAATATTGACTTTGGAAATAACTATTCAGTTGAAATTGATTTTATTGCTAAAGCAAAGCAAAGTAGAGTGTCAATGTTTGAAGAGGAAACAGACGGATACTCAGTACTAAATCTTTCAGGAAACTATAAAACAGAGTTTATGACTAATGACTTAAATCTATTTTGGAGAATAAGTAATGTTTTTGATAAAGAGTATTATGACCACTTATCAAGATTAAAAACTGCTGGAATTGAACAAATGGGTAGAAATATATCAGTTGGATTAAAATATAATTTTTAATACATAAACCAAAAACCAATTTGTTAGATTAGTTTTAAATAGGCTAGATGTTAATATCTAGACTATTTTTTTATCTCTGAGTAAATTTTTTATTTACCTCATCCCAATTTATTACATTGAAAAATGCATTTATATAATCAGGTCTTCTATTTTGATAATTTAAATAATATGCATGCTCCCATACATCTAGACATAATATTGGATTACCTCCACAGCCATTAGGCATTAATGGATTATCCTGATTTGCCGTAGAGCATATTTCAAGTGTTCCATTTTCATGAGCACACAACCATGCCCATCCGGAACCAAATCTTGTTGCTGCAGCTTTACTAAATTCATTTTTAAAATTTTCAAATGATCCAAAACTAGAGTTTATAGAATCTGAAATTTCAGACTTTGGTTCTCCTCCAGAGTTAGGACTCATAATCTCCCAAAATAGATTATGATTAAAATAACCTCCTGCATTATTTCTTAATCCACTATTGTTAAGATCTAAAGATTTAAGAATTTCTTCAATATCTTTATTTTCATTTTCAGTCCCAGAAATAAGGTTATTTAAATTATTAGTGTAACCATTATGGTGTTTTCCATAATGAATTTCCATAGTTTTTGCATCTATGTTTGGTTCTAATGCATCAAAAGCATAATTTAATTTAGGTAATTCGAAAGCCATAATTTTTTTTTACAAAATTAGGATTATTTTATTAAGTTTCAATATTAAACATGGACTACTCGTTTAAAATAATAAATTCTTCAGCTGGATCTGGTAAAACCTTTAATCTTGCTACTGAATATATAGCTAAACTTTTGAAAAGTGAAGATGAGGAACATTTTAAATCAATGCTCGCACTCACCTTTACAAATAAGGCTTCCATTGAAATGAAGGATCGAATACTTATTTACTTATCTGATTTAAAATATAATAGAAACAAAATAATTCAAGAAATTATCTCCAAAAAAACAGGATTAAATCAATTAGAAATTGAAAAAAAATCCTCCAACATATTAGATAAAATTTTGTATAACTATTCAAATTTTAATGTAATCACAATTGACAGTTTTACAAATAATATTATCAAAAGTGTTTCTGAAGAATTGAATAATAAAGATGATTATAATATTGAACTGGATAACTCAGTTTATTTAGATCAAGCTATAGAAGAACTATTCTCTGATATAGACAAAGAAGAAAAACTAAAAGAATTACTTATTGAATTCGCCAAATTTAAACTTACACTAAATAAAAGCTGGGATATCTCATATGATTTAAAAGATTTTGGATTATTTATTGATAAAGAATCAAATAGAATTCAGGTTGATTATTTTAAGAAAATGAATTTTAATTTCTTTTCTAAGATTAAAAAAAAATTACATAAAATTAAAAATGACAATACTTCAAACATTCATCACTTAGCTTTAAGTTCTATTGATTTAATAATCAGTAATGGTTTAGATGATAATGATTTTAGAGGAGGATTTTTAAATAAATATTTAAAATCTTTTAATAATGAGGATACATTTTTTATTAATGACTCAATTGAAAAATCTCTAAAAGGAGAAACAAATTTATACAACAAAACTCTAGAAAAAAGTAAAGTAGAAAGAATTGAAAAAATTAGAATCAACCTTCTTAATAATTACTTGAAAATTAAAGAATCAATCATAGATATATATAAAGTAAACTCGACTTTATCTTTTCTTCCTTCGTTATCTTTAATATCTAGAATTGAAGAAAAAATTGAACATATTCAAAGTGATAATAAAATTAGACTTATTAGTAAATTTAATTCTCAACTTAATGTACTTATAAAGTCAAATGAAGCTCCCTATATTTATGAAAAACTTGGATCTAGATACACTGATTTCTTTATAGATGAATTCCAAGATACATCTGAGCTTCAATGGCAGAATTTAATCCCTTTAATTTCAAATTCTATTCACAGTGAATCTCATGATGGATCAAAAGGTTCTCTTCTAATTGTTGGAGATCCAAAACAATCAATTTACAGGTGGCGTGGAGGAAAGTTTAATCAGTTTATAAACTTAATATATGACCGCACGAATCCTTTTCACTTTAAACCTATATTAAAGAACACAGATATAAATTATAGAAGTTGTAAAGAAATTGTTGACTTCAATTCAGATTTTTTCAATTACTTATCTGAAAAGTTAAATATAGAAATCTATAATTCAGATGATTTAAATTTCAAACAATTTTCACATAAAAAACAAAATGGATATGTTGCAGTTGATGTAACTGATGAAAACTCATTTTATTCAAAAATTGAAAACCAAATTTTAGAATTATTAAACAGAGGGTATTCTACTTCAGATATAATTATTCTTGTTAGAAAAAATAAATATTCAAAAGAGTTAATTGAAAATATTAAAAACCCAAAATTTAAATTAATTTCTAATGATATTCTACAAATAAAAAACTCTGAGAATGTTCAATTTATTATTTCAATTTTTAACTTAAGTCAAAACAATAACGATTACTCTGAAAGAAAAAAAATAATAAATTTCCTGTTTACTAAGAATTATTTTGACAAGAGATATGATAGTCTAAATGAATGCTTTTTTATTAATCTATCTAAAGTGGATGTTAATGGTTTTTTTCAAAAGATTTCAACTAAAGATGTATTTGACCTTAAACATTTTTCTTCTCTAAATATTTTAGATGCCATAAAATACTGTGCATTTATTTTCAAATTAGAAATTGAAGACCCCTATTTAATTGCCTTAATTGATGATGTTTTTGAATTTCTAGATAATAATGATGACACAATCAAATCATATCTTTCACATTGGAAAAAAAAGTCAGATAATATAAACTTAAGTGTATCTGATGATCAACACTCAATTAATATCTCTACAATACATAAATCAAAAGGTCTTGAATTTCCAGTTGTTATTTCACCTATATATAGTGATAGACTTGATGAAAACACCAATAAGGATCTTATCTGGCTATATGAGCCTTTCGAATCTTTAAATGATTTGAAGTGGACTCTAACAAGAAAATCTAAAATTCTTCTTAATATGGGAGATACTGCAAAAGAAATATTTGAAAGTGAAATTCTTAATAATTTATTAGACTCAATTAATTTACTTTATGTAGCCTTCACAAGAGCTGAAAAAGAGCTTTATGTAATTTCAAAAAAAGATAATCCAGGAGTTAATACATTTTCAAGTTTAATCCAGAGTTTTCTAGACTATAAGTCAAAACCTGATCAATATTCTATTGGTGAAAAACACAGATATGCAAATAATCAAAATATAGATGAGTCTAATTCAAATAATTTACAGAAGAAAAAAATCAATATAATTTCCACGTCAAAGAATGTAAATCAAGCAAAATATTTATCAGATACCTTATCAAAAATATATAGTGAAGATAGTTCTGCAAAAGTTTATGTTTTTTTTGCAAATCAAAAATTGGTAAAGCTTGTAGATTTTTATGATAACAACAAAAATTTAAAATTCACATCAAATTATCATCTTTTTGATTCTAAAATTTCAACTTATGATCATGTTATAATTACAAATATGAATGAAGGTTTTTTCCCTTTTAGTGATATTAAAGAAGGTGTTTTATCTAATTCTGAAAAAATAGAATTTGATGAGATGTCTCAATATGATCAAGAAAACAAAATTTCAAAAATATTTTATGAATTGATTAATAAATCTAAAGAAATTCACTTAATCTATGATTCTGATTTAAAATCTTTTATGAGTGGAGAGGAGAGCAGATATATTAAGCAACTAGAATTATTGAAGACAGATTCTTATATCTGTAATAGACAGGTAATAGAACAAAAAATTAAAACTATTAAAAATGAATCGCCAATAATTTTAAAAGATAGTTTGATAGATGATAGAATAGAGAGTATTCTAAAGACAGGAATATCTGCATCAACTTTAAATTTATTTATTAAGAATCCATACTTTTTTTACGAACAGAAAATACTTAATGTTAATGATTTTGAGGAATCAAAATATTTAAATTATATGGATCAGGGTACATTAATTCATAAGGTAATTGAAAAAATATATGAGCCATATATAGGGATAATTCTTGAAGTAAAACATTTAGATTTAATGAAAGAAAATCTTGAAAAAGAATCAATAAATTCTTTTGTTGAACTTTATTCAAAACAACCACAAGGAAAAAATTTGATATTTATTGAAGTATTAAAAGAGTATATTAATAATACTCTAGAGTATGAAAAAGATCAACTGAAAAATCAAAATGCACAGATTAAAATCATCTCTTTAGAAAAGAAAGTATCTACTAATATTACAGTTAATAATAAAGATGTTAAGCTAAACGGTATCATTGATAGAATTGACATGTTTAATGGAGGATTAAGAGTTATTGATTACAAATCTGGACTAGTAAATCAAGGTGTATTAGATTTAAAAAATATTGGAAGTGTAAAAACAGATCATAAATATTCTTATTTACTCCAGTTGCTTTTTTATAAATATTTAGCTGAAAGCAGTTATAAAAATCAAGAAATTTCTGAAATAGGAATATGTTCATTGAAAAAGAGAAACTCTCCATTTATGTTTGTTGAAAATCAATCAACACTATCTTCCAATGAAATTAAAATGATAATATCAGAGGTTATAACAGATATCCTAGAAACAAATGAATTTATTGATTCGGGTAATCCTTTATAACAATACTAGAAACTATTTTTCCGGAAATTAAAGAAGGGGGGACGCCAGGCCCTGGAACAGTTAATTGTCCCGTAAAATAGAGACCTTTTATCTTTTTACTTTTAATCTTTGGTTTAAAGATTGAAGTCTGAAATAATGTATTAGCAAGTCCATATGCATTGCCTTTATAGGAATTATAGTCATTTATAAAATCATCAACACAGAATGATTTTTTATAGATTATGTGATCACTAATTTTCTCTCCAGCAACCTCCTCAATTCTTTTAAGCACAATTTGTAAATATTTATCTCTAATGTTTTCTTCATCCTTTAAATCAGGAGCTATAGGGATTAGTATAAAACAGTTTTCCTGTCCTTCTGGAGCCATACTTTTATCAGTCAAAGAAGGAAAATTTAAATAAAAAAGAGGAGATTCAGGCCATTTAGGATTATCATAGATCTCAGATGCATGGTTACTAAAATCACCATCAAAAAAAAGATTATGATGATTCAGTTTTTCAATTTTTTTATCTAAACCAATATAAAATAGAAGTGAAGAAGGGGCAAATGTTTTTTTGTCCCAATAAGAATCAGAATAATTTTTAAGATGACCTGGAATTAGTTTTTCTGTATGATTATAATCTGCTCCACTAATTATAATATCACATAAAAAAGTATTTCCATTGGAAACAACTCCTTTTACTTTTTTATTTTCAACTAATATTTCATCAACTTGATGATCGGATTTAAAATTTACTCCTTTTTCTAATGCAAGTTCAATCATAGATTCAACAACCCTATGCATTCCACCTTTTTCAGGGAACCAAGTTCCTAATCCAAAATCTGCATGATTCATTATATTATAAAAAGCTGGAGTGTTTTCAGGTTTTGCACCAAGGAATAAAGCTGGAAACTCTAGAATCTGTTTAAGCTTATTATTTTTAAAGTATTTAGCTACTTCAGATTTTATATTGGTAGCAAAATATCTTAATCTTCTAATTGTTCCTAATGTGATTAACTCTAAGATTGATTCTCCAGGTTTATAGACAACTTTTTCCATAGCAATGGAATAATTTTTTTTAGCTTCAGCCATAAATTTCATAAGCTGTTTTGAAGAACCCTTTTCATGTTTTTCAAAAGTCTGACTAATTTTCTCTAGACTATCTCCAATGTCTATAAAGTCATTTTTCCCAAAGTAAACTCGGTAAGCTGGATCTAATTTTTTAAGAGAGTAATAATCTTCAACTCTTTTATTAAAATCGTTAAAATACTTTTCAAAAACATCAGGCATCCAATACCATGACGGACCCATATCAAAAGTAAATCCGTTTGCTTTGAATTTTCTTGCTCTTCCCCCATAAGATGTATTTTTCTCAAGGATAGTTACATAATAGCCTTTATCTGCTAGATATGTTGCAGCAGAAATTGAGGAAAAACCAGATCCAATAATTATGATTTTTTTAGTCATCTTTGGATGTCATATAGTCATAAACAATAGAAGCTAAAACTATAATCATTGAGAGAATAACTATAAATACAACAAATGATTTGCTCATATTTTAAATATTGAATGATAAAAGTATAAAATATCGTAGATTTAATTTAATTATGAGAGCGTTTTTAGATAAGAAATTTTTATTAATTATAATTCTAATTACCTCATGTAGTGAAACTCCAGACAATAACTCTAACCTAGTAAATAAAGAAGAGAAAATAATTGAAGCAGTTTTTGAAACTCCAATAGTTCTGGACGATGAGTTTAAACAAGAAAACAATCTTAATAACTGGTCTGAATTTAGTCGATTAGAATATTACATTCTGGTCTTATCAAATTCAATAGGAGGTTATATTGAAAACGATTTTAATTACTTAACAGAAAATCTGAATTCTCTTAGTAATTTTTCAAGTGAAATTTTACGTTCAGAGTTTCAATTGTATAAGGATAGATCTGAAATAAAAGGTAGATTAAAACTCTTAAATATTCAAATTCAAAAAACAAAACTTAACATTAAAGATTGGGATAAAGAGAAGGGGCTTGAAGAGTTAGATAAAATATTCAAATTCTATAACTACTCAGTAAACATTATTAAATCAATTTCAAATGATGATTTAATGAACTAGAGGTTCTTTTTTAATTTATCAATTTGAAGTTCAATTTCAGAATCCTCTATTCTTCTAAATAACATTTCTTTATTAGTAATTATAAAGTTGAAATCTATTTCACTACCTAGATTATCAATATTAGACCATTCCGTTTTATTGATCCCAATCATTTTTTTTAGCTTTTCAGATGTAAAAGGTAAAAAAGGTTCAGAAAGAACCGCTAGATATGTAACTATTTCAAAAGAGGTTTTTAGTATTTGCTCAACACGTTCTGGATTTTCACTTTTTATTTTCCATGGTTCATTATCAGCCAGGTGTTTATTCCCTATTCTGGCAATACCAATTAAATTTTTTAAAGCTTCTCTAAATTTAAACTCATCTAAATTTGATTCCATTTCATTTTTAAGAGAAACTACTTCTTTAAGAATTTTATTATCACCATCATCTAAAGCCTTAGGATTAGGTATTTTCCCTTCATAATATTTATCTATTAAAGAAAGTACACGGTTAGTGAAGTTACCATATATCGCAACTAATTCACTATTGTTTCTAGTTTGAAATTCTTTCCATGTAAAGTCATTATCCTTTGTCTCAGGACAAGTTGCAGTAAGAACATACCTAAGAACATCCTGCATATCAGGAAACTCGATTAAATATTCGTGAAGCCATACTGCCCAATTTCTTGAGGTAGATATCTTATCTCCTTCTAGATTAAGAAATTCATTTGCGGGAACATTTTTAGGTAAAATAAAGTCTCCAAACATTTTTAACATTATTGGAAAAATGATACAATGAAAGACAATATTATCTTTTCCTATAAAATGAATAAGGTTGGTTTTAGGATTTTTCCAATAGTCCTCCCAATCTTTGTTATTATTTTTAGCCCATTCTTTAGTGGATGAAATATATCCAATAGGAGCTTCAAACCAAACATATAATACTTTTCCGTCATCACCATCAACTTTAACAGGAATGCCCCAGTCTAAATCTCTAGTAACAGCTCTAGGCTTCAGTCCACTGTCAAGCCAGGATTTAACTTGCCCAATTACATTAGCTTTCCATTTATCCTTATTTTCAACTGTTATCCAATTTCTAAGGAATTCTTCATACTCATTAAGTTTTATATAATAATGTTTTGTTTCTTTCAAAACAGGAGTAGAATCTGATATTGTTGATTTTGGATTTTTTAATTCTTCTGGACTCAAAGTTGAACCACATTTTTCACATTGATCACCATATGCATCTTTAGCATTACATATTGGACAATCTCCTGAGATATATCTATCAGCTAAAAATTGATTTTCTTTAGAATCATAAAATTGTTCAGATTTTTTTAATGAAAAAAGATCTTTCTCTTTAAGTGTATTAAATAACTCTAATGATGTTTCATGATGAATTTTTTTGGACGTCCTAGAGTAGTTGTCAAATGAAATTCCAAATTCTTTAAAAGATGATTTTATTATATTATCATATTTATCAATCAACTCTTTAGGAGAAATAGATGCTTTTTTTGAAGCTAAAGATATTGCAACACCATGTTCATCACTTCCACATATAAATGCAACTTCATTATCTGTCAATCTTTTATATCTAGCATATATATCTGCAGGTATATAAACACCTGCTAAATGCCCTATATGAATGGGTCCATTAGCATATGGCAAAGCTGCGGTAATTGTAAAAGTTTCTTTATTTTTTACCATTAAAAACAATTGATAATTATTGAAAACGAATCCAAGATAAAATATTAAATTAGTAATTGAAACTATTCCCAAATGTTTTTAATTTTTGATACAGAAACTACTGGATTACCAAAAAAGTGGAGCGCACCTCTTACCGATTTTGATAATTGGCCAAGAGCAATTCAAGTTGCTTGGCAAGTCCATGATATAAATGGAGATTGTATATCTAATCAAAGTTATATTGTCCATCCTGATGGTTTTACAATTCCATATGACTCAGAAAAAATACATGGAATTTCAACTCAATTAGCAAAAAAAATTGGAGTTGATATTAATTTTGTTTTGAATAAGTTTAATGAAGATCTAAAAAAATCACAATTTATATGTGGACATAATTTAAACTTTGATGAAAAGATTATGGGGTCGGAATATCTTAGATCTAATGGAAATAATCCACTACAAGATTTCCCGAAAATAGATACTTGTACAGAAGAAACTGCAGGAATTTGTATGCTTAAGGGAGGAAGAGGGAGGAAGTTTAAGCTACCAACTTTAATGGAACTTTACACACATCTGTTTAATGAAAAATTTGAATCTGCTCACAATGCTTCTGCGGATGTTGAAGCAACAGCTTTATGTTTGTTTAAGTTATTAAAAGAACAAAAAATCCATCCTAACTCTCTTTCAAACCATATAGATATTATTGAAAAACTTACGGATCTTGATCTTAACAAGATTAAAGTAGTAGATATAATTCACATAGATCTATTTGAAGAATCAAAACTTTTAAAGGAAAGTGTAAAGCAAGATATTAAGCAAGAATCTATTCCAATTAACGAAACTTCACAAGAATTTAAATTCGGCCACTTACATTCCTATACTCAATTTTCAATTTTACAATCGACATCTAAGATTTCAGATTTATTAAAATATTCAATAGAACATTCTCATGATGCAATGGCTATTACAGATAAATCAAATCTTATGGGTGCATTTCATTTTATAAAGACACTCAAAAATTATAATGAAAATCTAAAGGATGGTCAAAAATATATAAAGCCAATTGTGGGTTGTGAATTAAATGTATGTGAAAATCATTTAGATAAATCCAATAGAGATGATGGTTATCAAATGATTTTTTTAGCAAAAAATAAAAATGGTTTTAGAAATATTTCAAAATTGAGTTCAATTGCTAATATTGACGGTTTTTATTACCTCCCAAGGATTGATAAAAATGTTCTTAGTAAATATTCTGAAGATATAATTGTTTTATCTGGAGGTTTAAGAGGTGAAATAGCTTCTAAAATTTTAAATCAAGGAGAAGAAAAAGCTGAAGAATCGTTGAGCTGGTGGAAAGATACTTTTGGGTCAGATTTTTATTTAGAAATTCAAAGACATAAACAAGAAAATGAAGATTATGTTCTTCCTATCATTAAAGAATTTAGTAGTAAGTATGAAATAAAACTTATTGCAACCAATAATACTTTTTATACTACTCAATCGGAAGCTAATGCACATGATATATTATTATGTGTTAGAGATGGAGAGAAACAATCTGTTCCAATTGGAAGAGGAAGAGGGTTTAGATATGGTTTGCCAAATGAAGAGTATTGGTATAAATCAAAGGATGAAATGTTTAACTTATTTAGTGACATTCCTGACAGTATATATAATATATCTGATATAATAGATAAAGTTGAACCATTTGATCTAGCCAGGGAAGTTTTACTACCTGATTTTAAAGTACCAGAAAAGTTTATTCAAAAAAATGACTTTGATAACCAAAAAGGACAAAACCTTTTCTTAAGACATTTAACTTTAGAGGGTGTAAAACTTAAATACAAAGAAGTTAATACAGAGCTTCAAGAGAGAATAGATTTTGAGCTAGATGTAATTTCTAAAACAGGATATCCTGGATACTTCTTGATTGTTCAAGACTTTATTAATGCTGCGAGAGAGATGGGAGTGTCTGTTGGACCAGGAAGAGGTTCGGCTGCTGGATCAGTTGTAGCTTATGCCCTAGGCATAACAAGTATTGACCCAATCAAATACAACTTGCTTTTTGAGAGATTTTTAAATCCTGATAGAGTTAGTCTGCCAGATATAGATATAGATTTTGATGATGAGGGAAGAAATAAAGTTATTGAATATGTAGTAGATAAATATGGCTCTCAACAAGTTGCTCAAATTATTACTTATGGAAGAATGGCAGCAAAATCATCTATAAGAGATACAGGAAGAGTTCTTGATTTATCATTATCAGAGGTTGATAGAATTTCAAAATTAGTACCAAACATGAAACTCGGGGAAATTTTTTCTAAGAATGAAGCTGACTTAAAATCAGAACTTAGGACAGATGAGTTTAGTAGGGTAAGTGAATTAAAAAAACTATATAATTCTACAGATTTATCAGCTCAAACATTAAAGCAAGCCAGTATGTTAGAGGGATCTTTAAGAAATACTGGTATTCACGCCTGTGGTGTTATTATAACACCAAGTGATATTTCAGAATTCGTACCAATTACTAAAGCAAAAGATTCAGATTTTTATGTAACCCAATTTGATAACTCAGTAGTTGAAGATGCAGGCCTTTTAAAAATGGATTTCCTAGGCTTGAAGACACTGACTATTATAAAAGATACAGTGAAATTGATCAAGTATAAACATGATATACAGCTCTATCCTGAAAAATTCCAGTTAGATGATAAAAAAACATATGAGTTATTTCAAAAAGGAGAAACAGTTGGAATATTTCAGTATGAATCACCTGGAATGCAAAAATATTTAAAGGAATTGAAGCCTTCAGACTTTAACGATCTTATTGCTATGAATGCATTGTACAGACCAGGTCCTTTAGAATATATTCCATCATTTATTGCAAGAAAACATGGATCTGAACCTATTGCATATGACCTTCCAGAAATGGAAGAATTTCTTAAAGAGACATATGGTATTACAGTGTATCAAGAGCAGGTAATGTTATTATCTCAAAAAATTGCAGATTTTTCAAAAGGTGAAGCCGATCTGCTAAGAAAAGCGATGGGTAAGAAAATATTTTCTTTAATTGAGAAGCTAAAACCAAAATTTATGACCGGTGGTCAAGAAAATGGCTACAGTGTTGAAATTTTAGAGAAAATATGGAAAGATTGGGAGGCTTTTGCATCATATGCGTTCAATAAATCTCATTCTACATGTTATGCGTTTATAGGCTATCAAACAGCATATTTAAAAGCTAATTATCCATCTGAATACATGGCTGCTGTTCTGTCCAATAACATGAACGATATAAAACAAGTGTCATTTTTTATGGAAGAATGTAAGAGAATGGGAATTAGAGTTTTGGGTCCAGATATTAATGAGTCTTATTATAAGTTTAATGTTAATGAAGATAAAGCTATTAGATTTGGAATGGGTGCAATTAAAGGAGTTGGTAAAGGAGCTGTTGAGACAATTGTAGAAAACAGAAAAGACGGTAATTATAAAGATATATATGACTTTGCTAAAAGAATAGATCTTAGATTGGCAAATAAAAAAACTTTTGAAAATCTTGTTTTAGCTGGCGGATTTGATTCATTTAAAAACAAAAGAGCTCAATACTTCAACATAGATAATGATGGTCTTACTTTTTTAGAAAAAACTGTAAAGTATGGGGCTAAATATCAAGAATCAATCAATTCCTCTCAGATAAGTTTGTTTGGTGAGGGCGCAATTGACAATACATCTGAATTAAAAATGCCAGATTGTGAAGAGTGGATTAACCTTGAGAGATTAAAGAAAGAGAGGGAAGTAGTGGGTATATATATATCAGCTCATCCACTTGATGATTATATAAGGGAGATAAATAATTTTACTTCCACAGGGCTTTCTTCTTTAAATGATTTAAAGAGAATAGTAAATAAAGATTTTTATGTAGGCGGAATTATTAATGAGGTTGAACATTTAGTTTCAAAGACAGGTAATGGATTTGGTGTTTTCTCATTTGAAGATTTTAATGATCAATATAAATTCAGAATTTTTGGTGAAGATTATTTGAAGTATAAACATTTGCTTGAAGAAAATAAAATTTTAAGACTAAGAATTGCAATTAAAGAAGGTTGGGTAAATAGAGAAACAGGAAGAGCTGGAGATCCTCGAATTCAATTTTTGAATATGGAATTATTAGATGGAATTATAGACTCAAGTTCTAAGAAAATAACATTTAAAATAGACTCAAGTAATTTTAATGAAAATGAGGTTAAAAAACTAAAAAACACATTATCTAAACACAAAGGTTCAAAGCCAGTCTATTTTGATATTCATGATTCAAAAAATAAATTCAAATTAAATATGATATCAGAACAAGCTAAGGTGTCTATAACAAAAGAGCTCCTAGTTTCACTAGAGCAAGATGAATTTAGATATAAATTAAATTAAATTCTAGATCTTAATTTAAGCAATTGTCCCATAATGATCTTAAACTTCTGTCTTCTCCAATTTTTATTCGAGCATCCTCATTATTTTCAAAATTTGCAGTTAGTACATCTATACTGCATTGACAGTAAGAATCAGATTCATCTATATTCATATCCATAATATCCATTGTGTATGTTATACACTCTTTATAAGTAAGATCCTTTTCTTCTTCTGTCCATTTTAAAGTTTCAGCTTGCTTTGTATTACATGAAACTAAAATTAAAAATAGTACTGGGTAAAGAATGTTTTTCATTTAGCAAAAATAATTTTTTATTTTCTTTTTCAAATAATCATAGTTGAAATAAAATTATATTAAATTTGAGTCGTTAAAATAAATAATATGGCATTAGAATTAAATGATTCAATTTTCGAGGAAAAAGTACTAAAATCTGACAAGCCTGTTCTTGTTGATTTTTGGGCAGAATGGTGTGGTCCATGTAGAATGGTAGGTCCAATTATGGAAGAGCTAAGTAAAGATTTTGATGGAAAAGCTGTGGTTGGAAAGATTGATGTAGATGCTAATCAAGAGTTTGCGGCAAAGTATGGTGTTAGAAATATTCCAACAGTTCTATTATTCAAAGATGGTGAGCTTGTATCAAGACAAGTAGGTGTTGCTCCAAAAAAAACATACGAAGATGCAATTAATGCAGCTTTATAACTCAAAATAATTATATTTGCACCCGTTTTGGTCTGGTAGTTCAGTTGGTTAGAATACCTGCCTGTCACGCAGGGGGTCGCGGGTTCGAGTCCCGTCCAGACCGCAAATAAAAAACCCTCTAAATAGAGGGTTTTTTTGTTTCATATTTTTAATAAACTTAAGTAGTTAAATAGATTTTGATTAATTTAATTATATGAAGAAGGCTCTAATTCTATTCTTGTTATGCTCTAATGTTTATTCTCAGATTTCTAGTAAAAAGATTGATAGGTGGATTTCAAAAAATGAAAATTTAAAAAGTTCAGTTGTTTCAATAGCAATTAAACAATTGAATAAGGATAAAAAAATATCAGGAGTTGGATTTAATACTTCAATGACTCCAGCATCGAATATAAAAATTCTAACTGTTCTAGGTTCACTTAATTCAGGAGATACCATTCCTTCAATTAAATATAAAATTTCTAATGATACATTAAGGATTTCATCAACTGGATATCCGTTTATTGCTCATCCAAAATATGATGATGAGGATCTTGAGACTTTTATTAAATCATTTAATCATATTGTATATCACAAGCCTAATATTGACTTGACTAAATATGGTCCTGCTTGGGCTTGGGACGATTTTAAATATTATTTTCAAGCTGAAAGATCAGAAATGCCAATTTATGGAAATGTCATTCAGATCGTTAAAGAATTTAATGACTCTATTAAAGTAACACCTGATATTTTTCAAGTAGTGAATAACCTTAAACAGAAAGAAAAAGTATATAGAGATCATCAAGAAAACAATTTCTCTGTCAACCCTTCTTTAATTAGAGCAGAAGACACAATTTATTATCCATTTGTTACATCAAGAAAAATTACAATGAATTTACTTGAGAGGTTTTTTCAAACCTCTATCAGCTATGAGGAAGATGAATTGAAAAACTATAAAATATGGAATAGCAAGGTTAAAGATGGTATATACTCTGCCATTTTGAAGGACTCAGATAATCTTATCTCTGAGAGTTTAGCTGCAAATATTTCTCTTAGATCTAATGATACAATATCTGTAGATAAAGGCCTTAAAATAATACTAAACAGTTTAGAAGATAATAAAATACAGTTATATGATGGTTCGGGACTTTCTAGATATAATTTAATCAAACCTTCATCATTAGTTTTAGCCTTAGAAAAAATATATCAATACTTAGGGCCAGATAGAATTAAGAAAGTCTTTCCTAATAATTACATTATAACTGGAACTGAAGATTTTGTTTGGGGTAAAACAGGTACATTAAAAAATAATCATAACTATTCTGGTTATATCGTTACAGACAAGGGAAGGCAATATGTTTTTAGCATTATGATAAATCATTTTACAGATGATTTAGATAAAATTAAGGAGGCTATTTCAGACTTTTTAAAATATATAAAGTCAAATGCTTAAAAAAAGATTACATTTGTACTGTTGTGTGTTGCTTAAGGCAACTAAATAAGCTTTCCTCTGGAGGGCTTTTTTTTTAATCTTCTATTAAAGGCCTTTCCAAAGTTTCACTTTCTATTCCTATATTAACTCTGTTGGAAGTTAGCTTAGTTATATCCTTATCAATTTTTTTATACTCCTTACTGCTAAAATTGTAATGATTAACAACAGTACTAAGACTGTTACCTAACTTTTCATGATAAGTTTGATATGCTTTTAAGTGATTACCTAGTTTTTCAATATTCATTTGAATTTGTTGAACAGACTCCTCAACTTTCATATTATTTAATGCTTTGGTAGTTACTTGAAGCATAGGGAATAAACTCATAGGAGAAACTATCATTACTTTCTTTTCATAGGCATATGAAACTAAATCTCTTTGATTTATTTTTAGTGATCCAACCTTGTTATTCAGTAGGTCTTGATATAAACCATCTGCTGGAATAAACATATAAGCATAGTCAAGAGTTCCTTCGTTAGGTCTTATATATTTTGAAGTTTCATCAATTCTGTTTTTTATATCATTCTTAAATTTCTTTTCAAGATCATTTAACCTATCTGCATCAGTTTCATCACTTTCTATCATTTTATTATAATTATCTAGTGAGAATTTTGCATCAATTGGAATTATAAATTCTCCAACTTTAATTATAGCATCTACAGCTTCATTATTATTAAAAGAATATTCCATTTGAAATAACTCTGGAGGCAGGACATTAGATAATAAATTCTCTAATTGTATCTCTCCTAAAATCCCTCTTTGTTTTTGATTACCAAGGATTTTTTCAAGGGTTTTCATTTGATTTGCAAAGGTTAAAACCTGCTCATTTGTTCCTTTAATTTTTTGTAATTCTTTTGTAACATTCTCTAGGGTGTCAGACATGTTCTTCTGGTCTTGTTTTGAATCTTTAATTTGATCAGCTAAATTTTTTGCTGATTCTAGCTTAAATGCATCTACTAAACTATCAAGCTTAGATTCAATCTGTTTCTTGCTTTCTTGAGAGTTATTCTCAATTTGTTTTTTAATGAAAAAATAAAATCCAAATAGAGATCCAACAAGTACAATTATAATGAGCAAATATTCCATTATTTAAATTTAAACAAATCAGGTGTATATATATGAATTATTCCAAAAAAAAACCCTCACTTATTGTGAGGGTTTTTAAAATGTAAATTAGTTTTATTCTGGAGCAGATTCTGGTTGATAATCATAATAACCTGCCATAGGATACATTACGTGTGCATAGACTGTTCCTGCAAACATTACATAAGGAGCACCTGATGCAAAGTCAGTAGTCATTCCATCTAATGAGGAAGGATCAGCAGGCATTCTCATTAAGTGAGGGCCAGATTCAATCCATTGACCTTCAGCTGATTCTTCTTCTGTTAAAGTTTTTGGAGTTGTATTATCTTCACCCATATCTCCGTGCAACATCCATGCATATCCATCTTTATCCATTACAGGAGTCTCATCAGCTAGGTAAGCAGAAATCCATTTAAATACTTCAGTATCTCCACAAAGCGGCATTGCTTCGTGAGCATCAACCCAACCATTTTCAGGATCAGATTGTCCTCTTGGGTTTACTGGTAAACATGTCCAACCATTAGTACCTTCTCTTAAGACACTCATATCAGGTCCTAGTACACTAGCATCAGCAGCTATGTAGTCAGGAGCAGCTGTTGAATAAGCCCATATTTGCCATTCTGCAGAAGTGTGAGAGCCTTCAGGCTCACCATTATTAGTTTGATTTTCAACTGGCATATTACAACTAGTAATTAATGCAAGTAGAATTATAGAATATATATATTTCATAAATGATTTATTTTATATAAATCTACAGAAAAACAGCTAACATCCCAAAAAAGAGAAATTGAATAAATAAAATGTTTGATGATAGGTTGTGCTCTTTATATTTGACTGTTTTGAAAAATATATATTGAAAACAAAGTGAAAATATAAACCACCACAAATAATTAGAAAAAGGAACAGGAGATATTACAAATTCCCAATAATCAAGTTTAGGAGCACTTTTTTCAATAAGAAGATCAATTAATACCATAAGAGATGAGGCGAACAATATCTTATATATTTCTTTTCCTTTTATCAGTTTATCAGATAAACTTCCGGTAGCTATTATTAATAATACCCAGTTAAACCCAATTAAATATGGTACTTCATAAATTTTTGGACCAAAATTAGCTCCATAACTATATTCCCCGAAGAAAAGACCATAGTTAACTCCCAAGATTTCAACAATTAAACCCAAGAAAAAAATTAGTGTTAAACCAATTTTTGATTTATTATCTGATAAATCATGATTTAAAAGCAATAATAATAAAGTTAATGAAAGGACATATGGGGTTGTGGATAGGAAAAATTCACTTTGGTCTGATGTTATTCCAAAAAAACCACTGATATTGATTAGCCATAGAAAAAAAATTGATAATCTTAAAAATTCTTCATTATTGGATAGTCCTATCATTTTTATTTTATTAATTCAGATACAATTTTTGCTGAGTTTAAACATAATGGAATTCCACCACCTGGATGCACACTTCCTCCACAAAAATATAAGTTTTTAATTTTTCTAGAAAAATTAGGATGTCTTAAAAATGCAGACATTAATGAATTACTAGAGCTTCCATAAAGAGAACCATATTGAGATAAAGTTTTAATTTCTATATCCTTAGGAGTAAACACCTCTTCAATTAGTATATGCTTTTCTATTTTAATATCTAAGGTTTTATTTATTTTTCTAATAATATTTCTTCTTAAAGTGTCCTTGATTTCATCCCAATTTTGACCAGAATCATGAGGAGAGTTGATTAGAATAAACCAGTTTTCACAATTTTTTGGGGCATCATTTTTTACCACTTTAGATGTTGGACATATGTATATTGTAGGGTCTTCATAAACTGTTTTTTTATTGAATATAGAGTCAAATTCTTTAGCATCATTATTGCTAAAAATTATATTATGTAAATCAATTTCTTTAAAGGTGTTATTTATATTCCAATAAAAAACAATTGCAGAGCTTGATGGCTCATATGTTTTTAGATAATGTGGTTTTTTAATATTAGGTAATAATCTTTCATAAGTAAGATTTATATCCATGTTCGATATAATTATGTCAGCTAAGTGCTTTTTGTTTTGACTATTTACTCCAATAGCTTTTTTATTATCGATTATTATTTCATCTACCGATGAATTAAAATGAAATTTTACTCCTAGATCATTAGCTAAAATAAATATAGACTTTGAAATATCTGATAATCCGTTGGTTGGCATAAAGACACCTAGATCATGTTCAAGATGTTGAATCATTGACATTATCCCAGATGTTTTATAAGGATTTGAGCCATTGTAAGTGGCGAATCTATTAAATAGTTGAACTAGTTTTTTGTTATTAAAATTCTTTGAATTTAACTTATTCAAAGACATAGTCATATCAAGCTTAAAAAAATTAACAATACCCTTAAATGCGTCAATTGAAAAGTATGTAGAGGCCTTGTGAAGAGAACTTTCTAAAAATATTTTTCTAGTTAATTCAAATTTAAATTTTGATTTATTTAGGTACTTTATTAGCTTGTTTTCATTTGTATTAAGCTTTGAAGAAATTTCTTTTATAAGTTTTTTCTTATCAGAAAAAGCATTGATGTATTTACCATCTTCCCAAAAATATTTACATCCAATTTCAATCTTTTTATACTTTATATATTTGTTTATATCTCGATTTGAAATTTTAAATAAATCAATTAGTAGTTCAGGCATTGTAAAAAGCTTAGGCCCAAAATCATATCTAAAATTACCTAATTTAAATTCTGATAATTTTCCTCCAAATGACTTATTCTTTTCAAATACTGATACATCATATCCTTTACACTTTAATCTAACAGATAAAGCAAGTCCAGCAATTCCTGACCCAATAATTATTACTCTTTTAGACATTAAATGTTTTTATATGAAGGATATTACATCTTACAAAAAGTTCTTCAGAGTACCATTTTCTTTTCCTGGCTTTTGAAATAATTTTCATGTGTTCAGAGTTGTTATAAGCATATAATTTCATTTTTTCTTCACTTTCCCATATGCTTATTGTTGCTTGTTCAATGATTGGAAGTTCACCAACACCTTTATAAAAAAGTGCGCCATCATGATGCTTAATAGATCTAGAGGCTTTAGAGGTATTTATCAAAAAGTCTAACATTTTTTTAAATCTTACTCTTGCTCTGGTTATTATTAAGATTTTTTCATTTTCATAATCACTTTTATTGTCAAAGGGATTAGAATTATTCCAAGAACCCTTTGATTCATAGGGGTCAATTTTAATTTCTGTTCTTTCAAAACATTTATCAGTAATGTTACTCATCACCTTATGAGTTTTGATAAATTTCTCTCGATCTTTATCATTTTCCCATGCTGAAATTAGTATGTAGTTGGAAAAATCTGGAAAAACACTAAACCCTTCTTTTGATCCAGTACCAAGAAGTTTAATAAATTTTTGATTTTTAAAATCAAATAAGTTTTTATTAAATGTGTAATTCCCCATAAGTTTAAACATCCAAAACTTATTTTTTTTAAAGTAAAGTTTGTCTATGTAATAGGTCAATGTGTGAAAGATTTAGGCACTATTAAGTTACAAAAAAATCCTCAACAAAAGTTGAGGATTTTATGTGGTACCTCCAGGAATCGAACCAGGGACACAAGGATTTTCAGTCCTTTGCTCTACCAACTGAGCTAAGGTACCTTTAAGGAATGGCAAATATATTAATTTTAAATAGCACTATTCAAATGTTTCTTTAATTTTATAATAAATCTCCTTGATGAACTTAGTAATAGATATAGGAAATACAAGTGTTAAACTACATTTATTTGAGAATGATGAAAAGATTATTAGTAAAACTTTAAATGAAAACACTTTAATTGCGAGTTTAACTGCTTTAGAAGTCAAGTATAGTATTCAAAATGTCATTATCTCATCCGTGACATCTAATTATAAAATAGAATTGACGAAAATTTTTAGAAATTCAAATTTGTTCGACCTATCCGATGATAAAATTAAATTGCCGTTTATTAATAGCTATAAAAATTCAGGATCTTTAGGTCAAGATCGAGTTGCCCTAATTTCATCAGCTGTTTTTAATTATCAAAACCAGAATAACCTTGTAATTGATCTTGGAACATGTATAACATATGATTTTATTGATTTGAAAGGAACCTATCTAGGAGGGGCTATCTCTCCAGGCATAACAACTAGGTATAAAAGCCTTAACCAAAACACTTCTAATCTTCCATTATTAGAGTTTGAAAATATTGAGAAAATATTAGGTTTAACTACTAGAGAGTCAATTCAAATAGGTGTTTATAATGGAATTATTGGAGAAATTAATCATTATACATCTACTCTTAAAAAAAGTTATCCAGAGTTTAACATAATTATAACTGGCGGTGATTCATTCTTTTTGTTAAATAAGATAAAAAATGCAATCTTTGCGGACCCAGACTTTTTAGCAACTGGCTTAAATTATATTATAAAACTTAATGAAGGTGATTAAAAATTACTCTCAAATTCTATTATTTGTTCTTTCAACATCATTTGTTGTATCTCAAACTAATACGGGATCTCCTTATTCACTTAATGAATTAGGTGAAATAAACTTTTTAGGAAATGTTTCAAACTTATCAATGGGGGGGATTGATTCTGCAATAGATTCAATTGAATTTAACATTAATAATCCATCTTCATTAGCTAAGCTGAAAACAACAAATTATTTGATAGGAACATTTTATAAATCCACTGGAATTTCTAATGTAAATTCAACGGATAATATAAATACTGCAAACATTAACTATATAGCAGTAGGAATACCTACTAAAAGATTTGGGTTTGGATTTGGGGTTCTTCCTTATTCTTCAGTAGGATTTAATCTTCAATCCACGGATGAATATAATACTGCAAACTCAATAAATTCAAGATTATTTGGTGCTGATGGCAATATTAATAGAGCTTTTGTTTCTATTGGTTTACCATTGCTTAAATATCTCTCATTGGGTGCTTCAGCAAATTATAATTTTGGAAAGTTTAATTATGAAAAATTTAATTTGATTGAAAATGTAAACTATGGGATTTTTTCAAATAGTAGTTCAGAAATTTCAGGATTTACATATAACTTTTCATCAAATTTATCCATACCATTAAAGAATGACTTTAAATTAAATTTAGTTTATAGCTATTATCCCGATGGAGATTTAGATTCTTTCAACATAGAGTCGCTTTATACATCTAATACATCTTCAATTACATTGGAATCACTTGGTGATTTCGTAGATGTTGACTTAAACTCAAGAGGCTTAGAAAACACAAAACTTCCTGTTCCAAAAAAATCAATTTACTCTTTGGGACTTGAGAAAAAAAACTCATGGTTTATTGGTTTTCAGTATGAGAGCAAATTATCCTCAAATTTTGAAAATGTTTTCTTAGATACCCAAAACGTATCCTACAGAGATGCAAATTCACTATCTATAGGTGGATATATAATCCCAGATAGCTTATCCTTAACTAGTTATTGGAAAAGAGTTAAATATAGGTTTGGTATCAAAAATGAGAAAAAAAGTATTATTGTAAATAATTTGCCTATAAATCATTTTAGTTTAAATTTGGGACTTGGTTTACCAATAGCAGGACTCTCAAAGGCTAATTTAGGTCTTGAAATAGGTAAAGTAGGAGATAATAATAGTCTAGTTAAAGAAAATTATTTCGCACTTAGATTAGGATTGTCTTTAAATGACGTTTGGTTTATAAAAAGAAAGTATAATTAGATATAAACTCCATGAATAACCTCAAGTTTTTTAGATATTTATTTTTAATATTATTTACATCACCTTTATTCTCTCAACTAAGCTCAGATGAGTGCTTAGAGCAACTATCTATTTTTGCAGAATCAGCAAAAATCAAAAATTATCAAGCTGCTTATGAACCTTGGAAAATAGTTTTAGATAACTGTCCAACTCTTAATGTAGCAACTTATCAATATGGAGAGTTAATTCTTAAAGATTTTATCAAAAAATCTACAACCGAGGAAGAAAAAACAAAATATTTGGCAGATTTATTGAGTTTGTATGACCAATGGTTAGAAAACTTCCCTGTTAGAAAAGGCGTTAGACAAGAGGGTAAGATACTCAGCAATAAAGGTCAAGCAATGCTAGACAATGGAGTGAAAGATAAATCGTTGATTTACGACACTTTTGACTATGCATTCAATAATGACCCTGGAAGTTTCACGAATCCAAAATCTTTAGCATATTATTTTCAAACAGGATATGACTTATATAAGGCTGGTAATAAAATAAATCTAGAAACTTTATTTGAAAAGTATGAAGAATTGACTGAAAAATTTGAGCTTTTAAAAACTAATATTTCAAAAAATATTGATGTAATATTAAAAAAGGAGGAATCAGGCACTGCCTTAACATCAAGAGAAGCTAGAAACAAAAGAATTTATGACACTAATTCAAATGCAGTTAGTGCCTATCTTAAATTAATAGATCAGCTTATTGCAAAAGAAGCTACATGTGATATCCTCATACCTCTTTACTCCAAAAACTTTGAAGAAAATAAAAATAATCCTTTATGGATTAGAAGGGCTGCAGGTAGACTAGATGGGAAGGAATGTTCTGATGACCCTCTTTTTGTTACTTTAGTTGAACAGCTCCACAAATTAGAACCTTCTGCAGACTCAGCTTATTATTTAGGTATATTAAATGATAAGCAAGGTAACTCTGCTGATGCTCTAAAGTATTACCAAGAATCTGTTTCATTACAAACAGATAATTATAAAAAGGCAAATATTTTATATAAAATAGCAGTTAAATTTAAAAATTCTGGTAGAAGATCCTCTGCAAGAGATTATGCTGAACAAGCGTTATCATTTCAGCCTTCTCTGGGTAGAGCTTATCTTTTAATCGCTAATATGTATGCTGATAGCGCCAATGGCTGTGGTGATACTCAATTTAATAAAAGAGCAGTCTTTTGGCTTGCTGCTCAGACTGCTCAGAAAGCAGGTAGAGTAGATGCTTCATTAAAGAAGTTAACTGCTACAACTGTTGCAGCCTACAATGGAAGAGCCCCTTCTAAAACTGATATCTTTACTGAAGGTAATCAAGGAGCAACAGTATCCTTTTCATGCTGGATTAGAAGAAGTGTTAAGGTTCCAAACCTTTAAAATGAAGTATAGCTTTTATTTTTCAATCATTTCTCTTATTATTTTTTCTTCATGTAATACTGAGTCTACAGTTGTTGTATCTCAAAATAAAAAAACTCCTGTAAGTATAGCACACAATTTCACAATGACCTACACTGATTCAACTCTAACAAAATCATTTGTTTCAGGTAAAACTCATTATGATTTTACAAATGACCAGTTAAATTTTTCTGAATTTTTTGAAGATGTAGAATTGATAATTTATGATGATAATAAAACATCAACCATAAGATCTGACTATGCAATTGTATTTAATTCCTTTAGGTTTATGGAATTTAAAGGAAATGTTGAAATTACAACTACTGATGGAGAGTTATTAACTACAAGTCAATTATACTATGATACTGAAAATGAATGGCTTTTTACTGAAGATAATTTTGAATATACTGATAAGACTAACAAAATAATTGCAAATAGACTTGACTCAAACAGAGACTTTACCGATCTTGTTACAGGAAAACTAACAGGTTCAATTAACATAGCAGAATAATGAAACATTATATAATTTCAGAAATAATTTATTGGGTTATCGCAGTAATATCAATGTTTAGTTTTTTTGAAAACTGGGGAATCAATAATAATAAAGCATATCTTTTTCTTGGTTTTTCTATCCTTTCTGTTTTTATGGCTTTATTTAGAAGACATTTTAGAAGGAAATATTCAAATAAAAATTAAATGATAATTATCTCTAGTCTTTTATTATCAGCTTTTTTTTCTGGTATGGAAATAGCATACGTTTCCTCAAACAGATTAAATCTTGAAATTGAAAAAAATCAAAGTGGTTTGATTCCTAAACTACTATCAATTATTACTCAAAATCCATCTAGATTTATCGCAACAATGTTAATTGGTAATAATTTTGTACTTGTTATTTATGGAATCTTTATGGGTCAATTTATTTTAGATAATTTGCCTTTCATAGAGCTTACAAGTAATAATGAGCTTACCCTAGTTTTAATTCAAACCTTAATATCTACATTAGTTATCTTAATAACTGCAGAATTTATTCCAAAGGTTTTATTTCAGATATATTCTAATATCTCAATGAAGATTTTTGCTATTCCCGCTTATTTCTTTTACACAATATTTTATCCAATCACGAGTCTAGTTACAATTATTTCAAATTTCATTCTTAAATCATTTTTTAAAGTTAATCCAGATGATTCAGGCATATCTTTTTCTAAAGTTGAATTAGAAAATTATATAGAAAATGAGATTGAAAAGTCTGATAAAAATCTAGATTCTGAAATTGAGATTTTTCAAAATGCTTTAGAATTATCTGAAATAAAAGCAAGAGATATCATGGTGCCTAGAGCTGAAATAATTGCTCTTGAAGATTCTACAAACATTGAAAAAGTAAAAGATTTATTTATTGAGACAGGGCTTTCAAAAATACCTATTTTCAAAGATTCAATTGATGATATAGTTGGATATATTCATTCTTTCGATTTTTTAAAAAAACCTTTAAATATCAAAGAATTTATTCTACCAGTTGTTTTTATTCCAGAACCTATGTTAGTTAATGATGTTTTAGAGAAATTAACAATACAGAGAAAAAGTATTGCAGTTGTAATTGATGAATATGGTGGAACATCTGGAATAATTACTGTAGAAGATATTGTTGAAGAGCTTTTTGGAGAAATAGAAGATGAGCATGATAATTATGATTTTTATGAAAAAAAGATTTCTGATGATTGTTATGAGTTTTCCTCAAGATTAGAGATAGAGTACCTTAATAAAACTTATAATTTAAATCTACCTGAATCGGAATCTTATGATACACTAGGTGGTCTTATTGTTTTTAATAAAGAAGAAATACCTAGGATTGGTGATGAAATTTTAATTGATAATTATTCAATTGAAATTTTGCTTGCAACTTCTTCAAAAATCGAAAAAGTAGTTGTAAAAAAAATTGATCAAGAATAGCATAAATAAATACTATATTGTAATTTCGAAAATTATTTGAATTATGGCAATACTTGGACAAATTAGAAAAAGATCAATCTTCCTAATAATAGTTATTGGAATGGCATTATTTGCCTTTGTTATTTCTGGTGTTTTTACATCAAATGGTGGATTTGGAGCTAACAAACCAATTGGAGAAGTAAATGGTGAAGAAATTGATTATGAAATGTTCAATATGATGGTTGAACAGGCACAGACTGTTTATGGCCTTAATACAATCAATGCAGTTAATTTAGCATGGAATCAAGGATTAAAAAATCAAGCGTTAGTTCAAGAACTTGAGAAACTTGGTATCGATGCAGGAAAAGATCAACTTGAACAAATTATTTCAAGCGATCAATCCCTAGTTATGAATCCATTATTTCAAAATGAAATAGGTCTTTTTGACTTTAATAAGTTTTCAAGTTATATAACCCAGCTTAAATCGTCAAACCCCACTATGTACAATCAGTGGAGACTGCAAGAACAAAATATAATTTCTTTAGCTAAGCAAAAAATTTATTTTGATCTTATTAAGTCAAGCGTTACTTATACGAATGTTGAATCAAATATTCAATATCATTTAGAAAATGATAAAGTAAATATTGAATATTTAAGAATACCATTTGATATTATCCCAGATTCTACATTACAAATAAAAGATTCTGAAATTTCATCATATTTAAAGAAAAATAGAGACTTATATGAAAAGAGTGAGTCTAGAGAAATCGAATACGTGTACATCCCTGATGTTGCATCTAATTTAGATGAAAACAATATTAGGACTAATCTTGAACAACTAAGAGATGGTTTTTCTCAAATGAATCAAGTAACAAACTCTATTGAAGAAATAAAAGGCTTTAAAGATGTTAAAGATTATTCTGAATATATTGAAATATACTCTGATATAAGTTGGGATTCTTTATACAAAACTAAACAAGAGCTTTCAAGTAATTTCTCAGATATTCTGTTTGGATTAAGAAAAGGAGAAGTTTTTGGTCCATATAGAGATGGTAATACTTTTAAAATCTCCAGAATGATTGAAAAGAAGAGGGATGGTAATTTAAACAAAGTTTTAATTGCGGATGTAGTAAAAGAAATAATCCCATCTAACGAGTCATCAAACACAAATTATAGATCTGCATCACAAGCTGAATTCGATGGAAATAATGATTTACCTCTTAATAACAGTAATACAAGTCTTTTTATTGATTCATTTGAATCATTTGAAAAATTTGATGCGGGATTACCAAGTTATACAAATTCAAGACAGGTTATCAAATGGCTATATGAAAATCAAACAAAAGTAGGAGACGTAAAAAGATTTACACTTAATGAAGGTTACTTAGTTGCAAAAGCAAAATCTTTTAATAAAAAATCATTGCCAAGTGTTGATGAGGTTCGAGATGAAATTTCACAGATTCTTTTAAATGAGAAAAAATATAACTTCTTTTTAAATAAGCATAAGTCAAATAATGATATTGAATCACTTTCAAAAGATTACGATATTGATTTAGAAAGAGCATCTGCTGTTACTCAATACGATCCTATTTTAGTGGGTGCTGGAGCGGAACCTTATATTATTGGCTCTGCCTTTTCTCTAAACACAAATGAAACTTCAAATATCCTGAAAGGTAATGGAGGTATTTATTTAGTTAGACTTATTTCAAAAGATACTGCTGAAGATATAAATCTAGCTGCTGCAATCTCAAATTCTCTAGGTGATAGAGAGATAGAAAGAATTTCAACTCTTATCCCTGAAGTTCTAGAATCAAAAGCAGAGATTATTGATAATAGAAGTTTATACTATTAAATTAACAAGTCACTAAATTTAAATATAGTATTATAACCTTTATTTTTAAAATAATTTAAGGGGTTATCTTCTGATGACACCATTATAAAATCTCCACCCCAAGCGCCTAAGCTTTTTATTTCTCCACTAAAGTCTTTAAAGAGTTCTTTTTTGATTGTTGTTTTTGAAATTAATTTTGAGATAATTTGTTCATGAGAGCATATTAATTCATTAAATATTTTCTGATCACTACAATTCAGAATATTTTTTGTGATTTCTGAAATCTCACTTATTAATTCTTTAGATGGTTTTACTTTTTTATACTTTTTAACTTCATTTAAAGAGTTTTGCTTACGGTTTAGATAAATAAAATATATATTTTCATGAAATACTGGCCTAAAGGTCACCTCTTTAATATATTTTTTATTCTCAGATATGCTGAAAAGTAATGGAGAATTAGATCCAGCACAGGCAATATCATAACCGCTACCATTAAAAATTTTATTATTAAGCTTAAATGGATCTATTTCAGCAAGTTTTGAAAGATTAGAGATTAATGTTGATGAAGATCCTAGCCCCCAGTCTTTATCAAAAGTTAATTTTGTAGTAATATTTGCCCCTGAATTAGTTAAAAAATTTGGATTGAAAACTCTTATATTTTTTATTATTTCAATCAAAGTATTTGAAATTTTAATTGATGAAGATTTATCCAACTCTAAATTTTCCCTATATATTCTAGATTGAAACCAAACTTTCCCATTAGCATTTTTGCTGGTCCATTTAATATATTTAGAATCATCTTCTAGAATCTCTAAGTATTGACCAAATAATGTTGGAGCTGCAAGGGAGAGTGCGCCATCTAATATGGCATATTCTCCAGATATTAAAAGCTTACCATTACTATACAATCTCATTTTTAGTCTTTTAAATTGAGAAATTTAGTAACAGATTGATTGTTTATCTCTTTATCCTTAAAATACTCTTTAGATTTTTCTATTTGAATCTTACTCGCATTATTTTTAATAAGTAGATTAATAAGGTGCATTTTCATATGACCTTTTTGAATTCCAGAACTTACTAATGATTTAACAGCTGCGAAGTTTTGAGCAAGTCCTACAGAACAGATAATTTTCATTAAATCAGATGAATTAGGATTACCAAGCATTTGAAGTGATAATTTAACCATAGGATGTAAATCTGTAATTCCACCAACTGTTCCAACTGAAAGTGGAATCTTAAGACTTATTTTAAATTTATTATCAATTATTGAACATTGAGATAAACTTTTATAATCCCCATCTGAAGAAGCATAAGCATGTATTCCAGCTTCAACTGCTCTGAAATCATTTCCTGTTGAAATTAAAACCGCATCTACTCCGTTCATTATTCCTTTATTATGAGTAACTGCTCTATTTATATCAATTTGAGCTATGTCAAAAGCACTTTTAAATTTTGATGAAAATTCTCTAGAAGATAGACCAGCTATAGTTCCTAATTCTTCTACATTGCACTCCACAGATGCTTCAACCATGCAATTAGGAGTATAATTTGATAAAATTGACATTATTATTTCAATTTCTTTTTCCGAGTCTTGTAAAAGGTTAGACTTTAAAATTATCTCCTTGAAAGCTTTAGAGATTTTCTCTAAACATGAGTTAATAAAATTAGCGCCCATAGAATCAACTGTAATGAAATCTACTGATAATTGGAAATAATGATTTAAGTTACTTGATTTATCAATCAATATAATTTTTTTAATTCCACCACCCCTGGCTCTCATTTTTTTTGTTATTTCATCTGTTGATTTGATTAAATCTAATTCATTATCACTTATCAACTTTTCGAGAGATTCTTTTCTTCCTTTGAATAAAAAATGTATTTGACCATTTTTTAGATTGTTGATTATATTAGATTTAAATCCTCCTCTTTCAAACCAAAATTTTGAAGAATTAGATAAAGCAGCGACAACAGAACTTTCCTCTGTAACGAGAGGAACACAATAATTTTTATTATTTATAAGAAAATTAGGAGATACAGAGTATGGTAAATAAAAATTTGAAATACTATTTTCTGAAAATGAATTGTGCAAAGATTGAATCTCATTGTCATTATTCAAATATGAATTTAAAATTTTTTTACATTCACTGGATTCATTTAAAAAATTTGAACTAATCCAATTGATCTTATCTTCTCTAGAAAGTTTCGAAAAACCAATTATTTTTTCTGGCATAATTTTCTTTACTTTATGTAAATATAAGTGAAATCAATCTCAATTTAATCTAACTAATCAGCAACTATGGAAAAAGTAAAACTCTTTAATGGTGATGAAATAAATCAAAGGACAATTTTAGGTCATCCTTCAGGTCTTTTTACTCTTTTTTTTACGGAGATGTGGGAAAGATTTTCTTACTATGGTATGCGTGCAATACTTGTATTATTTCTTATATCATCTTTAGATAATGAAGGTTGGGGATGGGAAAGGAAAGATGCGTTATTATTATATGCTTGGTATACTGGCCTTGTCTACATTACACCAATTTTTGGAGGCTTACTCGCAGATAAATTCCTTGGTTACAGAAAAGCAGTTGTTATCGGAGCCTTTTTGATGACTTTAGGACATGCAGCTATGGCCTTAGAGGTCTTTTATGATTTTTACTTATATGTTGGATTAAGCTTTTTGATCTTGGGGAATGGTTTTTTTAAGCCCAATATTAGTTCAATGGTTGGACAGATGTATAAAGATCAAGGTAAAATAAAGGACGCAGCATATACAATTTTTTATATGGGTATAAACTCTGGTGCCTTTTTGGGTATTCTTTTGTGTGGTTATATAGGTGAAACAGTTAATTGGCATTATGGTTTTGGACTAGCAGGAATATTTATGTTGTTTGGAATGTTACAGTTTCATTATGGTCAGAAAATATTTGGTGATATTGGTTTATCTATAAACAATAGTAAAGATGAAGAAACGATTACTAATGAAGACAATAATGAACCTCCTAAGATTATTAGTGATAGATTAATTGTAATTGGTATTTTCTCATTTGTAACTGTTTTCTTTTGGTGGGGTTTTGAGCAAGCGGGAGGTAGTATGACAATTTTTGCAAATGATTATACTAATAGAGATTTAGTTGGTACTGGTGCTTTAGTTTTTAAAATTATTAATTCCTTGTTGACAATTGTTCCAATGATTATTTTAACCATCATACTTTATCTTTTATTTAAAAACACATTTGAAAAGTATGCTATTTCAAACCTCTTTTTAGCTTCAAGTTTTGTGATTATTTGGGGTATTGTCATTTGGATGCTAAGTAGAGAATTTTCTCAAGATTCAACTGAAGTACCTGCATCATGGTTTGCTATTTTAAACTCATTTTTTATTATTGTATTTGCACCTGTACTATCAAAAGTATGGCAATCTAAATTTAATCCATCTGGCCCTATAAAATTTGGTATTGGTTTAATGCTTTTAGCCCTTGGATTCGGAATCCTTTCATATGGTTCAATTAATATTCCATTAGGAGCAGCCACTGCTTCACAAAGTATGGTTTTTCTAATTTTAGCCTATTTATTCCATACACTTGGAGAGTTATGTGTTTCTCCTGTTGGACTTTCATATGTTAGTAAATTAGCACCACAAAAACTAGTTGGATTAATGTTTGGTGTTTGGTTCGTAGCAAACTTTATTGCAAACACTGCAGCAGGAATTACAGGTAGTTTTATTGATCCGATAGTTGAAGATTATGGTATGTCTGTCTTCTTTTTAATATTCACTATTCTACCTGCCTTTGTAGGATTATTGATGATATTAGCAAATAAGAAAATCGTTACTATGATGCATGGAATTGAATAATTAATTATTTAGATTTAATTATTGAATTAGCTATATTATTTGATGTTTTATCTAAGGAAAGCATAGAATAAATCTTTGAATAATGTTTGAGCATTTCTAATCTTTTTTGACCATTTATTATTTCATTAAATTCATTGATTAACTCCTTTTCAGTTAATTGATTCTGAATTAGCTCTTGAACTACCTTTTGCTTTAAAATAATATTCACAAGTGAAATAAAATCAATTTTCACAAATGTCCTACCAATTAAATAACTAATGAAACTAGTTTTATAACATACTATTTGTGGAACTTTAAAAAGAGCACATTCTAATGAAGCTGTTCCACTAGTCACTATTGCAGCTTTAGAGTTAGTTAATAAATCGTAAGTTTGATTATAGACCACTCTTACACTCATTTCCTCTGCTATCTTATATAAACTTTTGTCTACATTTTTTACTCCTGCAATGACAAACTCATATTTTGAAAAATGTTTTTTTAGAGTTAAAAAAATTGGTAACATAGACTTAATTTCTTGAGTTCTACTACCAGGTAAAAATGCTATAATATCTCTTTCTTGTGAGATATTATTGTTCTTAAAAAATTTATTATTTGGTTTAAAATTATCAACTTGCTCAATTAGAGGATGACCATAATAAGTTGACTCCATTTTGTGTTTGTATTTGTAATATTCTTTTTCAAATGGAAATATAACATAAAGCTTATCTATGCTATTTTTAATAGTTTTAATTCTACTCTCTTTCCATGCCCATATTTGAGGGCTTATATAATAGTAGTTTTTAAATCCATTTTTTTTTGCCCACTTACTAATTACTAGATTAAAACCAGGATAATCAATATATATAATTCTATCAGGACAAAATTCATTTATATCTTTTTTGCAAAACTCTATGTTTTTCCAAATAGTAAAAATATTTTTTAGTACTTCGTAAAATCCCATAAAAGCAAGTTCTTTTATGTGTTTTACGTTAACACCTCCACTTTGGATCATTTTATCTCCACCCCAAAATCTGATATTTGCTTCTTGATCAATTAATTTGATTTCATCAATCAATCTAGAACCATATAAATCTCCTGATGCTTCTCCAGCTATTATGTAATATTTCATTTAAAATTCCATTCATTTAGATTTTGAATGGCATGGTGAGCAGTTAGATCAAATTTAACAGGAACAATAGATATATAATTTTGATTTAAAGCCCACTCATCAGTGTCTTCTCCTTTATCTCTATTTACAAATTTTCCAGTTAACCAATAATATTCTTGTCCTAATGGATTTTTTCTTTTATCAAATTCCTCATCCCAAAATGCTTTAGCCTGTCTACATACTTTTACTCCTTTAATTTTAGATTTTTCAACAGATGGGATATTAACATTAAGCACAACTCCATTTGGAATTCCGTTTTTTAAAGCAGTAAGAGTAATTTTTTTTATATAATCTTTAGATTCTTCAAAATTAGCATTCCATTTATAATCAAGAAGAGAGAAACCTATAGCAGGAATCCCTTCTATTCCAGCCTCAATAGCTGCACTCATCGTCCCTGAATAAATCACATTAATTGATGAGTTTGACCCATGATTTATTCCTGATACACATAAATCAGGTTTTCTTGGCATAAGTTCATTAATAGCTAATTTAACACAATCAGCTGGTGTTCCAGAACAACTATATTCTATTGTTTTAGAATCCTTAGGAGTGATCTTTGATGTATGTAAGGTTGAATTTATAGTTATTGCATGTCCCATCCCAGATTGAGGGCTATCAGGAGCAACAACTACAACATCACCAATTTCCTTCATTACACTAATTAAATTTCTAATTCCTGGAGCGTTTATTCCATCATCATTTGTTACTAATATTAGTGGTTTGGACATAAAAGTTATTTAATGTAAAGATATAAAAACGTTTAACTCATTTAACTTTAACATAAACTTTGCTTCAATTCTGCTTTGCTTAAGTTTATTTTAAATTAATTTAGCAATATGTTTTTAAGAATATTTGGATTTGTAATATCTGGAATTATTTCATTAGTAATATACTTTGAGGTATCCAATGTCAATTTTTCAAGTGATGAGCCAAATAAAGATAGGCTTCTTGTAGATTTAGTCTCATATGTATTAGATAAATTACATTACGATCCTCAAATTATAAATGATGACTTTTCAATTAAAGTTTATGATGACTTTATTGATGCAGTTGATTCTCAAAAAAGGTTCCTACTGAAATCTGATTTAGAACTTTTTTCCCAGTTTAGACTGTCTATTGATGATCAAATCAATTCATCAGATATTACTTTTTTTAATGTAGTTTATGAAACACTAAAAAAAAGAATTGATGAAGTTGAAAACTTTTACGGTGAAATTTTAGAGGTTCCATTTAACTTCCAAATAAATGAAGAAATTAATCTTGATTATGAAAATTTAGACTATGCATCAGGCTCAGATGAATTAAAAAAAATATGGAGAAAAAGACTTAAGCTTTCTGCTCTTGATGGATATGCATCAAAAAAGGAAATAAAAGATAAAGAAGAAGTCATCTCAGAAGAAGAAATTGAAAAAGAATCAAGAACTGCTATTTCAGAAAATTTAAAAGATTTTTTCCAATTTAATAATGAACTTGAAAGATCAGACTGGTTTTCAATATATCTGAATTCTATTGTAACTCAATTTGATCCTCATACTTCCTATCTCGCTCCTGAGGCAAAAGAAGCCTTTGATCAAAATATATCTGGTAAATTTCAAGGAATAGGAGCAAGACTATTTAAAAGAAATCAACAAGTAGAAATCTCAGAAATAATTATTGGTGGTCCTGTTTGGAGAGACAATCTTCTAAATGTTGGAGATATTATCATTGCTGTTGCACAATCTGCAGAAGAAGAGCCAACTGAAATATCATTGATGAAATTAACGGATGCTACTGACTTAATTAAAGGTGAGAAGGGTACAAATGTGTTTTTGACTGTTAAAAGAGTTGATGGCGGTATTGAACAGGTTGAAATAACAAGAGATATTGTTGAGCTAGAAGAGACTTATGCTAAGTCTTCAATAATTAAAGATGACTCAAATATTTATGGTTTAATAAATCTGCCAAGATTTTATGTTGATTTTGATGATTACGGTGAAAGAAATGCTGCAAGTGATATCAAAAAAGAAATCTTAGAATTAAAGAATAAAAATATAAATGGATTAATACTTGACCTTAGAAATAACGGAGGGGGCTCATTAAAAACTGTTGTTGATATTACAGGTTTTTTTATAGAGAAAGGTCCTGTAGTTCAAGTTAAAAGTATAGGAGGAAGAAAAGAAATTCTTAAGGATAATGATCCATCAATTATTTGGGATGGACCACTTGTTATTCTTGTTAATGAGTTTTCAGCTTCAGCATCAGAAATTTTAGCTGCAGCACTTCAAGATTACAATAGAGCTATAATACTTGGAAGTAAACAAACCTATGGTAAAGGAACTGTTCAAAATGTAGTTGATTTAAATAATGTTATCTCGGGTAACACTTATGGTGATTTAGGCTCACTTAAAATTACTACTGATAAATTTTACAGAGTTAATGGAGGATCTACTCAACTTGAAGGTGTTAAAAGTGACTTAATCTTTCCTAATAGATATTCCTATATTGATATTGGAGAAAAGGATTTAGAAAATCCTCTTAGCTGGGATAAGATTGATCCTGCTAGATATGATAATTCAGTTAAAGTTTTTAACTATGCTCAGGCTATTTCAAATAGTAAAGAAAGAATTGGTCAGAACAAATATTTCTCAATAATTGATCAACATGCTAAATTGATTAAATCTAAACAAGATGATAAAACAATTTCGTTAGATTATAATTCTTACAAAGAAGATCAAGAAGAATTTAAGCTACAAAGTGATAAGTTAAAAGTTATTGAAGAATTTAATTCACCATATTTATTCGAATGGAATGACAATAATCTTAATACAAATAGTTCATACAATGATGATATGAAAGAAAAAAGAGATAGATGGATTAAGTCTTTACAAAAAGATATTTATGTTGATGAAGCTATGAATCTTTTAAAAGACCTGTCATCTTATAAAGGAAATGATATATTATCTCAAATAAACATTGATTAATCTTCTTTTAATCTACTTGAATCAAAGTTCAAGTAGATAAAAAACATTACACTAAATATTAATAGACTTGACCCTCCATAACTTATGAATGGTAAAGGGATTCCTATTGATGGAACCAATCCTATTGACATACCCACATTAATAAAAAAATGAAAAAAAAGAAGACTTGCAAAACAATGACAGTAAATCCTTTTAAAGTGGTTAACCTGCCTCTCAGCTCTTAAGGAAATTCGAGTAATTAATAACATAAAAAATAATATTGTAATAAGAGAGCCTGTAAAACCCCATTCTTCTCCAATAGTACTAAATATATAATCGGTGTGTTGTCTTGGAACAAAATTTCCTTTTGTTTGAGTTCCCTGAAGAAATCCAGCACCAAATAACCCTCCATTACTAATTGCTATTTTAGATTGATTTGTATTATATCCAATCCCTCTATCATCAACTTCTTTTCCAATAATTAAATTAATTCTATCTCTATGTCTTTGCTCTAAAATATTTTCAAATAAGTAATTAGTTGAAAAGGAAATTCCAACAAGAATAATAAATGATAATAAATACCTTAGAATTGAGGTTTTAAATTTTTTACGTCTATTATATATATATAATATTAAAAATAATATGGAGAGAGTTGTTATACTTTTTGAGATCCCCAAAACAAGTGTTAGAATTAAAGTAGAAACTATAATTAATCCAAAATAGAAAAATCTTAAATCTAATCCCTCACGTAAAACAGGGAATATAAAAGCTAAAAAAACTAAAGCTGATCCTGGATCTGGTTGAAAGGTTATTAGTATTATAGGAATCAGAATTATTACACCAACTATTAAAATATCTCTAGTTTTATTTAAATCAGTTTGAATAATACTTAAAAATTTAGCTAAAAATAAAGCAGTACTAAGCTTGGCAAGTTCAGTAGGTTGGAAGCTAATAGGGCCAATTAGATACCATGATTTGGCACCACCTCGTTCAACTCCAAATATAAATAGACTAAGTAATAATATAATAGAGGTAAAGTATAATAACGGAGAAATTCTGTCAAAAAAATTAGTTTTCGTAAAAATTATTATAATAAATGTAACAGAGGATATAATGAGAAAAATCATCTGCTTTCCAACAATTGTAGAGCTATCAAAAATATGGGTAAAAGATTCATTAAAGCTAGAAGAGTAGATATTAATTATACCAAAAGTTACTAACAGACAATAACTTACAATAGATATTAAATCATACTTGAGTATATTCAAACTATTCATTTATTGTAAAACTTTTAAACTTATATGGTTTTTCGTATTCACTTTGAAGACTTCCATTAACCATTCTGTTTTCAAGCCATTTTCTATCAACATTATCTGTTAGATATTTTTCAATGATTAGGCTTGCAATAGGAGCAGCCCATCTACTTCCCCAATATCCATTCTCAATAAAAACAGAAACAACAATTTCTGGATCTTCAGCGGGAGCAAAAGCGATAAATGTTGAATGATCTGTTAATTGTTTTTTTTCATTTTCAATTAGTATAAAATTTTCAACAGTTCCAGTTTTTCCAGCAATATTAATACCATTTATTTTAGCTATTCTTGCTGTACCTTTATTAACTACATCAACCATTCCATCAATTACTATTTCAAAATTTTCTTTATCAATAGTTGTTGAGATTCTTTCCTTTTTAGATAAGGATTCATTATTTATTTTTTTTACAAAATGAGGTTTAAAATAAAATCCTCTATTAGCAATTGCAGATGCAAAATTTGCCATTTGAATAGGTGTGGTTAATATTTCACCCTGGCCAATTGAATTAGATATTGTTGTAGAAGAACCCCATCTATTGTCTCCATAGAATTTATTATAATAGTCAGATTCTGGAATGAACCCTTTCTTCCCAATAAATAAATCATATCCTAGATAGTCACCAAGACCAAAACTTTTAATATGATTTGCCCATGTGTCAAGACCTTCACTAGGTGTTTCGTATTTATCTAAAATCATTTTATATGTTTTTGCGAAATAGGTATTACAAGAGTTATAAATTCCTTTTCTTAAATCACTTATTGTTCCAAATTTATTATGGCAGCCCATAAAAGCATTTTTTGCATAGTAATGTCCGGCATTACAAGTAAAAGTTGTATTCTCGTCAATTACATTTTCTTGAAGACCTATTAGTGCATTTAATATTTTCATTGGTGATCCAGGAGAATATTGAGCTTGAAGAGATCTGTCAAATAAGGGTTTATTTATTGAGTCATTTAATAATTTTTGAAAGTTAGTAGTTCTATTTTGACCGATAAACTGATTTGATTTATAAGTTGGAGCACTAACTAATGTCAGTATTTCTCCAGATGAAGGTTCGATTACTACAACACCTCCTTTTTTATTTGCTAGAAGACTTTCTGCATACTTTTGAAGTTCTATGTCTATAGTTAGCGTAATATTTTTTGCTTTAGTTGGATCTTTATCCTCTTCGGAATTATTATAGGGTCCAATAACTCTATTAAACCTATCTTTTTGGAAATATTTTTTGCCCTTTACACCCCTTAGTTCATTTTCATAATATTTTTCAATACCCTGCTTTCCAATCATCTCTCCATTTTCATAGTAATTCTCTGAATTAATTTCAATCTGATTAACTTCTCCGGTATATCCAATAACATTACTTGCAAATGGTTGAATATAGTCTCTAACAGAGTTTTTTCTCAAATAAAATCCATTATAAAGCCATATTTTTTCTTGAAGAAAAGCATTTTCTTCCTTTGATATTTGTGTCTTTATTACAGAGGGTATTTTTCTAGAATAATTTACAGAATTTGAAATTTTCTTTTTTAATTCACTTTTCTCAATTCCAATTAATTTTGATAATTGAAGAGTATCAAATTCCACAGTGTTCTCTGGAATTATTATTAGATCATACATTGGTTGATTAGTGACCAGAAGTTGACCATTTCTATCAAAAATTAATCCTCTTTCAGGATAAATTGAAATTTCTTGAATAGCAAAGTCTGAATTAAAGTAAGAGTCACTTGATAATTGGAGTGAAGCTAACTTCAAAATGAATATGGCTGAACAAATTATTGTTATCCAGATAAGCATATACTTCTTTAACATAATTATTTATTGGATATTAATTGTGAAATTAACCAAATGATAATAAAGGTAATAATTGAATTTATAATAATGTTTAAAACTATAGTCCAGAATAACTCAATATTAAAAAAAACAAGAGAGTAGTATATTATAGAATGAAAAACTACTATTATACCATAGAATGTTAATCTATTAATTAATTGAGTTCCACTAATCATTGCAGAAGGTAGATTAGAATTTACTCCAAATGAATATTTTTCTATCCCCCCTCTAAAATAGCAAATTGTAATTGTTGCAAAAGTGTGACAACCATATGTTTGCACTGATAAATCAATAATTACACCAGTTATAAACCCTAAAAAAATTAAAATAGTTTTATTATAAGATGTTTTATAGTGAATAAATATAATTAAGTAGAGGAAGGGTGTTATATATCCTAGAAGATTAATTTGATTGAAAACAAATAGCTGAAATACTAAAATTATAGTATAGAAAAAAATATTTCTTAATAGCTCTCTAATCATTTAATAAAATTTTAATTTCATCATTGTCATTTCTTTCTAGAATATATAAGTTAGATAAGGATGAAAAGTCATTAAAAGCTGAAACATCTATCTCATAGTAGCCTTCTAATGAACTATTATCATAATTACTAATAGTTCCAATTGGAATTCCTTTGGGAAAATAGAAAGACATCCCGCCAGTTACAATAGTATCACCAATCTTTATTGAGCTACTTAGTGGAATGTCGTTTAGTTTCAAAATTTTTGAGTTTAATCCATCCCAAGTTATTGAGCCAATTGTAGAGGAATTTTTTAATATGGCATTTACTTTTAAATCTGTATTTAGTACAGATATAATTGACGCATAATTTTCAGTCACACTTTTAATTATACCAACTATACCTTTTGAGCTAATCACTCCCATTTCTTCATTTACACCTCCATTTGTTCCTTTATCAATAACAATTATATTTTTACTTTTATTAATTGAATTAAAGATCACACTTCCATTAATTATTGAATTTGATTCTAAAGATTTATATTCAACAATCTGGTTTTTATATTCAAGTTCAATCTCTTTTAATTTAAGATTTTCATCAATAAGCTTTTGATTTTCATCTTTTAATTTGAAATATGAATTTATTGATGATGAAAAAAAAGATGATTTTCCAGATAAATAAGTTGCAGTTTTACCAATTCCATTATAATGAACAGAGCTGTTAATATAAAGTGAATTAAAAGATATAAAAGAAAGAATTAAATATATAATTAAGTTCCTGTTTGCAACGATGGAATTAATTATTGATTGCATGAAATTATTTACTTAATCAAGACAGACTTGAATTTATCAATATTTTTAAGAGCAATTCCAGTTCCTCTTACTACTGCTTGAAGGGGATCTTCTGCGACATAAACAGGAAGATCTGTCTTTTTTGAAAGTCTTTCATCAAGTCCTCTCAAAAGAGCTCCTCCTCCAGCTAAATATATCCCTGTGTTATATATATCAGCTGCAAGCTCTGGCGGTGTTTGAGACAAAGTTTCCATAATAGAATCTTCGATTCTAATAACGGATTTATCAATAGCTTTTGCAACTTCTATATATGAGATTATTTTTTCTTTAGGCTTACCTGATAGTAAATCTCTTCCTTGAACATGCATATCTTCAGGTGGTTCATCTAGACTTTCTGTAACTGATCCTACTTCAATTTTTATTTTTTCTGCAGTTCGATCACCAATATAAAGATTGTGCTTGGTTCTCATGTAATAAACGATATCATTAGTAAGAACATCTCCGGCAACTTTTAGTGATTTTTCGCATACAATTCCAGATAGTGCTATTACAGCAATTTCAGTGGTTCCACCTCCTATATCAACTACCATATTACCTTTTGGCTTTACAATGTCAATTCCAATTCCAATTGCAGCAGCCATAGGTTCATGAATTAAATAAACCTCTTTACCGTTAACTCTTTCTGCAGACTCTTTAACAGCTCTCATTTCTACTTCTGTAATTCCTGAAGGAATACAAATAACCATAGTTAAGGATGGTGAAAACCATCTTTTTTTCAAAGTAGGAATACTTCTTATTAATTCACTTATCATTTTTTCAGAAGCTTCAAAATCAGCAATCACTCCATCTTTTAGCGGTCTAATTGTTTTAATATTTTCATGAGTTTTACCCTGCATAAATTTAGCTTCCTCACCTATAGCTATGATTTTTTTTGTAGTTCTGTCCATTGCAACAATAGATGGACTATTTATTACAACTTTATCGTTATGAATTATAAGTATGTTTGCAGTTCCTAAATCAATCGCTATTTCCTCTGTAAAAAATCCCATAATCCGCAAAGTTAGTTAAATAATGCTAATTAATGTCTAAAATGCCTGATTCCTGAAAACACCATTGACATTTGATTTTTATTACAAAAATCAATAGAATCTTGATCTCTAACTGAACCTCCTGGTTGAACGATTGAGTCTATACCATTTTTAAATGAAATTTCAACACAATCTGAAAATGGAAAAAAAGCATCACTAGCAAGTGAGGATTGGTTAAGTTCAAATCCAAATCTTTTGGATTTTTCAATGGCTTGATCTAGAGCGTCAATCCTGGATACTTGACCCATACCTGATCCAATAAGCTGTTGATTCTTTACTATAGCTATACAATTAGATTTAGTATGTTTAGCTATAATTGAAGCGAGCACTAAATCATTAGAATTTTTATTATTTGGAGTTTTAGTAGTAACAACTTTAAAATCATCAAAATTTTCAATTTTATTATCTATATCCTGTTCTAAAAAACCATTTAAGCATGATCTTTTTTGAATATTTTTTATTGGAATTTTATTAAGTTTAATTAAAATCCTATTTTTTCTTGATTTCAACAAATCTAATGCATCATCATCAAAATCAGGTGCTATTAGAATTTCAAAAAATAGTTTATTAATCTGATCAGCTGTTTTTTTGTCGATTTTCTTATTAGAAGTTAAGACACCTCCAAATGCTGATACATTATCACAAGCTAAAGCATCTTCATAAGCTTCTGTTATCGAGTCTCTAATTGCAACTCCACACGGATTATTATGTTTATGAATTAGAAATACAGCTTTAGTTGAGTCTAAATCTCTAAGTAAATCAAGAGATGCATCAATATCTAATAGATTATTATATGATATCTCTTTGCCATTTAATTGGATTAAATAATCTTTAAGATCACCAATAAATCTTCCTTTTTGATGAGGGTTTTCACCATATCTTAATTCTCTTAATTCTGTATTCTTTTTTACAGACTCTGGGTTTAAATATCCAGATATTATAGAGTCATAAGTTGAACTTTTTTCAAATGCTTCAAATGCAAGAGTTTTTCTAAAAGAAATATCTGTTGAACAATCTTCCTTTATTATTCTAATTAGTTTATCGTACTGAGAAGAAGAGGATATGCACGTTACATTTTCATAATTTTTTGCTGCTGCCCTAATAAGTGAAACACCCCCAATATCAATCTTTTCAATTATATCATTATGATTTTTTGTAGTTTTTAATGTTTCTTCAAAAGGATATAGGTCAACGATTACTAGATCAAAATTTGGAATATCATAATTTTTTGAGTCTTCAATATCTGATTCAGAGTTGGTTCTTAAAATACCTCCAAAAACTTTAGGATGAAGAGTCTTAACTCTACCATTAAGAATAGATGGAAAAGATGTTAAGTCTTCAACCTTTTTTACTGGTATTCCCAGGTTTGATATATAGTTGTAAGTACCCCCAGTAGAATAAATTATAACATTATTTGATGACAGATAAGAGCATATCTCATCAATTTTATCTTTATTAAAAACAGATATTAGAGCAGATTTAATTTTCTTCATTGTAGGTTGTCTAAATTACAAAAAAAACCTGCTCTAAGGCAGGTTTTAATTAAGGTTTAGTAAAGTTTACATCATACCAGGCATTCCACCACCGCCCATAGGAGGCATTGGAGCTGGATTATCTTCTTTAATATCAACTAAGGCACATTCGGTAGTTAAAATCATTCCAGCAACAGAAGCTGCATTTTCAAGAGCAACTCTAGTTACTTTTTTAGGATCTATAATACCTTCTTTAAGCATATCGACATATTTGCCTTCTTTAGCGTTATATCCAAAATTTTTCTCTCCCTCCAATACTTTAGAAACAACTACTGAGCCTTCTCCACCAGAGTTTTCTACAATTGTTCTAAGCGGAGTCTCAATAGCTTTGTTTACTATTTGAATTCCAGTACTTTCGTCAGAGTTAGAAGCTTTTACTTTGCTTAAATCATTTTTTGAGTTAAGCAATGCCACTCCACCACCAGCTACAATTCCTTCTTCAATTGCTGCTCTTGTTGCATGTAGTGCATCATCTACTCTGTCTTTCTTTTCCTTCATTTCTACTTCAGATGGAGCACCAACATATAAAACTGCAACACCACCAGCTAATTTAGCCAGTCTTTCTTGAAGCTTTTCCTTATCATAATCAGAAGTTGTAGTTTCAATCTGAGCTTTAATCTGGCTTACTCTAGATTTTATATCATTCTTGTTACCTGAACCATTAACAACAGTTGTGTTATCTTTGTCAATAGTAACTTTTTCAGCAGTCCCAAGCATATCGATTGTTGTATTTTCAAGAGTAAATCCTCTTTCCTCTGAAATAACAGTTCCTCCAGTTAAAATTGCAATATCTTCTAGCATTGCTTTTCTTCTATCACCAAAACCAGGTGCTTTAACCGCAGCAATTTTAAGAGATCCTCTTAATTTATTAACTACTAATGTAGCTAGAGCTTCCCCATCAATATCTTCTGCAATAATTAATAAAGGTTTACCAGATTGAGCAACAGGCTCAAGAATAGGTAATAAATCCTTCATAACAGATATTTTTTTATCAGTAATTAAAATTTGAGGAGTATCAAGATCTGCTTCCATTTTCTCAGAATCTGTTACAAAGTAAGGTGAGATATATCCTCTGTCAAACTGCATCCCTTCTACTACATCAACGTAAGTATCAGTTCCCTTTGCCTCTTCAACAGTTATCACACCTTCCTTACCGACTTTTTCAAATGCTTCAGTTATTAATTTCCCGATTGTTTCATCATTATTTGCTGAAATACTAGCAACTTGAAGAATTTTTTCAGATGCGCTTCCTATTTCAACAGATTGTTTTTCAAGACCTTTAACAACAGTCATAACTGCTTTGTCAATTCCTCTCTTAAGATCCATTGGATTAGCACCTGCAGCAACATTTTTCAACCCTTCTGTTACTATTGATTGAGCTAAAATAGTAGCTGTAGTAGTTCCATCTCCTGCTAAATCATTAGTCTTTGATGCTACCTCTTTTACCATTTGAGCACCCATGTTTTCAAGATTGTCTTTTAGTTCAATTTCCTTTGCAACTGTAACACCATCTTTAGTTACTTGTGGAGCACCAAAAGATTTTCCAATAATAACATTTCTACCTTTTGGGCCTAATGTTACTTTAACTGCATTAGCTAATGCATCTACCCCTCGTTTTATACCATCACGAGCTTCAATATCAAATTCAATTTTTTTTGCCATTTTTTTTAATTTAAGTTATACGATTGCAAGAATATCATTCTCTTTCATTATTAGGTAATCAACACCATTATGGTTTAGTTCAGTTCCCGCATATTTTCCATAAAGAACAATATCTCCAGTTTTAAGCGTTACAGGATTTTCTTTAGTACCTGGACCAACAGCTACTATTTTTCCTTTTTGAGGTTTCTCTTTTGCTGAATCTGGAATTATTATCCCAGATGAAGTTTTTGTTTCTGCTTCTGATGGTTCAACAAGAACTCTATCAGCTAACGGTTTAATATTAATTTTACTCATATTCTTTTTATTAAGTTTTTTTCATAAACTATGCCATTATAAAAAAGTGTGTCAAAGTATTTAAAATACTGACATCATGACATTTTTAATCTGAATCAGATGGAATTTCTGGAATAGTTTGTTCTGGAATTTCTGGAATAGTTTGCTCAGGGATTGATTCATCAATTAAAATAGAATCAGTATTTTCAGAATCATTCATTAAAGTTACATTTGAAATCAATATAAGAATAAGAATAATTGCAGCTAAAACCCATGTGCTTTTATCTAAAAAGTCAGTGGTGCTTTTAACACCTCCAATTTGTTGTTGACCACCTCCAAAGGTTGATGATAAGCCACCACCTTTAGGGTTTTGAACCATCACAACTAATACTAGGAGTATACATACAAAAATAATAAGCGACACTAATATCCAAAAGGTTCCCATGATTATTCTTTACTTTTTAGTTTTTTTATATCATTTATTTGGTCTGCAAAGAAACTACTTTTTTTTGGATATTTCAAGCTTAATATTTCATAAGCTTTAATTGCTTTATTGAACTTTTCTTGTTTAACATATATCTTTGCTAGTGTTTCGGTAATTAGTTCATCTTTAATCTTTTGATCTGTTTTAAAACTTGATTTAACATCATAATCATTATTGATCTTTATTTTTGGTGAGTTCTTTATAAACTCATCTATTAAATCAAATTTTTCATCAACTTTAGGCATATCATCATTAATCACATCAAACCAATCTAGAAAAGAATATTTTTCAGTTTTAATTTTACCTTTATTATCTTTTATTTCATCAGAATGCAGCCAGTTTCTTAGAATAGATCTATTAAATGTGAGTATTGCTGTTTTGGGTAGTAATTCTCGATAAGAATCCTTTTTTTGTGCCTTAAGTGTTTTTAAATAATAGGCTGATGCAGATTGAAAATATGGATAGGAATTTAAAATTTTTTTAAGTTCTAGAGATTTTGAAGAATCCATGGAGTCAAATCCTTCAATAATTTTTGAAAATGTATTACCTGGTTTTTTTACCACTTTGCAAGTGTTTCGTTAAATATATCTTGAGTGATTCTTTCAAAAATTTCTTCTAAAGCAGAATCTTTTATATCATAAACTTGGAGATTTCCAGGAAAATCATAATAAAAAGAAAATCTTTTTTCAATATTATCTTCTTCATTTAACGCATTTTCATAGCTAACCATAACCGCCATTGTTAATCTGTTTTGAGCAGCTTTTATTTCAGCTGTTGCAGCCATAGGAGTAACACTAAACTCTGTAATTTCACCACTATAAATTATATCACCACCTTGATTGACAAGGTTAAGACTTGTCTGATTAACAATCAAATCTTGCAATGCAATAGTAAAATCTCTATCAAGACCTGGCTCTATTGTTGATCCTGGTTTACCACCAGCAGTATTTTCAAAATAATCAACTTGAAAAGTTTCAACACCAATAGGAATTGATGATCCGGTAAAACTATAAATTCCACAGGACACTGTCAATAATCCTAAAAATAGAATTGTAATAAATTTTTTATAAATCTGAAACATCGCCAAGGTTGTGTTGTTTAATTTTTCTGTAAAGTGTTCTTTCTGAAATTCCAAGCTCTGTTGCAGCATTTTTTCTTCTTCCTCCAGTTCTAATTAATGCTTGTTTAATCATTTCAACTTCTTTATCATGTAGAGAAAGTGTTTCTTCTTCTTCGATTGTTTCCGCATATTCAAAGTTATCTTCATTTTTATTTTGAATACCAATATTTACATCTGATTGTAAATCTAAATTATTTGAATCTTCAATTTGATCATTTTCTCCATATATTTTTTCTATCAAACCTTGATTCTTTTCTTTAATATTATTTGAACCATCATCTTTCATCAATTCTAGGGTTAGTTTTTTTAAATCGTTAAGATCACTTTTCATGTCAAACAGAACCTTATAAAGAATCTCTCTTTCAGAAGAAAAAGAAGAGGAGTCTTCTTTCACATCATCTAATGTGGCAGGTAATTTTGAAACTTTATTTGGTAAGTAAAGATTCAAAGTTTCAATTTTTAAGTTCCTTTCCTTTTCAAGTATTGACATTTGTTCAGCAACATTTCTTAATTGCCTAATATTTCCTTTCCACTCTTGTTGACATAAAAGTGCTTGAGCTGATTCATCTAACCTTAAAGTTGGCATATTATATTTTTGAGCAAAATCAGATGCAAATTTTCTAAATAAAAGAGGAATGTCCTCTTTTCTGCTTCTTAAAGGGGGAATTTCTATAATAATAGTGCTAAGTCTATAAAATAGATCTTCTCTAAATTTACCTTTTCTTATAGCCTCTTCCATTTTAACATTTGTAGCTGCTACTATTCTAACATTTGTTTTTTCAACTTTTGAGGAACCAACCTTAATAAATTCTCCACTTTCAAGAACTCTAAGAAGTCTAACTTGAGTCGCAAGAGGAAGTTCCCCAACTTCATCTAAAAAAATTGTACCACCATCTGCAACTTCGAAATATCCACTTCTGTTAGCAGTAGCACCTGTAAATGCACCTTTCTCATGGCCAAATAATTCAGAATCAATTGTTCCGTCTGGAATTGCCCCACAGTTAACAGCAATATATTTTGAATGTTTTCTGTGAGAATATTGATGTATTATTTTTGGAATATTTTCTTTACCAACTCCGCTTTCTCCAGTTACTAGTACAGAAATATCAGAGTTAGCTACTTTAATAGATTTTTCTAATGCTCTATTTAGTTTTGGATTATCTCCAATAATCCCAAATCTCTGTTTTACTGAAAGAATTGTATCCATTATGCTTTAACTTTAATGATATCTCCTATTAATGTTGCAGTTGTACAATCATTTACTTGAACATTTACTATTTCTCCAAGAGAAAATTCATACTTAGGAAATACAACTACATTATTTTCACTTGTCCTGCCACTCCAAAATTCATTTGATTTTTTTGATGATTTATCAATTAAAACTGAACATTCTTGATTTAAAAATCTTTTATTTCTAGTCAAGCTATGTTTTTGCTGAAGCGTAATTATTTCTTCAAGCCTTCTTTGTTTTATCTCTGGGCTAATATCATCTTCAAAATGTCTAGCAGCATATGTTCCAGGTCTTTCGGAATATGCAAACATATATCCAAAGTCATATTTTACTTCCTCCATTAAAGAGAGTGTGTCTTGATGATCCCTTTCAGATTCAGAAGGGAAACCTGTCATCATATCATGTGAAATCCCACAATTTGGAATTATTTTTCTTATGTCTCGAATAAGATTAAGATATTCTTCTCTTGAATGAAGTCTATTCATTTTCTTTAAAATTCTATCACTTCCTGATTGAATTGGTAAATGAATATAGTTACAGATATTATCATATTTTGCCATTGTTTCGATAACATCTAGAGTCATATCCTGAGGATTTGATGTAGAGAATCTAATTCTTATATCTGGAAAATTTGAAGCAACAATTTCAAGCAGGTTTGAAAACCTTTTAGAATTTATCTTTGCGTTTTCACTTGCCTTATTGAAATCTTTTTTTGGTCCACCACCATACCACAGGTAACTATCTACATTTTGGCCAAGAAGAGTAATCTCTTTATATCCTTTTTCATTAAGATCATTAATTTCTCTAAGAATACTTTCAGGATTTCTACTTCTTTCTCTACCTCTTGTAAAAGGGACAACACAAAATGTACACATATTATCACATCCCCTAGTAATTGATACAAAAGCATTTATTCCATTATTATGAATTCTGACAGGAGATATATCACCATATGTTTCAGATTTTGATAATATCACATTAACTGCTTTCTGATTATGTTCAACTTCTTCAAGAAGATTTGGTAAATCTTTATATGAATCTGGACCAACAACTAGGTCTATTTTTTTTTCCTCTTCTAGAAGTTTGTCTTTTAATCTTTCAGCCATACAGCCCAAAAGCCCAATTTTAAGGTTCTTATTTTCTTTTTTTTGAGAATTAAATGTTTTAAGTTTTTTACGAACAGTTTGTTCGGCCTTATCTCTAATAGAACAAGTGTTTAGAAGAACTAAATTTGCTTTTTTAGAATCATCAGTTAAACTGTAGCCCTCATTTGTTAGAATTGAAGCTACAACTTCACTGTCAGCAAAATTCATCTGACAGCCATAGGTTTCTATATATAAAGACTTTTCCTTGATATTATTTAATTAATAAGTAAAATTAATCAATTAATTTATAATGTGCCAATTTGTCAGTATTTAAGATTGAAATTTTATTTAAATCTTGGTTAATGAGGTAGCTTATTTTTAAATACCCCATATAAAAAGGTTCCTAAAACAGCTGATATAATAATAATTAAAACAGAATAAAAACCAGCTCCAAAAAGAACAAACATTGGTCCTGGACATGCTCCAACTAATGCCCAGCCTAATCCAAAAATTGACCCACCTATTATGTATCTTTTAAAAGTATTTTCTTTATTTGAGTATTGAATACTATTATTATTAAAGTCTTTTATTTTAAAATTTTTTATAATTTGATTCCCTATTAAACCAGTGATTATTGAGCTTCCAATAATACCATACATGTGAAAGGATTGAAAGTTAAACATCTCGAATATTCTAAACCAAGAAGCGGCTTCAGATTTAATCATTACAATACCAAAGGCAATTCCTGTTATAAAAAAATATAGCTTTTTCATTAAAATAAAATTGGATATAAAAAATGAGTAATTATGAGTCCTCCAATAAAAAAACCAATTACAGAAACTAAAGAGCCTAATTGAAGTTGACTCAGTCCAGTAATTGCATGACCTGATGTACAGCCTCCAGCATACCTTGTTCCAAAACCTATTAGAAGACCTCCAACAACAAGAATCATAATATTGTTTAAATCTAAATTTTCTAAAGCAAATAACTCTATCGGCATATAGTTGCTATCAAAGCTCTCAATACCATATGATTCCAGAGTAGCTTTTGTATCCTCAGAAATTTCAACATAAGTGTTTTTAGATAAGTAGTTAAATCCTATATATCCTCCAACAGAAGCACCAAATATAAACACTAAGTTCCATAAATGATCTTTTACTTTAATGTCAAAAAAATCTGAAAGTTTGTTTGCACCACAGGCAGAACAAATTGTTCTCAAATTGGATGAAACACCAAATGTCTTTCCATTAAAAATTAACAAAAACATTATCATAGATATTAATGGACCTGAAATATACCAAGGCCAAGGATTTAATATGTTTTCCATAATCATATAATTAGATTTTTGTTATTCATTATTTGCTTATAGCCTCCCCTAATATTTGTAATATTATGAATCCCCCTGCTTTTTAAAATTGAGCAGGCTATCATACTTCTATATCCTCCTTGACAGTGAATATATTTATGAGTGTTTGATAAAAATTCATCATGATGACTGTTTATGGTTGATAAACAAATATTATTAGCTTTTCTTACCCTACCCAAATCAAATTCTGATTTTTTTCTAACATCAATGATTTGGTCCTCTTCTGTGTTAATATGAGATGTTTTTTCAGGATCAATTGATTTTACTGAATCTATATCTTTTCCTGAATTTATCCATGTTGTTATTCCTCCATCCAAATATCCTATTGTATTATCAAACCCTACTCTGGATAATCTGGTAATTGTTTCTTCTTCTCTACCTATTTCACAAACAAAAATTATTTTTTGATCAAGATCTGCAATTAGTTCACCAACCCATGGCGCAAAAGATCCGTCTAAACCAATAAAAATTGATCTTGGTATATGAGCCTTTTCAAAGGTTTCGGGTGTTCTTACATCAAGTATTAAAGTATCAGTTGAATTTACAATTTGCTCAACTTCATCTGGACTCAGGCATCTGTTTTTTTGAATAATATGGTTAATATCATCATACCCCTCTTTGTTCATTTTAACATTAGCTGGAAAATATCTAGGGGGTTCACCAAGACCATCTAAGACTGAATCTATAAATTCTTCTTTAGAGAGATTTTCATTTAAAGCATAGTTCATTTTTTTTTGATTAGCTAATGTGTCGGATGTAATTTTCATCATATTTTTCCCACAAGCAGAACCAGCTCCATGAGCAGGATATACAATAATATTGTCAGGTAAGTTCATTATTTTATTTCTTAAACTATTGTATAGTTTACCCGCAAGTTCTTCTTTTGTCAATTTTAAATTTGCTTGAGCTAAATCAGGTCTTCCTACATCCCCTAAAAATAGTGTATCACCAGTGAAAATTGCAATCTCTTTATTATTCTCATCCCTAAGCAAATAACATGTGCTTTCAAGGGTGTGTCCAGGTGTATGAATAGCAGTAATTGTTATGTTTCCTATCTTAAAGATTTCCCCATCTTTTGCTTTTATAGAATCAAAATTTGTTTCGGCGGTTGGTCCATAAACTATTTTACCTCCTGTTTTTTTTGATAGTGTTAGATGACCGCTTACAAAGTCAGCGTGGAAATGTGTTTCAAATATGTATTTTATAGTCGAGTTTGACTTTTTAGCTTTATCAATATATTGATTCACCTCTCTTAAAGGATCAATAATTGCAACTTCATTTTCGCTTTCAATGTAATAAGCCCCTTGAGCTAAGCAACCAGTATAAATTTGTTCTATTTTCATGTTATTAAATTTAGTAGTTCTGTTGTAATTATCAGGAAACCTACGACAAAGATAAAAACAGCAAATATTTTTTTCAATAATTTAGCATTAATAAAAACAGATAAGTAGTTTCCTAAAAGGATTCCTAAAATTGATATAAAAGTAAATCTTAAAATTAAGATCCAATCTATTTGATATAAAAAAGCATCCCCAAAGAAAAATCCAGATAATGATTTAAGTGAAATTATAACTAAAGATGTACCCACTGCTTCTTTCATAGGTAATTTTCCTAAAATTACAAGTGATGGTATAATTAGAAATCCTCCTCCTGCTCCAATTAACCCAGTTAAAGCACCCACTAAAAACCCTTCTGATGTTATTTTGAAATAATTTAGACTACTTCTTGTAGGTTTATTGTGTTTATTTATAAACATAATTATGCTAGATAAAATCAAAAGAATTGAAAATAATCCTAGAATCAATATTCTTCTTGATATATCAACGCCTGAAATGCTAAGAATAATGTCTGGAATATCTGGTATTATATAATATCTAACAAAAACTACAGAAATTATTGATGGTAAACCAAAAAGCAAAACCTGATTCCAGTTTACTAGTTTTTTAATTTTATAATTAACGCCTCCAACTAGACTTGTTGACCCAACAACAAAAAGAGAGTAAGCTGTTGCAATTTTTTCATCAAGTAAAAAAAAATAAGTAAATATAGGGACTGCTAAAACAGATCCTCCACTTCCTATTAAACCAAGGATTAACCCAATCAAAAGCGCACCAAAATATCCAAGTATTTCCATTTAATGCAAAAATAAACTCTTAATATCTTTAAATATGTAACATAGGTTACATATTAAATAAAGTAATAGAATTTCTGCCAAGTTCAAGCTTTGAATTAGATTCTAAAGACTTAAGAATTCTAGATACTACAACACGAGATGTGCATAATTCTTTTGCAATCTCTTCATGTGTTGTTTTTATTATCTTTGAGTTAATTACTGATGATTTATTATTAAGATAGCTTATAATTCTTTCTTCAAGATTATCTGAGCTAATTGATTTTATGATATCAAAAAGCTCGTTAAATCTATTTTGAAAACTATTAATAATAAAAAATCTCCAAGATGTATATTTTTCCATCCATTCGTTCACTTTTTTAGCTGAAAAAAAAATAATTTTACAGTCCGTTTCACAAATTACTTTTATTGTGCTTTTTTTAAAACCAGTCATACATCCAGTTGATATAGAACAAGTATCACCTTCCTTTATATAGTATAGCAAGCTTTCGCCAGAATCTTTATCCTCTTTTAAAACCTTAACTATACCATGAGTTACTAAGGGTATATTTTTAAGAGTATCCTCATAATTGACAATTATATCACCCTTAGAATAGGTGTTCACAAAGCCACAATCAAGCATTTCATTAGCAAGCTTTCTTTCAAAAATTAAATTTAATAATTGGTGATCTTTTTGATTAAGCATATTTTAAATTCTCTATAAATACAAAATTAGTTTCTTTAGAATCATCAAACAATTATGTTAAACAAATTTTAAAAATTTTTATTTTTTTTTTAATCATAACAATAAATCTATTTACTTTAGGCCAAAATTATTATATGCCAAAGAATTTAGTTATTGTTGAATCAGCTACTAAAGCTAAGACAATTGAAAAGATTTTAGGACAAGACTTCAAGGTAGTATCATGCGTTGGGCATATTTCAGACCTTCCTGTTAAAGAACTTGGAGTTGATGTTGAAAATGATTTTAAACCTAAATATGTTGTTCCAACTGAGAAAAAACCAATAATAAGAGATTTGAAAAAATATGTCAAAGACTCTGATAAGGTTTGGTTAGCAAGTGATGAAGATAGGGAAGGTGAAGCTATAGCATGGCACTTGTATGAAAACCTAGATTTAGTTAATAAAGATTACGAGAGAATAGTATTCCATGAAATTACAAAGAATGCAATTTTAAAAGCTCTTGAAAGTCCTAGGGAAATTAATTTTAATTTGGTGAATGCTCAACAAGCCAGAAGAGTTTTAGACAGACTTGTTGGTTATGAATTATCACCTGTTTTATGGAGAAAAGTTAAGGCTGGTCTTTCAGCTGGTAGAGTTCAATCAGTATCTGTCAGGCTAATAGTTGAAAAAGAAAGAGAAATCAAAACTTTTATAACTAAAAGCTCTTACAAATCAATTGCAGTTTTTGATACAGATTCTGGTGTTAAGTTTAAAGCTGAACTGAATGAAAAATATTCTTCTGTAGATGAAGTAAAAGAATTCTTTGAAAAAAACTATGGTTCTTTATTTAATGTAGCTAGCACTGATCAAAAACCTGGAAAAAAATCTCCAACGCCACCTTTCACAACTTCAACTCTTCAACAAGAAGCGTCAAGGAAGCTAGGTTTTGGTGTAACAAGAACAATGTCTACTGCACAAAAACTTTATGAAGCTGGACTTATAACCTATATGAGAACAGATAGTGTTACTCTTTCAAATGATGCGAAATCTTCAATTGTTGAAAAGATAGAAACCAAGTATGGAAACAAATATGTTAATCTTAGGGATTATAAAAATAAAAATAAATCTGCTCAAGAAGCACATGAAGCAGTTAGGCCAACAGATATTAATGTTGAGGAAATCACATCTGATTATGATCAACAAAGATTGTATGAGTTAATTTGGAAAAGAACAATTTCTTCACAAATGTCTGATGCGCAAATTGAAAGAACAGTAGTTAATATTAAATCAAATTCATATAATCAAATTTTTATTGCTAGAGGTGAGGTGATAAAATTTGATGGTTTTCTTAGGGTATACAATGAGGGAACTGACGATGAAGTAGAGGAGGAAAAAGGTGTTCTGCCTATGCTTAGTATTGATGAAAAATTAAATTTATTGAATATATCTTCAAAAGAATCTTTTTCTAGACCACCTTCTCGATTTACTGAGGCCTCCTTAGTTAAGAAACTTGAAGAACTTGGAATTGGAAGACCAGCTACATATGCAACCACTATTTCAACAATTCAAAACAGGGGATATATAGCTAAAGGAGATAATGAGGGAGTGGAAAGGAAATATAATTTCATAGAATTCAAGCAAGAGGGTATTAATGAGAGTATACTAATTGAAAAAACAGGTTCTAATAAAGGAAAATTAGTTCCCACTGATATTGGAATGATAGTTAACGATTTTCTAGTCGATAACTTTAATAATATTTTAGACTATGGCTTTACAGCTGAGGTTGAAAAGAATTTTGATAAGATTGCAACAGGTGATCAGAATTGGACTGATATTATAAAACAATTTTATGGTGGTTTTCATGAAAATGTAAATGAAGTTAGAGATAATGCAGAGAGACAATCTGGTGAAAAAGTTTTAGGCTCAGATCCAATTTCAGGAAGAGTCGTAAAAGTTAGGTTAGGAAAATTTGGACCAATTGCTCAAATTGGAACTATAGATGAAGAAGAAAAACCTGTTTTTGCAAGCTTAACTAAAGACCAACAACTGGATACTATAACTCTAGAAGAAGCTTTGGAGTTATTCAAATTTCCAAAGGAAATAGGAAGTTATAAAAATGAAATTGTAACAGTCAATAATGGAAGATATGGTCCATATATTAAGTTTTCAACCAAGTCTATTTCAATTCCAAATGGTCTTGATCCACATGCTGTTGAAATAAATAAGGCGATTGAGTTAATTGATGAAAAATTAAAAGCTGATGAACCTGTCCATATTTATAATGAACTGCCTGTAACAAAAGGTAAAGGTAGGTTTGGACCTTTTATTAAGTGGAACGATATGTTTATTAATGTTAACAAATCATATGACTTTGATAATTTATCTATAAATGAAATAGAGGAGCTCATAGAGCTTAAAATTAAAAAGGAAAAAGAAAAACTAATATCTCACTGGACTGATGAAGATATTAAAGTTGAAAAAGGAAGATGGGGTAGGTCTATTATTTCTAAAGGAAAAAAGAAAGTGGAAATTCCAAAAGAGATTGACCCTAAAACAATTACATTAGAAATTGCACAAAAATATCTAAATCCTAAAAAGAAAAAATGAGTCTTGACTTACTCAAACCTGTTTCAGATAGCTTAATTGACGAGTTAAATGAAAATTATTTGCAAGGCTCCATATATAAAAAACTAGCTATTCATACATCATCATTCGGAATTCCTGACTTAGAGTCTACTAATGTTTGTATTATTGGTCTTGATGAGTATAGAAATTCTTTTTTTCAATCTGCTACTCAGGATTTAGACTCTCTTAGAAGGGAGTTTTATAAGTTAAAATTTAGTAATTGGAAATTATCAATATCAGATCTAGGAAACCTTCCTAATGGAAATACTGTTGATGACACTTATCATGCACTTTATGAAATATGTAAAGAATTATTATCTAAAAAAATAGTATTAATATTAATAGGAGGAAGCAATGACTTGATATATCCAATTTTTAAATCTTTTGACTCTTATTCTGATAAAGTTAATATAGTTTCAATCGACAATCAATTTGATCTTTATCAGGAATCTGAATTGGTTTCAGGAAGGACCTATATGAATAAGATTATTATTTTTGATTCAAATAGTTTAAATGACTTCACTAATATTGGATATCAAAGACATTTATGTTCTCATGATGAGCTTCAGTTAATGGAAAAATTATTTTTTGAATACATCTCTTTAGGAGAAATTTCAGAGAACAATATGAAAGCAGAGCCAATAATGAGAAATTCAAATATTGTAGGTTTTGATATGAAATCCTTATCATTTTCTGCATCTTTTAATCAAACTCAGGGTAATCCCAATGGTATAGATCCAAGATTAGCATGTATTTTAACTAAATATGCAGGTCAAAGTAATAAAACTAATTTTTTAGGTTTATTTGAGCTAAGTAATAATAAGGTTTCAAGTAAATTATATTCTGAAATAATATGGTATTTTTTAGATGGAGTTGATAAGAGAATTATTGAATCTGATTTTAATGACTCACAAACTTTTAATAAATACATTGTCCAAACTTCAGGAAGAGACATTATTTTTTATAAAAGTAAAATCTCTGAGAAGTGGTGGATGTTAGTTGATACATCAAAGAATAAATCTATTTCTTACCTACCGTGTTTAGAAAGTGATTATCTAGAGGCTCTTAATGACAACATACCTATTAGATGGTTAAAGGCTACTAAGCGAGTCTAGACTTCTTGTAAATATCTCTCAGCATCAAGTGCTGCCATACAACCTGTACCTGCAGCAGTTATTGCCTGGCGGTAATCCTTGTCTTGAACATCACCTGCTGCAAAGACTCCAGGTATATTTGTTTTTGTTGAAATTTTATCTGTTAAAATATAACCACTATCGTCCATTTCTACACTTCCTTTAAATATATCTGTGTTTGGAGAATGTCCAATAGCAATGAATAAACCAGTAATTTTTATCTCTGAAACTTCGTTATTAAGATTATTTTTAATCTTAATGCCTTCTACAACATTTTCACCAATAACTTCATCTATCTCATGATTAAATAAAACATTAATGTTATCAAAATTCGCTAATCTGTTTTGCATAGCTTTTGAAGCTCTAAAGTGGTCTTTCCTTACTAACATGGTAACATTACTACATATTTTTGCTAAATATGTTGCTTCTTCAATTGCAGTATCTCCTCCACCAACTATTGCTACATCTTGATTCTTATAGAAAAAACCATCACAAACTGCACATGCTGAAACTCCTCCACCAATTAACCTTTGCTCACTTTCTAGACCAAGATATTTCGCAGAAGCACCTGTGCTAATTATAACTGTTTTTGATTTAATTTCATCTCCATTTTGAGTATATAACTTATGTATACCTCCCTTTTCTTTTGAAAAATCAACTTTTGATATAAAGTCAATTTTAACTTCCGTTCCAAATCTTTCAGCTTGTTCCTTTAATTCATTCATCATAGTTGGGCCATCAATTCCTTTAGGATACCCAGGAAAATTATCAACATCAGTAGTTGTTGTTAATTGTCCTCCTGGCTCCAAGCCTGTATATATAATTGGTTTAAGGTCTGCTCTAGCAGCGTATATCGCAGCAGTATATCCAGCTGGCCCACTTCCTATAATGATTGTATTCATACAAAGATTTTTGAAATTTTATTTTTGATTTTGTAAAATTAAAAAAACATAAGAATAAATTGATTAAAACATTAGTAACTTTGTCATTTCATAATCAACATGATAATGGCAAAAAATAATCTTAAGTATCAATCTCCTGGAATTAATGAAGAAACTAGATTTGAAAAACTTCATACTGTAACTTTTGAAAATTCAAATGAAGCCTCACTATTAATTGCAAGAGAAATTTGTGATTTAATAAAATCCAAACAAGAAAAGAAAAAAAACTGTGTAATAGGCTTTGCAACAGGATCTTCGCCAACTAAAGTTTATCAAGAAATTATAAGAATTCACAAGGAAGAATCATTGAGTTTTTATAATGTTATTGCTTTTAACCTAGATGAATACTATCCCATTGAAAAAGATGATAATAATAGTTATCATCACTTTATGAATGAGAATTTATTTGATCATATTGATATTCCAAAAGAAAATATAAATATTCCATCTGGAGAGATAAGTGAGAAAGAAATTAAAAAATTTTGTTCCTCGTATGAAAAAAAGATTGATAAAAATGGAGGTATAGATATTCAACTTTTAGGAATTGGAAGAACAGGTCATATTGGTTTTAATGAACCTGGATCACATTTTAATTCAATTACTAGACTAATTACATTAGACCATACTACAAGATTTGATGCAAGTAAAAGCTTTAATGGAATTGAAAATGTTCCATCTAAGGCCCTAACTATGGGTATTCGAACTATTTTCAATTCTAAAAGAATTATAATGATGGCATGGGGAATTCAAAAAAGCCACATTGTAAAAAAATCAGTTGAAAATAATATCACATCACTTATACCTACAACATACCTGCAGAATCATAAGAATACAACTTTAGTTTTAGATAAGGAATGTTCAAGTGAATTAACAAGGTTTAAAACACCATGGTTGGTAGGTCCTTGTGACTGGTCAGATGTAATGAAAAGAAAAGCTATTGTTTGGTTATGTGAGATTACTGAAAAATCTATTTTAAAGCTAACTGATGAAGATTATAATAAAAATGGACTATCAGATTTACTTGCACTTGAAGGTTCTTCTTATGAATTAAATATTAAAATGTTCAATCATTTTCAAAATACTATAAGTGGATGGCCTGGAGGTAAACCTAATTCTGATGATTCTACAAGACCTGAAAGAAAAAATCCAAATCCAAAAAGAGTTATAATATTTAGCCCTCATCCAGATGATGATGTTATATCAATGGGTGGTACTTTTGATAGACTGGTTTCACAAGGTCATGAGGTTCATATCGCATATCAGGCTTCAGGAAATGTTGCAGTTTCTGATCATGATGCATTAAAATTCATTGAAGTTTCAAGTGATATGTTTGCGGGTGATTCAAATTCAAAGATTAAATCTTTGATTAAAGAACTGAAAAATAAAAAGCCAGATAAAATTGATTCACCTGAAGTTCGACAACTTAAGGGTTTTATTAGGAAGAGAGAAGCAATTGCAGCGACTAGGTATATTGGAATTCCAGATTCTAACACCCATTTCATGAATCTGCCATTTTATGAAACAGGTAGAATTAAAAAAAATCCTCCTTCAAAAAAAGATATATTAATGACAGCATCTTTAATAAATAAGATTAAACCACATCAAATATATGCTGCCGGTGATCTTGAAGATCCTCATGGCACCCATAAAGTTTGTCTTGATATAGTTTTCGAAGCATTAGAATCTCTTAAAGGTGAAAAATTTATTAAAGATTGTTGGCTATGGTTATATAGAGGGGCATGGCTAGAATGGGATATTCATGAAATTGACATGGCTGTACCTATGAGTCCTGCACAGGTTTTAAGAAAAAGAAAAGCCATATTCTTCCATCAAACTCAAAAGGATGGTGTGATGTTTCAGGGACAGGATTTAAGAGAATTCTGGGTCAGGGCAGAGGAGAGAAATAATGAAACAGCAGAAAAATATAAAAAAATGGGGCTTGCAGAATATGCTGCAATCGAATCATTTAAAAGACATTATTACTAAAACACTTTATCATGAGAAATTTTAAAAATCTATTCACAATCCTGATATTATTCGGGACATTCTTAAGTCTTCAGTCACAGAACAACTATTCTAAGAGAAAAATAAATAATTTAAAGAATCAAGCTTCTCAATTAGTTGAAGAAGATAAAAAATTAACCCAGGTCATGGTTGACAAGGTTTTTAGTTTTTCTGAACTTGGTTTCCAGGAATTTGAAACATCAAGTTATTTGACTTCAATTCTTGCTGAAAATGGTTTCGAAATTGAATATGAAATTTCTGGTGTTCCC
>Ga0206124_10000112_pt1 | contig 61994 bp, 58 predicted proteins | sample Helgoland_Spring_3_FD_148671 | JGI IMG/M metagenome (GOLD analysis project Ga0206124, IMG submission 148671) | Pelagic subsurface seawater microbial communities from Kabeltonne, Helgoland, North Sea - Helgoland_Spring_Bloom_20160321_2 | ecosystem: Environmental > Aquatic > Marine > Epipelagic ... | reverse complement strand
GGGCTTGCAGTGGGTCGAATCACTCGCTACCCTCTGCTCAGTTGAACAGGCCTTCATTCCACGACGTGATACTTCCTGTGAAAGCAGATGCAGCAACAGTAAGTGGGCTTGCAAGGTAGAGTTTTCCAGGCCCAGAACGTCCTTGGAAATTACGATTGATTGCGGAGACGGTCACTTGTTCAGGCGTGATGGAAACTCCAGGGCCTGCACCAATACATGCCCCACAACCCGGGTCGATGAGTTTGACACCAACTCGGCCGAACAAATCGTGCCAGCCTTCGCGAACAGCCAAATCTTTGACGAGACCTGATCCATATTGAATGTAGAAATCAACACCGTCCTTGACCACGAGACCTGCTTCTTCAGCTGCTTTACACACTTGAGCATAGTAAGCAACATCGTCTGCTTTACCAGCAGTACACGAGCCACCATAGGCGATATCGATGGTGACGCTACCGATATCAGCAACATTCGCTCCATTGGTCGGGTCGCTTGGAATGCCTTTGTTCGGGTCGCCTGGGTGTGCGACCATCGGTTGAATTTCAGACATGTTGATGATGTGGACTCCCCCGTCATAATGAGCGTCTTGGTCAGGATGTACGGCAAGTCCTTTCTGAGTCTCAAGGTCAAGGTGCGGTTGGGCAGCAATCATCCAGTCATACAGCAGGTCATCCGCTTCACAAATCCCCGTACGGCCTGAACATTCTGTTGCCATGTTGCACAAGGTCGCTCTTTCATCAATGGACAAACCTGCGAGGCCAGAGCCGCCGAATTCCATGCTGCGATTCAAGGTGAGTTCCTTGCGAGCGTGGTCGGCAAGGATGAACAGAATGACGTCTTTCGCAGTGCAACCCTTGGCAAGTGTGCCTTGCAGTTCGAATCGGATTGATTCAGGGACCTTGACAAACGTGAATCCTGCACTGATGAGGTTGGCGTATTCAGTTGCGCCTACACCCCATGTCAAGGCATTCGAAGCGCCACCCATGCAGGTGTGGGAGTCGGTGGCTTGGATGAAATCACCAACTTCGATAAACTCTTCACGCGCCACTTGATGGCAAATACCAGGAGAAACGCCGTCTTTGGCAGAATAATCACGAACTTTCGTGTGCTGCTGGAATGCAATTTGTAAATCTCTCAACGTTTGTACCTTGTCCATGAAGGGAACAAACTTTGGATTGTGATGGGCATAGAGCAAATGGTCTTCAAACACGGCGAACTTTCCAGGGTTTGGTAATGCGTACCCCTCTCCGTATTCTTCTTGTAAGAAGGTATGAACTTGGGCGGTGGTAAATTCGTGTGAATAGCCACCTTGAACTTGGGCGATAACCGGGTCTTCAGGTTTGACACACTGCCCGTCATCTTGACCGACAAGGTTCCGAGCAATGATTTTCTCAGCCATAGTCATTGGTCGGGGTGGCGTGTTGATAGCAGGCAGTTCGATGTCTCCAGATTTTAGAGATTTAGCAAACGGAAATAATCCACCTTTCTCAAGAATAATTTGAGTGACTTCATCGTAACGCGAGGTGAACTCTTCCAAAGCGATTTCTTCACCGTTTTGAAGCCGTTCAAGCATTGCATGGTCGCCCATGATTTGACCAAGATTGATGTTGTTCCGTTCATGAATTGGGGCAAAAGAGGCGGCGATGACGATGTTTATTCCTGCCCAGCGTTCACACTGAGCGGCGGTTTCTCTCGAGGAGCCCGTTCCCTTTCGTTGTCCAGAGACAATCGCTTCGAAGTTTCCATTTTTGAGGGCGTTTTCACTGAAGACTCTTAGGCCATTATGCATCAATCCAGCATAGGCGTTTTTAGCAATTTCAGCCGGGTCATGGTCGAAACAGACCCATGCAGGCGTCATGACATCGGTATTAATATCGTCAAGCAAGTCATCAACGGTGAGGTCTTTCATGTTGAGATTAAGACCATCATACAATTGCTGTTTGATGAGACTGAGGTCTTTTGTAAGGAAAAGAACCCTTTTTTCAGGGTTTAGAGCAACTTTTTCCGGTGGCCACTGGTCTCTCATCTTACGCCCTCAAATCCTTTCAAGCGCTCAGTGTTGATAACCGGTTCGGGAATATTCTTTGGCTGTAGACGGCAAAGATTTGACTCTTCCAGCCTTTTTGTTCACTTAACTTTATACTACAAACCGCATTAGTTTAAATACCATCACTTGTCGGAATATAATAAAGTTCCCCAACGAGTTGAGCAACGAAGCTCGGCGAGGGAGTGCAATGAGGAATACATATGGATGAGCAACAAGTAGAAGATATCGTAAAATGCAGCGACTGTGCGAGTCGAAATTTAACCCGTGATGAAACTCGCGGTGAAGTCATTTGTGACGATTGTGGATTGGTTTTAGAAGACAATGTCATCGATCAAGGCGCAGAATGGCGTGTGTTTTCTCCAGAACAAGGAGACCAGCGCGCCCGTACCGGTGCCCCAATGACGGTCATGCTGCACGACAAAGGTTTGTCCACAGATATCGACTGGCAGAACAAAGACTACTCGGGAAAAACCATCAATTCTCGCTACCGCTCTCAATTCTACAGAATGCGTAAGTGGCAAAAGAGAAGCCGTGTTTCCAACGCTACAGAACGAAACTTGGCTATGGCTCTTGCAGAACTTGACCGAATGGCAAGTCGACTCGAATTGCCGAAATCCGTACGTGAAGCAGCAGCGGTGAACTACAAGAAAGCAGTTGACAAGCGTTTGATTCGTGGCCGTTCGATTGAAGGTGTTGCTGCTGCATCACTCTATGCTGCTTGCCGCCAATGTGGCGTACCTCGTACCCTCGATGAAATCGGTCAAGCATCAAGAACCGGTCGTAAGGAAATTGGCCGAACATACCGTTTCATGGTCCGAGAATTGAAGATGAAAATCATGCCAACAGGTCCTGAGGACTACATTTCCCGATTCTGTTCAGGTCTTGGATTGGATGCTGAAGTTGAAGCCAAAGCATACGAGTTGATCAAAGCGGCACAAGAAAAGGAACTGACCAGCGGCCGTGGCCCAACCGGTATTGCTGCCTCCATTATCTACATCGCATCGGTTCTTTGCGGCAAGCGAAGAACCCAACGTGAAGTTGCTGAAGTGGCAGGTGTCACTGAAGTGACGATTCGTAACCGATACAAGGAACTGATTCAGAACTTGAACATCGAACTGGACATTTGATTTGACCATTTGATTCCTTGAGGTTTCAGCATGGGTAAAGAACGGATGAAATTATCGGACCGCGTTTTTGAGGCGGTCGAAAGCGGTCTCGTACAAGCGATGGAGCGAGGGACTGTGGCCTGGCCACTCCCTCAGCCACCAATGACCGACCCGGATTTCCCGCCAATCGAGCCTCGCACTCCTGCCAAAGTCATCGAACAAGGTCTCGGAATCCTACAAATGGACCGTGCCATGTTTGAAGCGAACCTCAATACTGTGGTCGACCTTATTGTCCCCCACCGAATGAATCTCAGCGACGACCCGTTTGAGGTGCATCAAAAATGGCTTCATCGACGTGTTGACAAAGTGGCAGAACGATTGCTTTTCACGGTTGCAACCGATTGGCTTTCCCAGGCTTTTGATCATACTGCGCCGAATACGGACCGATGGTGGTTGGCCATAGCCCTCATCAACGGCCTTTCGACTGTTCCACACGGACAACCGGTTCACCAAGGCTACCACTTGGTTGAGTCGATTGCACTCGCAGAACGGCCAGGAACGTGGCATACTCAACCGGATGTCGGACCTCACCAACTGGAATGGAATCCACATGCAGTGATTCCACGCAATACCGGCGTAGTGGCTCACGATGCTGGTGTTGAGGCCGCAAAATGGCTCTTGGAGAAACTTGAGAACGATTCCGTGGAACGACGTCTTCTGCTCATGGAATGGGTTCGATTGCTCCTTCAACGACCGAACCTTGTCGAACCGCTTGGTTTGACCGACGTGCTTCTTCGTCGAGCCTCTGATGCGGAACCCGAGGTTGCTGGACGCGTGACGTTATGTCTTGCGAAAACCATCGAATTCAACCGCGATACAGGTCTCCTCCTCGCTCAACGTCTCCATCAACGAAAGGAGAAACTGCTTCGAAGAGGTATGGCGGATGTACTCACTCGAATGTTCCGCCGTCTTGAATGGGATGCAGTCCCTTTTCTCAATGATATGCTGAAGGATGAAGATGAGGGGGTATTGGCCGCTGCAAGTGCTACGGTTGGTGACCTGCGTTTCCTTGATTCGGAACTCTGGGCCGATACCATGGCTGAACTCGCAACTCACCCTTTGCCGATTGTAAGAAGAAACCTTGTACCTTTCTTACGCGATTATATTGAGCAGTATTCTGAGGACGAACGCCGCCTCCTTCCCCAACTCTGGCAAGACGGAGACGAAGTCGTTCGAACTCGAATGCGGGAACTGCTGATGCGAATGGAAGAGGTTTCACCGGACCATTTTGCTGCGCGACTCGAAGATTTCCGGAAGCAAGGCTGCGATCTCGAAGGCCTTTGGGAGCCTCTCACGCATCGTCGACCGGAACGCAGCCTCCTTTGGCAAGCATGGTTTGCCGGCGAAGGAGAACAACCAACTTCCCCGCCACCTGCTCCAGCACCGCACAGCGATATGGATGAATCGGGTGAATTGCCATCTGTAGAAGATGCGTACGAACTTCTCGACCAAGAACTTGGTTTCATTGACGATTAGATTACTCTTCTTCGTCTTGCTTTGCTAAAGGTCCGACGGTAATGAGTCCGACGTAGATCGCGTTGAGAGCAACCATGCTGCCTGCTAATGTGAGTATCATCCCAGTTGGTTCAGGCGCATAGGCATCGTAACCAGTCCACACGAGGACTTTCACCGTCACCATCATCGAGAGTCCAACCAATAGAACATCTTGCCATTTCTCGGCAGGGTTTTTCCATAAATCGACAGTGGGGGCGACTCCTTTTCGGTCGAAAGCCCATCGAAACCAACTCAAATAAATCAAGATGAGTCCAGTCAAGCCGACCAAACCTCGAGAAAAAGAGCGTGAATTCCAAGGGCCTTCTGGAGTGATATCGACAAAGGATTGAGCCACCAGAACAATTCCTGTTATGGCAAACCACCGCCACTCTACAGTTCTGCCCATAGTCGACCGTAGGAGGGCCACGCTTGAAAGCCTACGCCACACAGCGGCCATCATGACGGCGGTTCGAGATGCTTTACTTGTTGCCGGGGGATTGGGAACGCGTATGCTACCGACAAGCGCATCCGTGCCCAAGGAAGCACTGCCTTTGGTCGACATACCTGCACTTGTGCATTTGGCTCGAGAAGCCGTAGCTGCTGGTGTGGAGCGATTGCACATTATCTCGTCGCCTCGTAAAGACATGAGCGCACTCCTAGGAGATCACGGTTGGCTTCTCGAGCGTCGACCCGACCTTGACCCCCAACTCCTTTCGCCGTTCGCAGACGTAGAAGTTCATGTCCACATCCAACACGAGCCACTGGGATTAGGCAACGCTATTGAAAGCGCGCTTGACTCAATCAACGGGCCATTCTTGGTTCTGCTTGGTGATAATATTCTGTTGAACCATCACACGGCACCAAATGACTTCACCCCTTCGAATGCGAGTCGGCAACTTGTTGAACACTTCCAGTCGAACGGTTTGCCGTGCGTTGGTCTTCTCCCTGTTCAGCCTTCCGAAGTTTCGAATTATGGAGTCGTACGGCTTGATGGACAACGTATTTTGGAAATTTGTGAGAAACCGAGTGCAGAGGATGCCCCTTCAAACTTGGTGATGTGTGGACGTTACTTGTTTACCTCTGATGCTAAAACACTGTTGCAAAAGTACGATGTCGCCACCCACGGGGAACTCCAATCCATCGCTCTTCAACAGCATTGGATGAGTCATGATGGTTTGTTGGGCGTCGAATTAAACGGTTACCAATGGTACGATTCTGGAAAACCCCTCCCCTGGCTTCAAGCACAGGTCGACCATGCATTACGACGAGAAGATTTGAGCGAAGAATTTCGTTCTTGGCTGGTGAAGCGGCTCGACGAAAATTAACGTTGGCCAGGCTTCCAAAAGGTCAGCGGGACGGGCATTTCGCCTTGCGCTTTCCTGAGTGCTAAGTGATCAGCACGTTCGTTCCACCGATGGCCTCGATGGGCTTTGACGTGCTCCCAGGACAATGTTCGGACTTCAGATACTGCGTCCCAAAGCGATTGTACGTGGGCTACAAGTTCACGGTTGGCCTTTGCCTTCCACGCTCCGCATGCTAAGTTTCCAGCATACTGGGAGTCTGCTCGAACGACAGCAGGATTTTCGCCACCTTCAATCAGAAGCCAACGTAGTGCAGCTGCAAAACCACAGAGTTCCGCTGTATTGTTTGAACCAACTTCAGCACCAATGAAATCTTCTTGCGTTGGGTCTGTAATCACGACATCAGCGAATTCTTCATGCAATTCACCGCTTCCTCTCCCGAGGCCAGTATCGCCGGTTACGACCACAACGGCCCATGCTGCAGGTGTTGAAGCATCGACGTTCTGGTTGCCTAAGCAAGAGCCGTCAACATAGAGGCTCCAGCGCTCAGTGCTCACACTTTTCACTCGCCAAGTTCTGACTTGTATTCGGCAGCGCTCATGAGAGATTCAACCGCACTGGGGTCTTGTAATTTCATCTTCACAATCCAACCTTCGCCGTATGGGTCGGTATTCATGAGTTCAGGAGTGTCTTCAAGCGCTTCATTCACCGCAGTAATTTCGCCAGCAAGTGGAGCGAAAATGGGTGATGCGGACTTGACGGATTCAACGATTGCAAACTCATCCATGTCGTCAAGCGTTTCTCCTTCACCAGGCAGTTCGATGTAGACAATGTCAGTGAGAGCGTCTTGAGCGTGGTCAGTGATTCCAATCACGACTTCATCACCTTCAACGCGTATCCATTCGTGCTCTTTTGTGTAGTATTGTCCTTCGGGAATATCGCTCATATTGCCGTCTCCATGATTATCCAACCATCGGCATTTGATGAACTCACCGATGCCAATCCGTAGATTCAGTGACCTCGGTTGGGCACATGCCTCAAATGTAAACCTCGGAAAAACACCCGTTAAGGCAAGAAAACCGTCGCGGTTCTTATTAGCAGATCAAGTTCGCTCCAAAACGAAGTCAAGCGACTTCAAGGGATGGGACCCTCATGAGTAGAGCATTTAGAGAAGGCGTAGAGAAAAACAAGCGAGTACATGCACCAGTTCGAAGAAGAAATTGGAGCCCAGTTCGGGACCTTCAAGGGCTTAAAGCCCGTACTCAAGTCATCGGTTCTCAGATGGGGCCACTTGTTGAAATTCCTGCAATGGTCCGTATAGAAAATGAACACTGGGTTTTCGAACGGATTGAAGAAGGCACACTGTACAACATTACTCACAAACTCATCCTTCACGAAGGTGACCAAGAGAAAGTCATTGGTGGAACAACGGACATGCACACGGCTATGAAAGTTGCACAATGCATGGCGCAGAAGGAAAACCGAATCGTGATGATTCAACCTGTTTGAGTTAGAACAGGTCCATTATCCATTGAATAACGCCTTGATTAACAAGGTAAAAGAAGGTACCAACGCCGATACATGCAGCATAAACTTGGAAAGGAGTAATCTTCCAAGCATCTTCCGATTCCTCGTCGAAATATCGGATAAGACCTGCAGCCTGTTGGATACCGCTACCGTCGGATTTCTTCTTTGAAGCCATGTGGACCACTCTCTGCGAGTTGCCACCCCTTTATCAACGCGACGCGGCCAAGAAATTCACTCTTCTTCATCCTCGCCGGTCAAATCTACAAACGCAATCTCATCTTCAACACCATCATAGGTGAGCACATGCCCTTGAGGAATATCGTCTCCTGAATTGGAAAATGCGTCACCGTCGCTTTCAGGATCGGCTTCAATAAAATACGCTTCAGCCCTCGCCAACGCCCGTTCAAACGCCGGAGCATTCCCATCAGCAAGGGCCCCGCGAGCAATTTCCAAGTCGTAATGAGCCGAACCAATGGACAGCAGTGCCTTGTCTTTCGCATCACTTTCTTGTGATTGGTTGATTCTTTTCTCTACAAGCTTGCCTTGTTCTTCGAGAGCAAACAAGTGCTCTTCAAACACAGCCCGAGCCATTTCCAATCCTTTTTTCCATGCGAGTTCATTTGATTTGAGCGACACCTCACTCCTCTGTTTTGTGAGAAATCGGGTTGCTGCTACGGAATGAGCAAATTCCCATGGTCGATGGGAAAGGGATGCGGATAAGTCGAACATCAATCGAGCATACGAGGAAGGAGAACCTTTGAACTCAATACGATTGAGATATCCTGAGTTAAACAATCCAAATCCCCAATAGGAGCGGGAAGTGATGGTCACTCGAAGGTCTCCGCTTTGCGTCACAAACGACCACCGTTGTTCGTTGAAATGAGGTTGTTCGCGGAAATGAGGCGTTTCTGGGTGTTCAAGGTGCACCAATGCGTGTGTTGCCACGTCGCCTAAGTAGACAATTTTACTCGGCAAGGAGAATGACTTCGGGCGCAGAAAGCCCGTATCTAATTCTACGCGATGGTTCGCTTTCGCTTTACCAACTTGGGCATAGATGACGATGGTATTGCCAACAGAATCGTACTTGCCCATGACTGTTGCACCGGTTCACGGACCATGAATCCAACGCTTTGTTGCAACCGTATCGGGAGAAGTATTGATGAATCGCGCCCTGCATGGAAGGTTAGGTGAGCCGATGGCTGCAAAGGGAGATTCGAAGATTGAGAAATTAACCGCACTACCAGGAATTGGTGCTGCGACGGCAAAGAAATTAGTGTCTGCAAAGATCGATACGGTCTCCAAAGTGGCTTCCGCAGGCTCTAAAAAACTCCAAGAAGTTGGCCTTAGTGCAGCGGTTGCGACCAAGATTAGTGCTGCTGCCAAGGCCGCAGATAAAGCGTCAAGCGCAGCAAAGAAGGCGACCTCAAAAGCCAAGTCTGCTGCAAAGACTTCTGCCAAGAAATCCACATCTGCAGCTAAATCTGCTGTTTCGAAATCGAAGTCGGCAGCGAAAAAAGCGTCCTCAAAGGCCAAGTCTGCAACCAAATCCTCGGCCAAGAAATCCTCCGCTGCGGCGAAATCCGCCGTATCGAAGTCGAAGTCGGTCGCCAAGCAAGCCGTTGAGAAGGTAACGGCTCAATCAACAGAGAACCACACGGTTAAATCCACGAAATCCTCAGACGGCCGTAAAGGTGGCACCTTGCGTATTCCACGCAGCGTCAAGGACATGCCTTGGTTCAAAAAGAAGTGAAAGCGCTTCAAACAAGGGTTAGGATTGAAAACCGTCACCAGACACATCGGCCCATGCCTCGGCGCAAATACGGTCGTTTACGAAAGACTGTTGAGATGCCGTCAAAGGAAAACTGTTCACGTTGCCGTTCGGGTAAATACTGTCCGATTGAAGGGCACGCTGGCCAAGAAACAACGCCCCATCGGGCGTGGGCTGGGCCTTCAACGGTAAAGAAACGCAAACAAAAGCGCAAGTGATTTATTCAATGCCGACCGAACTGGTTGATGGCGTTGTCTCAACCAATTCCTCTTCTGCATGTTCAGTTGCTGCAGCCGCCGCCTCAAGCGTTTGGCGCGTCGCCTGTGCTCTGTGGTAGACTTCACGCAGCGTTTGGTCGGAAATTTCGAGATAGACACGGGTTGTTGCGATGCTTGAATGCCCCAGAAGCCGTTGAATGGTTACCAGGTCGGCCCCTCGCTCCAGCAAACCTGTCGCGAAGTTGTGCCGAAGCACGTGAGGCGTTAGCTTTCCTTTGGGTAAATTTGCATGAACGGCAAGTTTGTCCATGAGCCTCTGAACGCCCCGCGGTTGCAATCTGCGCCCAGCCGAGTTGAGTAAGAAAGCAAAATCTTCGTTGCGAACTCTTGCGTCACGTATCGGAATCCATGCATGTATGCGTTCAAGTGTCCGGCGGGTGAAGAGGACGAGCCGGTCTTTGTCTCCCTTGCCTCCGTACACGCGAGCAGAACCGTCTTCAAGGTCAATATCATTCATGTCAAGGTTGCAAACTTCGCTGACTCGTAATCCAGTATCAAGCATCATGGTGACTAGGATTGAAGCGACCGGATCTTCGCTTACCGAAGCAGCATCCAATACCATCGTCATCTCTCTGCGGTTGAGTGTTCGCGGTAGACGTTTACCGGCACGGGCTCGTACCAAATGGTCCGGCCAACGATGACCGAGCCATTTGAGCAGGTGTCGAGCTGCTGCTAATCGGGCGTTGTAAGTCGTTGGGCGTAGGTCTGAGAGGCTGTGAGTCCAACGGTCAAGGCGCCCACTAAGGGGTTCCATCCGTTCAGCCAACTCATAGACGGTGAGCGTTTGAAAATCGTTCTCACTGAGGACATTTTCATTGGGAAGTGTGGTTTCAATGAGGGCACGTAAACCGCTGGCATACGATTTCTGCGTATTTTTCGACTTGTTCTCGGCCTTCAGCGTCTGCATATAGCATGAAAGCCACGGTAAATCTTGCATGTGGATAAGGCGCGGTGGAAGGGCAACTGAGACATCATTCAGTCTCATTTGGCTCGGCCTCAACGCCTTGCGATTCCGCTCTGTTCCTTTTCTCGTATTCATTGGCGTTCCCCGCCTCCCGCCTGTGGCGGGTGTGCATCCCGTGCTCCGAAGAGCATATGGTAAGAATGAGAACTCCCATATCAAACCACCGCGCGATATCAAGACACATCCGAGCAGTATGAGACGTCCTCGGGAACGCCGAATCAAGCGTTGGTTTCTTCCGAGTCCGGCAGAGTGAATGCCTTCTGGGATACATCAAGCATGGCTTGACGCAACGAATTTCGGAGTTCTGTGAGTTCTCCGTAACAGATTAAGACATCTTCGTAGCGAAGCTGGATGTCGTCGCTCGGGTTCCACAGCAGGCTGTTGTCACGAGATAAAGCAAAGACTGGAATCCTTGAACTTGAATTGAAAAGTTCTGCCAGCGGTTTTCCAACCAATTGCTGATGGTTACTGATTTGTAAAGAAAGTACTCCAGAACCCGGGACTGTTCGTAACAATTGGTCGAGGTCAACTTCTGCAAAGGCCGTTTCACTTGTGACGTAGTCTATGATTTCACCCGCTACATTGACACCGCTTGCTTTCTCGATGCCTTCGAGGCCCGGTGAGGAATTCACTTCCAGAACCAACGGACCGTCTCTTGCTTCCAACAGGTCAACTCCAGCGATATGAAGTCCAAGCACTCTTGCAGCCCTGCAAGCGGCTTCTTCGAACTCAGGCGGCAAATCGACTTTTTCGACCGTACCGTTGAGATGGTAGTTGCTTCGGAATTCCCGTCCTCGTGCTTTACGGCGCATGCTTGCAACGACTCGATCACCAACGACCAGTGCTCGAATGTCCTTGCCGTGAGACTCAGCAATGTACTCTTGAATGAGAACTGCTCGACCGGTGAGCAATAAGCCTTGGACGAGGTTTCGCGATTCACGAATGGTGTGACGCAGAAATACGCCTTGGCCTTGCGTTCCTTGCGTCACTTTGATGACGACAGGCAAGCCACCGACGAAATCCACAGCCGTTTCCACATCGATGATATCTCGCACGTATGTGGTTCGAGGTACAGGAATCCGATTCCGTGCTAGAATTTGCGAAGCGTGCAGTTTGTCCCTGCTCTGGAGAATACCAGCTCCAGTGTTCGCAGTCCAAATGCCGAGTTGTTCAAGATGCCGTAGAACAGCAACTCCGTGTTTGGTTATTGAATGACCTATCCGGGGGATGACGGCATCGTAATTGAACGGTTCACCGTTGTGAAGAATGTCTATACGACCATCGGCCACAAACAGGGAGAACTTCATCGGATCGGCAACATAAGGGTCTAATCCACGCTTTCGGGCCTCTTCTACGAGCCGTCGAGTACTGTAGAGCCGAGGTCCTCGAGAAAGTATGGCGAGGCGTAGAGCCGAGTCTTGAGATTCCCCATGAGCGTGATTCGTACCGCTCCCCTCCATGCCGCTCGCTGTTCCTCCGCGCCTTTCAAGTGCTCGCTTGAAATCGGAGTCATCATGTCCGATGAGGATGCAGCGGTTGCCACTGAAGAAAATTCTGCTGATGCAGACCAAGAAGAAACAGTGGAAGCACTTACTCTTGAACAGCGTCAAGAAGAACTCAAGAAATCGCGTTGGAACGTTTTCTTGTGGCTTGGTATTGCGGTTTTGATGTTTTCATTTGCTCTTTTCCCAATGCCATTTAGTGCAGATTATGATGAATTCACCAGCTCAGCAGAGAAAGACATTGGGTTTGTTTGGGGCCCTTCTCTCCCAGGGGATGATGTGTTTGACGCTTCGATGAACTTGGATGTCACTGCATCAAGTCCACCACCAGAATCAGGCAGCCTCATTGAAGCCTATGCGCTCAAAGTGGACAACTGCCAACAAAATCTTGGCGAATTCACTGCGATTGCCAAGGACGGAACCGACCATGCCTATCAGCATCAGGTTATGGATAAGACACCGATTACTGGACAGGAGTACACCTTTGAGTTCTCTTTGGACCCCGGCCAATACTGCATCATCGTCCAATATGTTGATGCCAATGGAAGCATCATCGGGGCTGACTCCGAAGACTCGAACATTGACCTCAGTGTCAAAGGCAAAGTGTGGTCCAGCCAAACGATTGGTGGGTTGTTCGGAATCCTCTGCCTCTCCCTCTCAGCATTTGCCTTTATTGGAGCACAAAAGCACGGCACACACATCAAAACCATTCTCGAGAACGGAGATGAATCGACAGAGGAAAAGGTTCTCGCTTCTGTATCAGGTGCACGAATCGCTGCTGGTCCAACCGGCGGCCCGCCGGGTGCAGGCCCGAGCGGACCTCCTCCATCTGCAGGCCCGAGCGGCCCGCCATCCCCTTCTGAACCGACACCAACTGAAACAGTGCTGACTGATGCAGCACCAGCACCTGCTACCGAGGCAGTGTTTGAACCTGCAGAAAACGGCTATTTCTTCAAGAAGTTAGCAGATGGAACATACGAACAAACAGTCTACGTGCAAAATGCAGACGGTACATACGTGCCGCATCAAGGCTAATCGCTGTTCACTTGCCTTTCGAAATCCATGTTTTATGAGATACATTTGGGGTCATACTTGAAAGGGAATGACGACAGGCATCATGTGAGGGTTTGGAATGTCGAGTGAGGAAATCTCTTCTTTGACCGTTGCCAAACTCAAAGCATTGTGCATTTTGAATGATTTGCCCACGTCTGGGAAAAAATCCGAACTCGTTGAACGCCTCCTCGAATCCGGCCTTAGCAAAAAAGAGGTTGGATTGCCTCACCAAGAGGAAGAGAAAACCGCCGAGCAACCAACCAAAGAAACTCCACAAGAGGTGCCTGAGGAAGAGGAAATCGTTCTTTCACTCGAGGACGAAGACACACTCACTCCAACGGTTGAAAAAGCCGTTGAAAAAGAGGAACCAACCTCAACTATGATTCTTGATGCTGAGATTCTTGATGCTGATTTCGCAGATGAAGAACCTGATGCTGCTCAAACCGCAGTGAAGAAGAACCTCAAGGATTCAGTCAAGGCCGAACACGCTCGAGAAAACCCAACGACGCTCCTCGATATGATTCGTAAACCTCAGGTAGCAGCAGTTCTTCTTGCGGTTGTTATTCTGGGTGCTGGAGGATATTACTACCTGGACAACCAATTGGATTCGTTTACCGCTGACCAGCTTCGCTACGGCGACAGAATGCAGTACCAAATCTCTGGAGACCAAGACGGTTTAGCGACCTTTCTGGCAACGGAAGGGTTCGTGGAACTTGTGATGGACCAAATTGAGACGGAGGACGACATCTGTAAGATTTCTGCTGATTTTGGCGGAACCGGCAGTCTCGAAATCACTGAAGGTGGCTCAAGTGAATTGGTCAACGAAGGCGGCTCAAAAGACCGTTTAGGAGCTGTACGCATCGTTGGCGGGATGGGCGCTGAATGGTTATCCGTTGAAACGGTCAACACCAATTCCCTGAGCCCGTTCCGAGTCAACAGGCATCTCTCAATTGGCAACATTTGTGACATTGGGGCGATCACTGCCTCAGGGTCTGCAGACCTCACTTCCACAACGTACACTGAGTTGAGGAATCAAGACACGAAGGCAACCCAACTTGACTGGGGCTTTGATCTTCCATCTCCGATTGGAAAATACCAGGGTACAACGGTGAGTTACGGTGTTGGTGGTTTACTGGGCGGTCTTGAAACGCTTGCGCCGGGCCTTGCACTCATGTTACAACCGGTAGAAATACAAGAATTATTTGCGAACGACCTCATTGATGCTGGGGCGACTGGAAGCAACCTTGGTTGGGACTGGAGAGTGTTGGGAATCGATGAATTGAACGGCGATCCGGTTTGGAAAATAGTGGCTACTCACCACGATATTGAAGCGTATTGTCTTGGAACGGCGACCATGAATCTGTGGGTTGAATCTGGAAACCCTTGGGCAGCCAAGCAGACGGTTGATGTCCTCATATCCGAGAATCAAGCCAGCCAGTCAGGTTGCTCACCGACCTCTCAGTTGCTCAATGATTATGTTCTTCCAGAAGGTGAATTGGAATTGCATCATACCTTCACCAAGACTTCACTTCAACGCGGCCAAAAGCAACTTGATTTGGGTCTCACCTACGGCTCGATTCCTTTGGCTAATCAACTCGGACCTTCGAGTGATGAGTTGGAAACGTGGGGCGATTATGACCTTCACATGCCCGATGATTCCACTCTTCGGCAACACACTTTTGAGGATGCCATAGCATGTTTTGAATCTTGGCCGAATACGATTGCCCCCGGTGCGGCAAATGCCTTGGAAAATGAAGGTTACATTTGGCGAGGTACAACAAAACAGACCTCTTCCACAGTGACGCAATGGAACGTGTCTTGGGTCGCATCCGATGAACAAGCAGGCTGGGTCCAATTTAATTTGACTGGGACCCCGAATGCAGAGAATTGCCAGTACGATAAACGCGGTGACCTCGATTCCACAGCATTCAACAGGGAGTCAATACCCCAAACGTTGAACATCACATCATTGGAATCTCGGTTAACCGATTCCTCAAATTATGCCGTATTGGTTGGAGATGACCGATTTTTCACCACCTCCGGTGAATATCAGAACGACGTTCAGGTCGGCTATCTCATCGCAGTTCCAGGTAACGACATCGGTTCTCTGTTATCTCAAATTGGAGACGGTGGCGACGGTGCAGTTACCCTTGACATGTCGAAAACATGGGATGAAGATGGGAAAACCAAGCAGTTGAATTTACTCGCTGATGCCGAGGAAGGCCGACTCATCGGTTGGAGTTTCATCACTTCTCAAGCTTGATTACCGCCAACGGTTTTGACTCGGTTGGGTGTTGTTCTGAGAACCAGGACGCCCGTACTGGGACAAACTTGGTGCGGACTGTACATCCGCATACAATGGAGGCATCGGGGGTGAGACAAAGCCTTGAGGTGCTTGTTTCGGTCGGCCTTGAGGTGGTTTAGGACCTCTTCGCATGAACAGGAGTACGAGAACAAGCAGGATCACAACGCCACCCAGTACAAGGGGCAGCGTGTACTCTTCAAACGGATTGAACGCGTTGTCTTCCTTCATGTCAGTCACACTTCCCGAATTGTCTTCTTCAGGGGCAGGTGGGTTCCAGACGCTGTAGTACACCATCCACGTTGTTTCGTAGTAGTCGTTTTCTTCAAAGACAACCGCTTTGTATTGGTATGGACCGGCAGTTCCATTGTATGTACACAACTCCTCGGCCATTGGAGAATTTTGGTTTCCACAATCGTATACAGGTTGATTCAAGCTCGGACCTTCGACGAGTAAAGTTTGGTTATTGAACCATTGAATTGTGAGATTCAGTCGCTCTACGGTCTCTTCGGTCATGTTGAATTCAATGTTGAGGATGAGCCTCTCGCTGGTAGCGTTAATGATGACATAAGGGGCTGAAGGCGTTGAAAGAAGAAATGATTTCTTGTCGACCTGTTCATCGATTTCACCATCGCAGTCATCGTCCAAGCCGTTCCATATCTCGTTTGCATCAGGATAGCGCAGCGAACTGTTATCGTCGCAGTCAGCAAACCAGTAGAAACCATCGTTGTCAGCATCTGGGTCGAACACGTTTGGGTTTGTAAATGTCGAAAACACTTCTATTCCATCGTTGAGGCCGTCCGAATCGGTGTCGTTATCGAAGGGATTGGTGTCCAGTTCGAGAAATTCGACCAAATCCAAAATGCCGTCTTCATCAGCATCCGTTCCGATGAAGTCTTCATCGACCACACCATCGCAATTATTGTCGATGTCATCAAGAAGTTCTTGCGCATTCGGCGAGATATCTGCATTGGAATCGTTACAATCTTGGAACCAGTAGAACCCGTCCATGTCCGAATCGTTATCTTTCACCAGAGGGTTGGTCGAATAGGTTAGAATTTCAAGCCCATCGATCAATAAGTCTCCGTCAGTATCCGCCATTGTAACATTGGTTCCAAAGATGTGATACTCAGCAAAGTCGGACAAACCATCACTATCCATGTCAGTGATGTTGAATCCTTCATCCCATTGTCCGTCACAATTGTCATCAATGCCGTTCAACATTTCGGCAGCTCCGGGGTAAATCATTGGATTGGTATCGTTGCAATCATCAAACCAGTAGTATCCATCCGAATCGGCATTCAGGTCCGCAATCAGTGGGTCTGAGCCATGAATCAACACTTCAGCACCATCGCTGAGCAAATCTCCATCTGTATCTGTGAGTAAGGGGTCCGTTCCGTTGACAAATATTTCCACGCCATCGGAAAGGCCGTCACCATCAGTGTCATCGAGTAAGGGATTGGTCCCATAGATGAGGATTTCATCACCATCGCCGATGGTGTCGTCGTCGCTGTCGTAATCTTCAGGGTCGGTCCCATATACGTTTGATTCGTTGTAATTTGAGAGGTTATCACCGTCTGAATCAACATCAAGTTCTGTACCGTAGATGACCAATTCCCATGAATCGAGAGTGCCGATGTTGCCCGATTTTTTGTCTTCGACGGTGAGCGTCCATTCCCCCCTGCAGTCTTCATCCCAATTGTGGACCGTTGAAAATCGCCAGTTGTTGTAATTTGCGCCACCGTCGTTGTGCTTTTCGCTGAGAACGCTTTGCGTTCCTGAAGGGCTGGTAAGCACGACTTCCAAATCCCCTCGTGATGGGTGCGAAATGTCAACAATGACGTCCACATTTTCCATCTTCATCGGCTCGGATACCATCGTGTTTACAGTGACCAAATTTGCATTGTTATCCGGTATATTGCATTGTGAACAGGGGAGCGTCCCCGTCGTGGCAGAGGTTTCGTCGATTACGGTGGTCCATGATTCGGACAGCGTTACTGCAGCCCCAGCATCAACCACGCCAAATCCGTATTTGTGGCTGACGTCATGACCAGCCCCATTGGAAGCCCACGAAGTATCGCTTGCATCGTTTTGGCGAGACGTATGTGCAAGTATGTGCTGAACATCTCTCCATGTGAGGTCGGGATTTGCCTCAAGCATGAGAGCGATGACGCCTGAAACAAGCGGCGTAGCCGAGGAAGTACCTCCGAAAGTATCCGTATAATCATTTGTTGTGTAGCCGCCCGAACCCTCGTTATCAGTCGTAGTGATGCCTTCTCCATCGCCGTTTGATGGCGATGCAACAAGGATGTTTGCTCCAGGTTCCGCATAATAGGATTGAACGCCGTTGTGGGTGACGGCAGTCACGGCAATGGCATAGCGTAGATTCGCATAGCCGTCGTAATTTGAATTGTCATTGTCGTCAAGTCCGTTTCCAGCAGCCCAAGTGATGATGTTCCCAAGACCGCCTCTTCCGAGTAAGGCGTCGTTTTCCATGGCGGCATACATCAACGGACCGGGACCTTCGAGCGTCTCGCCGTTATCGCTGGGCCCCCACGAGTTCGAATAGATGTCAATGTTTTGACGCTCATGGCCCAATGCTGAAGATTCGCGAACATCCGTCGTGCTGCAAGCAATGAGTTTCAAACCCGCTAATCCAGCCATTGGAGCAGAACCACTCACCCCTAGACTGTTGTTCCCAACGCCTGCAGCGACGCCCGCAGAAGCGGTACCATGAGCCTTGTTTGAGGCCGGCGAAGGGTCGTCATCGTCTTGGCAGTAATCGTAATCGAGAGTCGATTCGTAATAATCGTCTAAATCAGGATGGTTCCAGTCCAAACCATCGTCAACGATTCCAATGACAATGCCCGTGCCTTTGTAGGAGTTCCATGCGCCGGTGATGTTGACGTCTTCTCCACTGACTCCGCTGGTTTGGCCGGTGTTTTGGAGGTGCCACTGATCTGGGAACTTTGGGTCGTTTGGAACCCATCGTGGTAGCATTTGATTTTCGACCAGGGGATAAGCCGCTTCAATTTCGCCACGCAAGATTTGTTGTTCAAGTATTTCAGGGGCCTCAAGCGGATTGATATCGACAATCCATGCACCTTCTAATTCACCTGCGGGTTGGCCTTGTTCAGTATGAGAAATGACAATCCATTGATTGGCCGAGTTCAGTTCTTGGACTGAATAGGAACTCAAGTCGCTTTTTTGCAACAATGCAGCCTTTATCGCTGGGGAGTAGCCGTCAATGAGGCCTTCAGAAGGGGCGGTTTCCATATCCACTTCATTTGGCGCTTCAAAGGCTGAGACCATTGGGGAAAGCGATGCGGCAATTAACACGAGGAGAAGTGCCGCTGCGCGCATAACACACTCTCGGGATGAGTCCATATTATCACTATCTCCCTTGGAGGTCAACTTGACCAGAAAGCCGAACTGCGAGTTCAATGTGTTCTTCCTGTTCGAATTTGAGGGAGCGAATGTATCTGGGTATGGTATGTTCTGAATGCAGTAAATCGTTCATCGAGCCAACCCATTCCAAAGCTTGGGTTGGTACTGGGAGGGATGCGGTATCCGATGAATGGACGCTCCATTCTGAACACCCATCGCCGTTCTCCGAAGCAATTTGAAGACACCATTTCTGTGGAAGAATGGATTGCTCACATGAAAGGTTGTGGCGCTCAGTGTAGCGGACGATGCAGTCGTTTTCGACATAATCCACCTCCATACTTTCGAGGGCCTCTTTGGCCGCATCGTCTTCGGCTCCTATTTGGAACCAAATGAGCGGGAAATTTTCTTTCTCGATTCGCATAATGAGGTTACGCACCACTGCACGGGCTCTTTCAGGAGCAAGGAACAAGACAACGATTTCGGGGAGAACGCCTTGGTCAAGTGCTGGCCGGATTGGAAAACCATCAATGGTTGCGCCACCGTCTCTGGGATGTATTGGTGCAGGAGCCCATCCACGATTCTTCAATTCTCCAACCGCGGTGTGGGCAGGCCGCTCAGGGTTGAGTCCTGCCCCGTAGATATGAATCCGTTTCGAAGCGGTAAGAATCGGCGTTAAACGGCGAATCCCTTCTTCGTTTTGCGAGTTCATGTCGTGTTTTCAACCGACTCACTTAAGAAAACTTGTTCAACAGTGAGGTAAGATTCCTCATCTGTATGTTTCAAGACATCAAACCTCTACGGCGTTTCATGTCCGACTCAAAACGACCCCCGCACGACCGTGGGCATGAATTGTGGACGGCTGAAGGAGGTCCATCACGGCTGCTTCTTGGAAGCATAGACCGATGGGTTGGAGCACTGCTCGCTGACGATGGAATCTCCATGCCGTTTATGGGCGGTTCGCAATCGACATCAGCCATCATTCGAGCTCGCTCAGATGGTATCGTAGTTGGAACTTCAGCCGTCGACCATATGCTTCAGATTTGGGCTCCATCGCTCAAGATTTCATGGATGGCCGGTGACGGCAAAAAAGTATCAAACGGTGATGAAATCGCTTCTCTGTCTGGCGATAAGGACACACTTTTGGCAATGGAACGCAGCATTCTCAACCTTTTGGGTCAGCTTTCCGGTATTGCCACCGAAGCAAAACGTTGGTCAGCACGCGCTCCAGGACAGATTGCTTGCACTCGCAAGACGGTTTGGGGCCTGTTGGACAAATGGGCCGTCCACCTCGGAGGCGGTCTTACTCACCGACTGCATCGCAACGATGCTACGATGCTGAAAGAGAACGACCTTGCTACAATGTATGAAGAACACGATACGCATGCAAACCGTATCGTTGCATACATCCAAGAATTCACCGGAGAGGACTGCGGGGCTTTTCTTGAGATTGAAGTTCGAGAAGACAAGGAAGCAATCATGGCGGCAGCGGCATGGTCGCAACGCGAGGATACCGGAACTCTGCCGCAGTTGGTTGTAATGTTGGACAACTTCGGTCCAGAGCGCAGCAAAGACATCGTTTCACAACTCAAAGAAATGGGATTAAGAGATAAAATCTGGCTTGAAGCAAGCGGTGGAATCGTGTTCGAACAACTCGAGGAGTGGCACGAAAGCGGCATCGATGTGCTGTCAACCAGTGCAGTGAACAGAGGCGTCTCCCCTCTTGACCTCTCCATGATTGCTGACGGCGCTTGAGGCGATACAATGGTCGAAATCGCCGCTGATCCAACCCATCCGAGGTACCAGTCTTTGTTGATGCGCCATCGACTTGAAGAGGCCGAAAAAAAAGGAATGTTGGCAGGAAGTGCACTCATTGCACACGGCCGTGGTGAAGCGTATGATTACCTGTTAGGAGAACAATCGATACCGAGTGCGAAGGCAGCAACAAAGCAAGCATTGGCTCACCTTCTCAGCGCTCATCACCCGGTCATTAGCCTCAATGGAAACGCAGTTGCGCTTGCCGGCAAGGAACTGCTTCATCTTGCGGACCGATTGGGATGCCCGGTGGAAATCAACATTTTCTATCGAACTCCAGAGCGTATGGAAGCGCTCATCGGTCATTTGACGCAACTCAAAACAGAACATTCCCTCGATGTCGAAATTTTGGGGGCCAAGCCCGATGCTCGTATCCCCGGGCTTGAAGGTCCTCGGGCGAATTGCGTTAAACGAGGAATTTTTGACTCGGATGTTCTTCTGGTGCCTCTTGAAGACGGCGACCGATGTGAAGCGTTGATGGCCATGGGGAAAACGGTACTGGTGATCGACCTCAATCCACTTTCGCGTACGGCTCAAATGGCTTCAGTTACAATGGTCGACGAACTTTCCCGTGTCGTTGAGAACATGAACTGTATTCTCCTCTCCGAGGAACGACCAGAAGTTTCGAAAGAATACCTGAACGAGGTTTCGATTCAGGATGCGTTAAACCACATTAAGGATTTCTTGACGAAAACGGATTGAAGCGTTTCGCTTCGTTTTCTGTTCAGAAGCGCTCTTGCAATTTTGTCGAAAGGCGAGAGGCGATGCTCTGTCCTACGCCAGAGCACGAAGCATCTCCGCCAAGGTCGTAAGTGAGTCCTTTTCCATCACGCAAGTGGTCTGCCACACTTTCATCGATGAGGCCACCGATTTGAATCAGTTCATCGTCGTTGTTTTTGCGACCGAGCCAATCCATCATGAGTTGAATAGAGTTGATACTTGCAATAGGATTGACCTTGTTCATGCCCGCATATTTTGGGGCTGAGCCGTGTACAGGCTCAAAGAATGCATTCGTGTCGCCAATGTTTCCAGAGGCAGCCATGCCCATTCCACCTTGAAGCACAGCACCAAGGTCGGTTGCAATATCGCCGAACATGTTTGATGTAACGACGACATCGTAACTTTCTGGGCTTCGAGTGAGCCACTGAGTGAATGCGTCAATGAATCCGTAATCGAGTTCAGTGCCCGGGTAGTTCTGTGCGACTTTCTCAAACGTCCGTCGGAACAACTGGCAACCTCGTGTGACGTTGGATTTGTCGATGCATGAAACTCGCTTCTTGCCATCGACTGGAGCACCGTTTCGTGTTTCAGCAATTTCGAAACCCATTCGAATCAATCGCTCACTGCCGTGCTCTGAAATCGGTCTTGGGTCGTAGGCGATTTCTCCTTTCAGCCCAGGGAATGTCATTTCTGGTGGCTCATACGGAGTGCGGCCCATGGCCCGGTCGGCACTTCGACGAAGCAAGGAATGGTACAGGCCTTCAGTATTCTCTCGAAGGATTGTCATGTCAACCATGCCAGGTTGCCAAATTTGGGTGAACTTACCGTGAACTTTGTGCGGAACGCCCTCATAGAGTTTGATCGGTCGAAGGTTCGCATACAAATCCAATCCACTGCGTAGGCCAAGAATGACCGAGCCTCCAGCGAGGTCGCCGTTTGGAAGGTATGCTCCGGGGTGTCCTATTGCGCCGAGGTAGAGTGCATCCGCCTCTTCGCGGCAGAAGTCAAAGGAACCTTCTGCCCATTCGTGGCCAGTTTCAACGTAATGTTGTCCACCGCATGGAATCACCGTTTGTTCGAATCCTTGGTTGGTATGCTGTTCAATGGTGTTGAGAATGCGTTGTGCTTCAATCGCAACTTCTCGCCCCGTTCCATCGCCCGGTAAAATGCCAATTCGATAGTCAGCCATGTTTTTTCGCACGAGCAACCCCTACATGAATGCGCCCCCCGTTGAGCAATGATTTTCAGTTTCAATGGGATTCTATTTTTAGCGGTTGGTCCTCGTTAGAGGCCGGTGACCAGTGGAGTGGTTGAGGGTGGAGGAATTGCTCGAAGTGCAGTTGTTCTTCAGTGGAACTGCAGGTCTTCTTCAGAAGAGAGTATTCATAGGCTGTCATTGAGGAGAGTAGGTAACATGAGCGACAAACAACACAAGGTTTCTGAAGACCGAATCGCTGTCGAACTCATGCCTGAAGAAGTGCAGCGGTTGACAGAAATCATGCGCGGAGTCAACCCCGAATGGCGATTAGAAGAGTGGTTGTCAGAACAAGCATCAACGATGCTGGAACTCATCCAAGCCGACCTTCATCGAGAACGAATGGTCATCGAACAACGACTGCATCGACTGCAGGCAATTCAAGGTCGCTTTAACGACAGTGAAGACTCGGACACGGACCCGAATCAGAGAAACATCTTCGATTGCTTTGACCTCAAAGTTGATTCAAGTCTCAAAGGCTTGGGAGAACGAACTGCCGTGAGTGAAGACACGCATCAGAATCCATCGACTGCGGATGAGGTGATGCACCCTGCCAACAATTTCATTGAGCTGTTGCCCGGTGATGAGAGCGACGATCCGCTGCTTGCGGTTGTGTGCCAAATGCTTCTCATTCATGTGGAGTCCGAAATCGCCAAAGGTCTTCCATGCGCAACGCTTGAAACCATATTCAAAGATTTGAATTCAAACGGAATCAGTCCTGAAGAAATTGACGAAGCATTAGATTACTCGCTGATGAACGGCACCCTTATCGAAATCGATGACGATTGTTTCGTGCCCCTGCACTAATCGGTATATTGACACATTAACGCCGCTTGCCCAACATCATGGCGACAAAGAAAGAAGGCGCACAGCGACTTCTCGACACGCTGGAATCCAAAAGAAAACTCCGCTCTCGTCTCGCTTTTTCGGCGGGTCAAGGGGTTGTCGTAAGTGGGCTGGTATGGTATTTCACCGGACAATGGCAATTTGCTGTAGCATCCGTTTTCGTCATTGGACTGCTTGTACAATTTGCATTTGAACGGATGTCAAACAGCATTGAAGCAAGTCGATTACAAGCTCTTTCTGACCTCGGATGGAAAGAGGATTCCCTCAGTGAGGAAGAGTACCGTACGCGAATTGAAAAAACACTCAACGGCTAGGGATTTCAATGGAAAACCCTGGCGATTATTTCCTTCGACATTATTTTGCTGAAGAGAAACAACAGCGCCGACATCGCCTGTTCATTCGCTTACTCGCAGCAGTTCTGCTGATGTTTGGCCTTGCTACAATGTCGATGTTTTCTTCTTCGCCAGTGCTTGCGACAATCTACGCTTTTGTGTTGATCTCAATCGTCGTTATCATTCGCCAGCGTTCACTCGGCAGAGCCAATGAACGTGAGGAGGCACTGTTCAATTTACTTGAAGTCGACCCGTCGATTTTTGAACATCCATCTCGCTTAGAATTGGCCTTAGATGCCGCTCAATCGGGTACATTCGAAACACTTCAAGTCTCGAAAACTCAACGAAGAAACCGTGGCTCGGATGAAAAAGGCTTCACTTCGGGCAAGACAGCATCGCCCCTTGATTCCGCTTTGCAACGCCGAGACGCGTCGCTTTCAGACGCTCATTATGAAGGCCTCGAGGATGATTTGCGTCCGTCTGAACTTTTGGTATCTGAAGCGAATGTTCGATACGATACGATTGCCCAACAACGTTGGAAAGATTCGGAATCAATGGACCAAGACCTCATTGAAGCGGGCGTTGAACGGTTGGGAGATTTGGTTCGAACGGACTGGTTTGAGAAAAACGCCAAGGATGGCGCTGTGGAGTCCTTGATGGAATCCAAGAACGAGGACGAGTCGGCTTGAGGCAAGCCCAATAAGGACGACCTCCTCGCCTCTCCTATGATGACTACCGCTATTTTAGTAGCCGGCGGTCATGGAAGCCGACTGTACCCTTTTACGCGATACACGCAGAAAACGCTCTTGCCTTTGTACAACAGGCCAGTCATTGATTTCGCCTTGGGGACCATTCGCAGGGCAGGAATCAAAGACATCACCATTATCTCGAACGAATTTATTGGCCAGATTGCTCAACATATTGGTGCCGGATTTGAAGGGGAAAAAATTCACTATGTGCTCGAAGAGGAACCTCGGGGCGTTGCTGCAGCCCTCAACCTCGCCCGTCCTTACAACGAGGATTGCCGCGTACTGGTTTATTTCTCAGACAATATTACAACGCTTGAGTTGAAAGAGGAAGTCACTCGCTTTAACACATCAGAAGTGAGCCCAGGGTGCGTTCTTTTGGCTCGAGAAGAAGAGCACCCTGAGGCGTTCGGAGTTGCCGTAGTTGACGATGCCGGAACCATCACGGATATTGTTGAGAAGCCACAAAACCCTCCTTCGAACCTTGCCATCGGCGGGATTTACTTGTTCGATGAACACTTTTGGGAGTACTTGGATCATGCTGTTGAGGAACATGGAGTTTCTGTTTCGATTTCAGACATCACTCGACAATACGTTCACCAAGGGAAAGCAAAATTACTTTCTGTAGGTCAAGAAACATGGGTTGATTGCGGTACGCCTGATTCCTTATTGCTTGCTTCTCAAATGGTGAAAGACGGTAAACTAAATCCAAACCCCCACCGCTGAATGAACATTACAATCAAAGCCTACCGCCCCTGCCCTCAAACCATGAAGATAGGTATCATTGGTGCGGGAATGGTTGGTGGAGCAATCGAACATTGCTTCTCCAATGCGCACGAACTCTTTGTTCACGACCCAGCCCGGGGCACAGAACTTTCCATCGTCACAGATCATGTGGATTTTGCCTACATTGCTGTACCAACACCACCTCACCCCGATACCGGTGCTTGCGATACGCGAATTGTTGAATCGACATTGGACGCATTACCCGATGGCTTCACAGCGATTATCAAGAGCACCGTAGTCCCAGGGACAACGCAACGTTATCATGAGCGATACCCCCACCTTAAAATCGCTTTTTCACCTGAATTTTTAGTGGAGCGCCGACGCCTTGAGGACTTTGCCAATCAAGACATCTTGGTTTGTGGAACCCACCATGCTGATGTTGCTGAACTGGTTTTTGAACAACATCGGCAAGCCGGAGTGCTGCGAAGAGACCAAACCTTCCACGTCACTCCTACGCAAGCTGAACTTGTCAAATACACCAAGAACACGTTTTACGCCATGAAGGTTACATTTGCCAACCAATTGTACGATATTTGTCAGGCAATGGGCGAGGATTGGTATACCATTCGAGATGTGATTACAGCCGAACAAGCCCAACCAATTGGGCCGTCGCATTTGGACCCTATTTTTGGACTCTACCGCGGTTTTGGTGGCAAGTGTCTCCCGAAAGACTCCCTCGCTCTTGGTGTTCTTGCTGAGGAATTGGATTGCAAGTACGACTGGATGGATGCCTTACAGCGTGATAATGAACGCCTCCGCACAGTGCTGACTGGAAAACCCAGTGATGTCGTAACCAACGACGATTAACATGACTGAAGACTCGAAATTCAGTACACTCGCCCCCCGAGGTTCTTTGCAGAGGTTTACCCTTGCTGGTGGTTTCAACAGCGTTGTGTTCTTTGCGTTGTGGGAATGCATCCGTTTTTTCCTTGACGATGACAAAACCAGCATCCGCCTCGCTTGGGCTGTTTCTTGGGGCGCAACAGCGTTCATGGCCCATTTCATTCATCGTTGGTTCACGTTTGATAACAGGAAATCAATGCAGTGGACCATCGGCTCATCCTTTGGCGCCTATGCGTTCAGTTTGACCGGTTCCACTTACACCATTGGGCTGTTTGCCGGTGAGCCCGGCGACACACTTCGTCTTCTTGGTATACTCAATATGCTGGTCTGGGGATTAATTATTTGGGCCATCATGCGGCTCTTTGTGTTCCAGTACAAGGTCGAACAAGGTTAGACGGCGTGCGTTTCCAGCAACTCCATTGGTACAACGAGCAGTGCCTTTTCGTGCGTTGCTTCAAGATCGATGGGACACCCTTTGCCAGCATTAAGAGCGGCCAGCCAGGTGCGAGCGCATACGCACCACGAATCTCCTGGCTTGAGTCCGGGGAAAGAGAAATGCGGAGCAGGAGTGATCAAATCGTTACCCTGAGATTTAGCGAACTCGAGAAACTCTTTGGTAACTACACAACATACCGTGTGGGAACCACGGTCGTTTTCGTCGGTGTTGCATGAACCGTCACGGTACCACCCGGTGTTCGGGTCGCAGGAACAGGTATCAAGCGGCTGTCCCAAGACATTTTTACTTGCGTCCATGAACATTTGAGACGACACTCAGTCATCAACTCTTGCATTCCTCCTCGTTGACGGGTACAGGCATTCAAGCTTCAAAACGTGAAGGAAAGCATCAGAACAGGCGTTGGGTTCTAAGTCTATGTCCGCCACGGCAGTGCAATGCTACCGGATACAGTCCACAAACTCCCTCGAGAAGAACGCTTTGCTTACGCTCGCCTACTGGCGTTCATGGCACGTGTTGACAACGAACTTACCGTTGACGAAATGGCGATGTTTGAGCAGCGTTTGGGGACTGCACTGTTGTCACCCTCTCAGCGTAAGATGATTCGTAATGCTTTGAAAACACCTCCTTCTTTAGAAGAGTGCCTGGAAGGCATGGGTGAAGAAACTGGGCGCCTCGCTTTGCGGGATGCGACGTTGATGGCAGCCGCTGATGGCGAAGTCGATGATGATGAAAAAGAGGTCCTGCAACAAATTGTTGAGCACTTTGGGATGGCTTCAGATTCCATGGAACGCCTCCTTAAATGGACCTCACAAGGGTACACTTGGATGCAAAAAGGCTACGACATTCTGAATGATATTTCGGAGTGAAGTCTGTGTATCTTGACCTCGCAGTGGACTTTGCGCAAGAGGACGTCACCGGTTACGCCGAACTGATGGTGATTGTCGCTTCAGCAGATGGAACCCTTGTCAAAGAAGAGTTGGCTATCATCGAGGCTCTTATGGGTCGCTGTATGATGCACCCAGAGATGCGAGTCTCCATTCGAAACATGCTTGAATCCCCTCCTTCGTTGGACTTGGTCGTTGCCAAACTGAATCCCGTCGTTTTGAAAATCGCTCTTCGCGATGCTATGCTTGTAGCAGCCGTCGATGGCGAGTATGACGATTCGGAAATCAAAGTTATCAAAGCCATAGCCAGAGCTGCTGGCGTACGCAAAAAGGAACTCTCCGCTTTGTTCGAGTGGGTCAAATCCGGCTGGAAATGGCATAACGAAAGTTTCCAACATCTAGGCCTCCTCTGAGTTCAGTTTCGCGTTTTTCAAACCCTTTGAGAAAGGGTCACATTCAAACCAGTTAAGCCAGCCCGCTTGGTTGGGTGGGACTAATGCAGAGCGGAGTAAGTGGATGGTACGCACGACTGGACCGATGTCTTGAGAACCGCACCGAACAAATCCATATTTGGCTTGCTGCATGGGAGAAGTCTCTCCTCGTACATCAACCAATTGCTGCGCTTTTGCCAGAAGATTGGCCAACTCTTCCAGCCAATCTGCTCACCGACCCAGGACATGTCCTCGACCATCTTCTTGCGCGACACGATGCCGAAGCGGATGGCCGCTCTCCTCGTGGCGCTCACCCGACCCCTCCTCGCTTGGCCGATGCCGTCATTGCATCGGAATTGCTTGAAAGCCTTACTCGCCCAAAGACGCCAACCCAACCCTCCTCGATGCACCTGAACAACCTCCCTCCAGGTTTCCGTCAACATCTCGAGAAACTCAACCTCCCTCAACACGCCCAAGAACCAGAAGTCGACGACGAAGTCGAGTTTGAGCGAGTCGAGAACGGCATGCGTACATTGAGCGGTATCCCTCTACCAGTGGCCGATACTTCGTGCGGTGGAGGAATTTTCCACGCTCGTCTTATTCGCCGTCACGCAGAGAGCCACTCCGACAGCACTGAAGAAAAGAAAATGGCAGACACTCGACTGCTGTTGTCCTCCTTCCAACTCCTTGACAACGACGAATTGGTTGTCGCCTCAACTCGTCAGCGACTTCTTTTGGAATGTATTCGCTTTGACCTTGTCAGTCTCAAATCAGACAAACCAGGGTGTCTTCCTCGCAAGGAAGCAGAAGAAGTGTTGAACCTCGCCGTTCGCCAAGGCGACACACTTCAAGGCGATTGGCCTTGGAAAGAAAATCCGAACCTCATCGTCACCAACCCGCCATGGTTGCGAATCAAAGACCGGTTTCGAGGAATGGAAGAAGGAAGTAAACTACGCCGTGAACTCGGTGAGCAACTTCGGGCCCTTTCCGACAACGGAATCCAACGCTTCTCGACCATGAGAGGAAACGTCAACCTCTACCGCTTGTTCATCGAACGCGGTCTACAAATTCTTGAGACCGGTGGCCGCCTCAGACTCATCGCTCCGGACAGTATTCTACGAGAGCAATCCTCTCACCCTCTTCGCCAACTTTTGGTTGAAAGCCACGGTTGGACTGACATTTGGGCCATTGAAGAAGCAAACCACTTGTTCCCTGGCATGACCCAAGGGGTTGCCGTCCTCGGTATTTCGGCAAAGAGCGAATCCGAGAAGTTGGTCGTCTTCGGACCGATCAGTCGAGCTGATTTGCGCCGTGACCAACAAGGCCTCTCCAACCGCGTCCCTTCGTTTGAGATGGAAACTGAACGCTGGGTGGCTTGGGCCAAAGACACATGGGCAATTCCTCGACTTCCTCGAGACCGTGTTGAGCGCAAGCAAACCCTCGAGATTCTCGACCGTCTTGCTCGACTTCCACGAATGGGTGAGGCCCAGCACGCTATTGCAACCAACGGCCATACCGTTCGAGTCCGCGTTGGAGAAATCGACCAAACCGCTCACTCAAAATCGATTGAAACTTGGGTCAAAGGCCGAGGCTCTCGTCCTTTCATTCGGGGCGTTCATTTCTCAGAGGATGAAGACGGTCAAGTGTTTGTCCGCCATCCAGCATTCCGCACAGACATCCCTTCCCGTGCGAATGAACGCCAATTGGCAATGTGGTGCGGTGGAGCAGACCCAAAATTCGGTCCTCGTCTTGCTTGCCAGGCTATTGTTAACGCCCATCAAGAACGCCGACTTCGCTGGGCGGTAATTCCTGCAGGTTGTGTTCTTGGTAACAGCGTCAATCACATTGAACTCCATGCGGACATCCAAGCTCGATTGGTTGACAGTCACGGTACGCTTGAAAAAGCACTTCACTGGATGTGCGAATTGCTGAATGCAAAAGACCTCGATGAATGGGCTCGGGCTTGGTCAGCAAACAACAACGTCAACAATTACGAATTGGAAATGCTCCCTCTTGAAGTTTCATCAGAAATTCCGGATTTCGTAATCTCAGCGCGGTAATCATGTAAATGAGGCCCAACTTTTTTCGGGTTACTATCCGTTATGGATGGGAAGAGTTCAACATCATTTATTACTGATAAGCCACTGGGGCCAATGTAGCGATGTTCGTGGTGAGTCAATAATGGGAATTCATCCAAAAATCGGTATTACAGGTTTGCCACGCAGTGGAAAATCAGCTGTCATGGAAAAAGTTCTCGAGATGCTTGGGGACGAACGAGCCCGTGAGATTAAGTTGCGTGGTACCCTGACGGAAGCACCGATTATTGGAGGTATGCGAACTGAACCAATCATGGATGGCAGTGAGCGCTTAGGATACAGCGTGTTCAATATTGTCACCGGTGAAAACGCAATTATGGCTCACAAGAACATCGATTCACGTTTGCGCGTCTTAGGCTACGGAATAGACACTGAAGCACTGGAAACCATCGCAATCCCAGCAATCGAATATGCCCGCGATGAATGTGAAGTCGTGGTCATTGACGAGATTGGAAAGTTCGCCGTCGAAAGCGAAGCGTTCGTCAACGTCGTTCGTAGTGCTTTGGAAGTTGACAAACCAACGCTTCTTACACTTCACAAGAAGAGCCGACACCCGCTCCTTCAAGACATTCGTCGACGTGACGATGGTCGTATTTTGGAAGTCACTCCAGTTAACCGGGCCCTCTTGCCGTATAAGATTCACAAGCTCATGCGTGAAACCTATTGACGAGAACCGCCGTTGGTTTCATTGCCTTGTTGTTCTACGCCTGTCTATGAGCAACCCTTCACTGTCAGCCTCCACGCTCCTTTTGGGGACGGGAGTTGGCTGTTTTCTTATTGCTGCCTTTGGGTTTGTCCAAGGCAGAATCTCTCTGGATTCTCTAAGTCCAGGAATGGCTTTTCCAGTGCTCGGTCTGGTGCTTGTTGCGGTATCACGTTCGATCCGTTCAGGACTGGGACCGTTTACTGCTTCGTTCCCTCAAGAGGATGATGAGATGCTCGTTGAACGCGTACGACGCGACCTTGAGACCACGCGTAAAGAGGAGAGCGTTGGTTCAGCTTGGGCTGAACTTGAGGCATCGGTTCTTGAGTCTGAACTCAGTGAAGAATAACGCCTCACTGCATTTCAACCATTGATTTGGATTGGATTCGAACATGCAAAGCCAGTCCAACTGATCCGATTACCCCTGGAAGCCAACCGATCCACAAGGCGGCCATGAACGGAACACTCCATCCAAGAGGTATGGCAGCCGCAGCAACGGTGACAATCAACATTGGATACAACACGAAGGACGTTGAAGGGGAGTCAACATCTTTCTCAATATACCATGAAGTTACCGATGACCATGGTAACGCCACCCAAATTGCTGGAAGCAGGAGTATTGCAAACGGTGTAAACATACTCATGAGAACTGGCGCATACAGCAGCGTCATTTTCATCCACCAAATTTCCGGCCGAGGTGCTGCATCGAACCCGAGCGCTGGCATGAACTGCACCAGCATCAACGAAGAAATAGCAATGGAGGAAATCCAAACGCCGTAGGTATAAGGCCCAAGATCGTCCCCCAACACCTCCAATTGGTTCAGATGGAGTGGCGTCAAGAGCAGAATTGCCACGGCCATTATGATGGCGAGAACGGCTATGCTGAGACTGCGTCCCTCGCCATGGTTCAGTTCAGAATCTGAGCGTACTGCAGGTTGAAGAATCACAGCGAAACAAACGGCCAGATGCATCGAGAGGACCAGCGGCAGGAGCATGCTTTGTTCGTGCAACTGACTCAACCAATCACCTTCAATATCGATGGCAACGGTGAGATAGCACAGAGCAACTACGGCTAAGATGAGGACTTTGAGACGTGCTCTGCTGGCCAGTGTTTGAAAATGAGGTCCTGCAAGGAACAGCGTCGAAACGGCAAATAATTCTCCGCCAAACATCAGCAACCCTCCAAGAAGGGCCAACGGTACAAAATTCTCCCATCCTGGAATCGGACCGATTGTTTCGACAGGGAACTGAGCAGGTTCCGAATAGGCTTGTTCTGGGAAAAACAAGGTGGTTGAAGCGAGGGCAAAGGAGGCAGTGAACATCATCAGCCTATTGCGAAATTTCTGACGTAAAGCCGGTCGGACGGCTGAGATGCTGGGGAGGTGTTCGCTAAGCACAGCAAATAAGAACACCAGCAGCATGATGATTTCAATTCCACCGTCTCCAGTCAACATCAATTTGAACTCGTGTGAAGAAAAGCTTCCTGCGCCAAGATACTTTGTCACTTCAAGATGGGCCATATCATGGGAAAAAATGGCTCTGAAGCGATATATGACCATCACGGACAGTTGAACTGGAGGCAACCAGCGTACGATGAATACAGCGTTTTTCCAAAACGCTGTGCCTTTATGATCAGCATACCGCTCCATTGAGCCAAACCATATCCAGGCAAAAAGCCCGAACACCAATGCGGGCAAGAACCACGGCATCGCATCGCCCAACATAGATTGGACGGGGGGGATGAAGCCCTTGAGGATGGCGGAAGCAACATAGATGGGCGACAGGACCCACAGACATGTCGCGCAATGAATGGCAGGAGCAAGACCTTCTTGCCGTGGCGCGCGATACACCACTGGCCAATCTTGCGAAGAACCTCGGCTACGATCTTGAAAAATGGATTCCAGCGGCAACAACTTCTCTCCCCGAAACATTGCGAGTGACGCTTGCCAGACACGATAAAGAGTGGACTGAATCACTTCTTCGTGAACTTGGAGGGGCTCCGTTACCTTGGGCGGAAGACAATTTCGCTTGGCAGATGCCGTTTGCACGAGGCCAAGCACCGGATGTTCGAAGCAAACACATCCTCAGCCTTCTTCACGAGTCTGGCCGTATCACTCGTCAAGAAGCAGCAAGTATGCTACCGGTTGTGGTTTTGGACCCAAAACCAGGCCAATTGATTCTCGATTTATGTGCAGCACCCGGTTCCAAAGCAACCCAAGTCGCTGAGGCTGTAGCCCCGAACGGCGTTGTGGTTGCCAATGAGCCGGTGTCCGGACGCGTAAACATGCTTGTTTCAAACCGAGGCCGGCTCTCGACCTCGAACATGCTCATCAATCAACAAGACGGGCGTCATATCGGTCGCATACCCCCACCGGGATACGATGGTATCGTGGCTGATGTCCCATGTACAGGTTCAGCAACTTCGCGCAAAAACCGAAATGTATGGTGGAAATGGTCCCCCAAAGAGAGCCGGACTTTGTTCAGATTACAAGTTGAAATCACAACACGCGGGGCAAGTTTGCTACGGCCCGGGGGGAAACTCGTTTATTCGACATGCAGTATCGACCCTTGTGAAAACGAGGCGGTTGTCGCACAACTTTTACGTCAACTCCCTTACCTCGAACTGATTGATATCGATGAATCCAAATTGAAAGGGCTCAACTTACGACAGGGTTTGGACGATTGGGATGTTCTGGACAAAGAATCAAATCCACTTCCGAGGGGCGAGGAGGTGCCTCGCACTACCTTTCTCCAACCCGCTCACATGAGCCCTTCAGCCCGTCTCCACTGGGCGCAATCCTTCGATGAAGAAATTGATGAAGCGTTGGAGAAAGAGATCGAATCCCAGTTGACGAAATGCCGACGCCTTGTCCACCACGACAACAATACAGGAGGTTTCTTTGTGGCCATGTTTCGACATCGGCCTGAAGCGACTCCTGAAGGTATTGCGCGAACCTTCATCCGTCGTCGACAACCATCATCCGATTCAGGTTGGGAGCCATTGCTTTTGGACCAACCACATACCAACCGTCATACCATTTACGCTGCACCGCAGGAAATCATCGATGAAGCATCGTCTCGGTACGGTATAGCACAAGACGATGTCTCGTGGTGGGTTCGAGGAAAACGGCTCAACATTGCTCCAAAAATGGTTGATGAACGTATTTTCAATCAAAAATGCCCGAACAAGCGTGGCAATCTTTGGCCCGAAGGAACCTTTCATCCGCTGAAGCTGATACATGCTGGTCTGCCTGCATTTACCAAAAAAAGAGGTGCGTGGCGTTCAAGACAGGAAGCAGTTCCTGCGCTTCATTCCCTCATTACTGAATCCAAAATCCCAGTTTCATCAGAAGTTTTGGAACGTATGCTTTCGGGATGGGCGCCCTTACTTGATGATTACAACGAGGAGTTTGAACCGATTCAAATCGATGGCCCACTTCTTCTTTCATGCGAACTGTCAAGTGGAGAAGAACTCATTTCAGCCTGGGCAGGGGCAAGGTTAACCTTGATGATGGACGAGAAAGGCAGAGATGTTTTGCGACTTAAACTTGGAATGCCGTTCCAATACGAAACTGAGGAAGAGTGAGTCAATGCGAATCAAGGCACCATTTTTGGCTGTTCTGCTCTGCATACTACTTTTCCCACAGGCAGCAACCGAGGACGCCGATGGTTACGATTTGGTTGTTTCAACGCCGTTGCCCGAGCAACGTTCCGCAGAGACGGTACTTTACGAGCACTTCCTGTCAAAAGAAGGACCTTATGAAGTCCAGAGTACGGATGAGGTGATTCAACTTTCGTGGTGGAAATGGAGCGAAGAAACAAACTCCAATTGGCCTGATGACGACGCCCAAGCGCGCCTTGGTAGTCTCGGTTTGAGCGATCATACGACCATGGTTTTCAATGAGCAAAAGGTCGAGAATGCTTCGTTTGACGATGGCGTTGCTGTTGGGCGGGAAAATGCACGCCAGCACACCATACTCACGTTGGAAGGCAGCATTGATATTGTGAGTGATGATTTGGGACAATGGTCACTGCGAATACCTGTTCAAATGACTCCCCTGGTTAACTTGAGCGATAACACATTGCTGTATATTTTCCTCTCCGAGGATACGGCGGTAGACCATCATGGAAGGACTACACAACACTTGGTTCGAGACATGAAGCCGGAGTTTGGTTTCTCAAACCAGCAAGGCAACACTACGGATACTGCTTGGTTGATTTCTGCTGAACACCTGTTGGCTGCAGGCATAGATTTGGAGCAGAATCCTTACGGCTGGCACATAACTTTGGCCTTTTTTGGAGAAACGGATGAAGACCCAGCGAAGCGCCTCTTGGCCTTGTACCATGCTCCACTGCCGAACCGGTGGCACGCCAGTACTCCCGGTAATTTTGCCCTGCCAGTTTTCCTTCTCATCTTCGCCAGCGCTATCGCTGCAGGTGCCGTTTCCAACACCATGAAACGGGAAAAAGGCATGCCGAGGTTAAATGCTGAATGGAAAACCATTCAACCCCCAGTTGCGCGTTTTACATTCATGGCGGGTAACCTTCCAGTTCAACTGAAATCGTGCGTTACTCAGGCACCATGGGGCATGAAGGGGGGTTTCAAGACGAAGCAGATTTCACCAAATACGGAACATGAATTTGTCGTACGTTTCAAAGAAGTTCATGCTACGGACTGCCAGGTTTCCTTCGGTCTTGAAGTCGAAGAACTTGGTACTTGGACCCAATATCTCCGCCTAACATCTCCGCAACACCTTCATGACTCCAGCGAGGGAAGCGTTGAAATCACCGAACTTGAAGCACAGGAGAGGGACCATCATGACGCTTGATGAAACGGACCGAGCTTTATTGTCCGCCATGCTTGAAGACGCTCGGATAAGTCAGCGAGCACTGGCTCGTAAGGTCGGTATCGCCCAAGGAACAGTTCTCAACCGAATTCGTCGCATGGAAGAGCTTGGCATCATCAAAGGGTACAGTGTTCTTCTCGACCCTGCATCCATGGGCTGGAGCATGACCATTATGGCTGGTTTGCGTATTGTCAAAGGCCGCATGATCGATGTCCAACGGAAAATTGCAGCAGACCCAAGGGTGTTCGCTGTTTACGATGTGACCGGTGATTGGGATTCGATGGTGCTGGCTCGAGTTAAGGACCGTGAAGACCTCGATGACTTGACAAAGACCGTATTCACCCTCGATGGAGTTTCCAGGTCCTACACCCACGTCGTTCTCAACACCGTCAAAGAAGATGGAATGCCTAAACCACCTTCGCCCTCAAACGATTAACGCTCGATGGAATCTTCCATCTCGACAAAAGGCATGAGGTCAACAGCGAGGCTTTTGAGCGACTCGACGACTCTCGTTTCTGGTTTGAGCGCTTTTGATAACTGATTTCGCAGTGCGTCACAAACTTTGACATCCATGGATTCGAGACGTTCAGTGAGGGACTTTTGCAATCGCCCACCTGTTCGATCCCAATCCATGAGCAAACACATTGACGGTCCACCTTGTGCATCTCGAGTACCGTATGACTCGTATAGGTAGGCGATGAATCGGTCAAGACCCCAACCCCGATTCAAAACTTCAATCGGTCCGGTAAATCCCAACGCTTCCATAGCATGTCGGTCTCTTTTCCCTTCAATGATGATGGGCCAATCCATTTCTCGATTCTTTGCACGGGCCTCCCCAAGAGCAAGACCGGCGATTTCAAACCGTTCAGCCGCATTTCCACTGCCAAGCGGGGAACGGTGTTTTTGGTCCCTCACTCTTCTTCCCCCAAACTGGCTCGAAAACGCTCTGCACAATCAGAAGCCTGCATTGAATCGATGCGAATCTTTTTGATTCGTGATCCTGAACCACTGATTATTTTGAGTCTGTGTTTAGGAACATTGAGTGCTGTTGACAGGACATGAAGTACTGCGTTGTTGGCCTTGCCTTTCTGTGCTTGGGCGCGCACCGCAACGCTCACGCAACCTCTCCATTCATTCACGCCAAGTATGCCTTGCCGCTTGGCACCGGGTTGTACTTCAACATCAACCGTTACAGCACCATCCAATGTCGATTGGAGGTAGTGTGAGGCGCTCATCAATTCACTCATGGTGTGGCCGTATTTCAACTTGCAACTCGCGGCGCACTCCCGCTTGGAAAACAACGGTTAATAAGGGCGGAAATTAAACTGGAATTTTAGCAAAGAAAACGCTCTACTGTGAGCATGCCGTAAGGGTGCCCAACAGAACGCTTACCTTGCCGTATTCTCCAAGGGTTTAAGGCAGGTATCTCCGGCCCTAAGTTTGAGGGTTCCCTATGCCTGCAGAAGACACTGTTTTCAACGTCCTGTATGACAAATACATGTTTTGGAGTATCCTAGTCGGTATTTTCACCTTTGGGTGGATGTTTATCGCTATGCTGCGCTACCGCGACGGTGTCGAGCCAGTAGAGAATATGGAGAAATACCATATCGAAGTCGGCTCGTTCCCTGTCGACAGCCACAATACGAAACTCGAAGTGATGTTCTATGTCTTGCCGACCATTCTCGTCGTTTGGTTGACCATGATGGCTTTGGCTTCAAACACAGCCGTTTGGACAATCCCTTCCGATGAAGACACATTCAACGTCGACATTGTCGGCAAGCAGTGGTTTTGGGAGTTCCATTACCAAGAAGACCTCACATGGGAAGATGAATCCTCTCAAATCGATGTGAACTGGACAGGTAGTATGCTCATGGTCCATACACACGGCAGTGAAGCAACGAACGTTACCGTTGAAATCGATGGCGTTGAAACCGATTATTCAATCGATCTGGCTGCAGAGATGCTTACCCTTTCAAACACCTATTTCGACCGTGAACTGCACAGCGTCATTACCGTCTACGATGCTGAAGACAATCTGCTCCACACCTGGGAACACTTGCCTGCTGGCACCATTCTTTCTTCTGCTGGTGGACAGCATTTGATTATTCCATGCGATGAAAGCATCACTCTCGATTTGTTTTCACGCCCACACGATGATTCAAATCCCGCCTATGTTGGCGTTCAACACGCGTTCTGGCTACCAGAATGGGGTGTTAAAGAAGATCTCGTGCCCGGTCTTGAGGCTGGAACAGTCATGACCTTCACCCCGAACGATGCGGGAACATTCCCAATCCGATGCGCTGAATACTGCGGCCTTGACCACTCCAAGATGATTGGCAACATCGATATCGTTGCTCGTGATGGTACAGATTGTGAATTCGATAGTTGGACCAACAGACAAGGAGATGGATACTGATGTTGAAGCGATTCTCAATACTCGCCCTCATTCTCATGATGCTTGTTGCTGCTCCGCAATTTGAAGCAATGCCAACCGGAATCGGTAGCTCTGCTGATGGAGGCTGCAGTTGCCACGGAGGCGCAGCAGCAGATACGCAAGTCATCGTAACCGGTTTGCCAGATTCATTCAACGCCAGTGAAACATACGCTTTCACGGTCACGGTTCAAAACGATGTGATGGAATTGTACAACGACGGTGTCACCGAAGCCGATGGAACCGGTTGGAACGGCCATGCAGGCGGCTTCCGCATACTTTCGACCGGTGGAATGGTTTCTACGGTTGATGAAACACTCAGTCATGAAATGGACGGTGGATTAACGCACACCGCTGCCGGAAACGCCGTTCGAACATGGGATTTCGAATGGGTCGCACCTGCTGACGATGCGAAAGTCGTCGAATTCACGATCTACGGTAACGCTGTGAACGGCGGTGCTGGCTCTGGTGGCGACTATTGGAACCAAGCAGACCTTGTGATTCCAGGTATCAACGCTGATGACGTTGGACCAACTGCTCGTGCACTGGTCGTTCTCTTGACGGCCATCGGTCTTTCGCTTGGCCTTATTCTTCTTGGCGTCATGTGGGTGTTTTACACCCGCTCCCCGGACACGTTCACCATTGCGAACTTCTGGTCTTATCTCAAACCATGGTTGACCACAACCGACCACAAAGAAGTCGGAATTCTCTACTTCCTGTATGGATTTACATTCTTCTTAGTTGGAGGTGTGCTTGCGCTCCTGTTCCGCATACAACTCTCTTTGCCCGAAAACATGTTCTTGACCGAGTCCGAATACAACTCGTTTTTCACTCTGCACGGCACGACCATGATTTTCTTGGCTGCTATGCCAATGATTGCTGGTTTCATGAACTACGTCCTCCCACTGCAAATTGGTGCGAAGGACCTTGCATTCCCGCGTATTAACGCCATGGGTCTTTGGCTCTTGGTTTTCTCAAGCCCGTTAATCTACACCGGTATTTGGTCCGGCGAAGGTGCTGACATTTCTTGGGTTATGTACCCGCCCTATTCATCTTTGACTGAATCGAATCTTGGCCCTGAGATGGCTCAGTACGGTTCGAACCTCGGGACTACGGCATTCATATCTGGTATCTTGATGCTTGGTGCATCCTCAACGCTTGGTGGTGTGAACTTCATCACCACCGTGTTTACGATGCGCGCACCTGGTGTCGGATGGATGAAGATGCCGTTGTTCTCTTGGTCCGTATTTGTGAGCGTCTTTATGCTCTACATGTCCCTTCCAGCCTTCATCATCGGCGTGGCATTCCTCTTGTTCGACCATACAGTAGGGACCGTATTCTTTACCTCCGGTGGAGACAGTTTACTGTTCCAGCATCTGTTTTGGTTCTTTGGCCATCCTGAAGTGTACGTGGTTATTGTGCCAGCATTCGGAATCGTCTCCGAAGTTCTTGCTACCAGCGCACGCCGCTCTATCTTCGGATACAAGTCAATGGTTATCGCTATGGCAGGAATTGGCGTTGTTGGTTTCATTGTCTGGGGCCATCACATGCTCACATCTGGAATGGATCCGTTCTGGAGAGCAGCATTCATGATTACAACCATGGCCGTTGCAATACCGACAGGTGCGAAAATCTTCAACTGGCTTGCTACTATTTGGGGTGGCAGCATGGTTATGCGAACGCACACGCTTTGGTCACTCGGTTTCCTCGTCACCTTCACCCTCGGCGGTATTTCTGGAATGTTCTTCCCTGTCGCAGGTATGGACATGCACTTCCACGATTCGTACTTCGTTGTCGCTCACTTCCACTACGTGTTCATTGGCGGTACGGTCTTTGCACTGTTCTCCGGTGTTTACTACTGGTTCCCCAAGGCAACAGGAAAGAAACTTGATGAGACCCTCGGTCTTTGGCACTTCCTGATTGGCTTCTCTGCCTACAACGCAACCTTCTGGCCAATGCACGCTCTTGGAATCATGGGCATGCCTCGCCGAACGCACAGCTATACTGTTGAGAGCGGCTTTGCGGAATACAACATGGCCGTCAGCATCTTTTCATTCATTTTCGGCCTCAGCCAAATCTTGCTGGTTTGGAACATTATCAAATCCAACAGAAGCGGTGAGCCTGCAGGAAACGATCCATGGGGTGGCTGGTCGCTCGAATGGGCAACGACCTCACCACCACCAACGCCTTCCTTCCACGAGATACCTACTCAAGGAGACATGAACGAATTATACGGCCACCATTCGACCAAGCCGTCGATTGGCGAGAAAATGTGGAAAGCAACTCCAAAGGGGGCTGAAGAATGAGCGGAAACGGTTCTCACGTTGAAAACGGAATTTGGATGCGCGCAGTCATGATGGGTGGAATCATCCTCACCATTGGTGTGCTGTTGTTTGCAACACTGGGCATCGCCTTGGCGGACGGAAAACACGACACATGGAAACAGTTGGAAGACGACTATCACCATGAAGAAGAAGTCCTCGCAGCCCAAGGCAACATTACCGCGGAGCAAGCTAAGCATCTTGACCACATGCACCATGAAGAAATTGATGCACACCTTTCCTACCTTACCTACCGAGTAGCAGGAATTACCATCTTACTGATGTCGATTACTTATGCGGCCTTCATTGGTGTCGGTGGTTTCCTTAACGCCAGTAAACCGCAAGCAGACCATGGTGACGGACACGATGAACATGAGCATCATGGCTCGTCTTCACCAATCGTTTTCGCCTTTGGTATCATGCTGTTCTTGATTGGTTTCCCTGACTTTGTTGTTGCCTGTAAGGCAATGTTGAGTTCGGACGTCACCGTTGACCTCAGTATGCTGGCAGTCAGCATGGTTGGGCTGATCACGATTGTTATTGCCGTATCCAATTGGTGGTTTGAAGATTTACCGTTCGTCGGACACGGTGAGCAAATTGCGACCTCATACCCATTCGAAGGCGAACACATCCGTAAAGCAGGATTGTGGGTCTTCATCATGTCTGAAATTATGGTTTTCGCAACCTTCTTCTCATCGTATCTCCGTATGCGTACTGAGTGGTGTACCGACTGGGCTATCAAAGACGGCGTAGAAGCCTGTGAAGGTGTCGAACTGGGTACAGTCGTCACAGCATCGGATTTACTTCGATACGATGTGGCAACTTTGATGCCTGGTGCAATCAATACGTTCGCACTGATTATCTCCTCCTACACCATCGTCTTGGCTCTCAAGACGGCGAAGAATGCGAACTGGGAACCTTCCGCTGGATTCATGGGCAAACTCATGCCAACTCGAAAAGCAGCAGTCCGAAATTACTTGATTGCTACTCTTCTGCTTGGTTCTCTGTTTATCGTTCTCAAACTCGTAGAATGGAGCCATTTGGTCGCAGAAGGCTTCGATATCGGAACCGTTCAAGGTTCAATTTTCTACATCGCAACAGGTGCGCACGGACTGCACGTCTTCATTGGCTTGCTTGTCATGTTGTACTTGGTGTTCAAGGCCGACACCGTTGGCTTTGACGAGGACAATGCACAGGGAATCGAATACTTCGGTCTCTACTGGCACTTTGTCGACTTGGCTTGGGTTGTCATCTTCCCAGCATTCTATCTGTATTGAGGTGAAATAATGGGCGAACATGTTGAATTTATGGGCAAAGATATCTACTTTTGGAACTTCATCGTTTTGATGTTTTTCACCTTGTTTGAAGTTGGTGCGGTTTTCTTTGAAGTTATACCAGGTACGGACATCGAAATCACCAAATCCGCAGTATGGGCGATTCTTATTATTGTTGGAATCATCAAGGGCTACGGAATTGCAGCGTACTTTATGCACTTGAAAGACGACCCGCGCATCTACACTCGAACCGCACTGTTCCCAGTTTTGTTCGTTCTTCTGATGCTTTGGGGTATCGGCCTTTCCAATCCAGCTGGCGTTACAGACTTGCCAAGCTGGTGTACCCCGAACTGGGATTATGCAACAACCCGTTGAACACTTTGACAACTGTTCGAAGGATTGATAACGCTCCTTTGCTGAGCATTCTTCATGGACAGGAAAGTACTCGTTAGCCTAGCAATGGTTACACTTCTCTTGATGGCATCAGCCCCACTCGCATCGGCTTACAAAGGACATCAATTATCCCGTGCCGAAGTTGTTGACTTCACACTCGTTGACCAAAACAATGAGAACTTTACGTTTTCACAAAGTTTCTCCGATGTTCACGTAATTGCTTTCATTTTCACTCGCTGTCCTGATGTTTGCCCAGTCATCACCCAATCGCTCAAATTGGTTGAGGATGGCCTTTCAGATGAAGATGCAGAAAAGGTCGAATTTGTTTCAATCACGGTGGACCCAAGTTACGACACTCCAGAGCAACTCAAACTCTTTACCGAATACCACAACATTGACTGGCCACATCTTAGCGGTGACAAAGAGGTTCTGCAGGATGTTTACAACTCCTTTGGCATCATTGTTGAAGAAGAGGTTATTGAGGCTCATATCGCAAACGCCGACCCGACGGTCACCTTTGTTGACCTCTCTGGAAATTCCAGCGAAACGATGTTTGCTCCAAACGGCTGGACCATGAATGAAATCATTGCCGAGGAAGCAAATTGGACGATCAATGCTACGTATGGCCAGTACGGGCACTTGGTATCGGGCATCAACGGAGTTGAATCGCCTTCCGATTGGTCATGGTACTGGTCCCTCAATGTGTTCAACGACTCGTCTCAAGCGTGGGAGGAGTCCATGGTTGGCATCGATTCCATCGATGCGGTGGAAAACAGCAACCTGCTTTGGGCAGCCTCCACAACCAACATCTCTCAAATCCCCGTTCCAGAAGAAAACGCTTCCACGCCTTCAGTTACCGTCCTCTACCCTGATAATTCCACAGCAAATCACTCGCTTCAAACCGATTTCAACGCCTATCATCTTACCAAAGGAGCATTTTCCAGCGTTGGTATGAACACGACGTTTGAGAACAGTAATTACGGCCACATGCTTACTTCAATCGATGATGTAAGCAGTCCGAGCGACTGGTCATGGTACTGGTCGCTCTACGTCTGGAATACGACCGGCAACGGCTGGGATGTATCGATGGTTGGAGTCGATGAACTGGTTGACCCAATGTACATTGCTTGGGCTCCAAATTCAACCAGTGGTTCTGACATTCCAATGCCGGAGTCGTTGCGTCCAACAGACATCATGGCGCCCCAAGTTTGTAACGGATACGGATGGGAAATGGGCTCGGGGGAAGGAAAACACTGCATGTGTGACGAAGGCTATGAATGGGGTGAAGGCGACCGTTTGTCATGCGTTGCTGTTGAAGAAACAGAAGTTGAGTATTCGGTTGGCCACTCCACAATCACCTTCATCATGGACGGTATGAAGCCGAAGATTGCCTGGAGCGGTGACTCTTGGAAAGCCGATGATTTCCGAGCCGATGTTGAACAAGTCATCTCATCGCAGTCCTCTTCAGACTCATCAGATCCACTTCCAGGAATGACCTTCTTCATCGCAGTAACCGGTTTGACATTTGCTGCGGCGGTTGTCCACATTGGCTCAAGAGATGAAGAAGAAGAAGCGTAAGGCTCATATCGAGTTGACGACCGACTTGCATTTGCGATAACGGGTTTTCGCACCCCAAACTCAGCAGAGATCGCATAGCCCGGTATTGCGGTGGACTTGAAATCCACTGTCCCTTGGACTCGGGGGTTCGAATCCCTCTCTCTGCGCCTTACCATTTTAGTGGTTTTTACCTTGTTCCTTGACGGAAGAGTTCTCAAACTAAAGCGCACCTCGCTGTCCATGCGCAGGGCTCGATTCGCCGTCTTCCTCGTTCTCAGCATGGCTTTAGCAGGTTGTCTAGGGCCGACTACAGCATCATGGGGTAAAGGCAGCGGCGAAGTGCATGTCGACTTCAGTCAAGAGTCGACCACCGTTACCTCCTCTCTTGGCTCGACAAGTCAAACCTTTAGTGACATTCAGCCGATTGGTTGTGCGACTGAGGATGGCGATCTTGCAAGCAACAGTTCAACACCAGTTTCATTCTCAGGTTACCTTGCATCCAGTCAAATTTTTTCAGCGCATTCTGAATCCGACGCTAATGAATTGGACTTTGCGGTTACAGCGAGCGTGGCCATTGAACAGATGCCAATCTCTCTTGCCGAATCCGTGGTTGAGGGTGAAGGCTCACGAATTGATGTAAAGAGTTGGATGGAGCCTTTACGTCCGAGAACCGGCATGGGCACGGTAAATCTAGAGAAAATCAATTCCGATGCGGAATCAAAATGGTATGTTCTCGGTCTTATCCCGACAACTGAAAACATCCAAGAAGGAATGGTTGCAGTCAATGAATGGCATCAGTCCGTGACCATCTATGGCTATCTTGTTCAGATGGAATCAAGCAGCAATAACGCTCCAGGGCTCTATAATTCACAGGAAGCGAATCCAGATTGCAGTGTCAAAATTGGTTCGAACAACAATGAACGACTCTATGTCTTGGTTACATCCATTGAACTGAGCGACTCGACCGTGAGTTCGAGCGGAGATGATGGTGACGAGTGGGTTTACGGAGACGTACCTCTTTTCTCACGCACAGGCTATATTTTCTTCTTTATCATCGTCGGTATTGGAGGCGGTGTTGGTTCCTTTATCCTCTCAAAGATGTTCGTCCTCCAAGGTGCGAAAGCATCGATGAAAAACCTCATTGGTAAGTCCGGAATGGATGCTGTAAAACAAGTGAAAAAGGACGTGAAGTCTGCCAAGGCTTCTGGATTGTCATCCCCAATTGACCGTCAGAAAGCATCGAGAAAACAAGCCGAAAAAACGTACAGCAATTCGGATAATAAATCTTCAGAGTCAGCGCTTGCAGGATTTGATTTGGACAGCGTTCTCTCGTCGGCTCCGAGCACCAGTTCAACCAATGAATTCGGTGGAGGAAAGTCTTCTGTTGTAAAGACGGAAGAATCCAAAGAGATGGACCGAGATATCTCGAAACCGACCTCGGATTTCACGCCGCCAGTGAGTCAAATCTCTGTACCGCCGCGCCAATCGACTTCGAACATTACTTCCAGTCAGCCAACATCTCAACCAACCGAGCACTTTTCTTCGACTGCTCCGGCAAAGAAAGCCAAGTCTGGACCCCCAAAGAGAAAGACGGTTCGTAAACGAAAGGCAACCGTCAAACAGGAAGATCCTGAACCAGAAGCAGAACCTCGACAAACTGAACGGCAAACGTACGATGATTCGGACGAAGACTTCTCAGATTTCTCATTCTGATTGAGGTACGCAAATCTGTACGGCACTCGGTAAGACTTCCATTTTCAACGGTGTAGAGCCGATGTTTTCACCGTCGACGTTGATCGCAGCTGGAGTAGGCGTGTCGATGCTCAATGTCTTGAACTTATGATAATCCACGCGTGGGTGGAAGACATGCCGTCCTTCGCTTTTGAGCATACCAAATGCCTTGAGAACATCTCTTCGCGTCATTTTCTTGAGTATCCCAATATCCATCAAACCATCATCGAGCGAGGCGCCTGGGGCTAACGGTAACATGGAGCCCCCAGTTTGACTGTTCTGGATCAAAAACAGCGTATAATCATCTTCCATTTGAACTCCATCCAGCGTGAGTGTGGCATGGCGCCGATTGTTTGCCATGATGGCCATAAGAATGCCAACGTCGTACCGCATTGGCCCCATCCAGCGCATACGCTCCGCCTTGATGGTTGAATCAACGCCCAGTCCCCACGTGACAAGATTATGGCTGTAGCGCACAGTTTGACCTTTTTCCGAACCGGGTAGGCCTTCGAGCATCTCGACTTTCGCTAAATCGAGGTTTTGATATGTGCCATGAAGGATACTGCGAACTGCTTGTTCAGTTGAAGTGAGGCCAAGGTCATTCGCTACCGAATTTCCAGTTCCAGCAGGAATAAGCGCAAACAACTCACAGCCCTCAGATGTTGCCATCATTCTGCCAGTGATGACTTCGGAAAGACTCCCATCTCCTCCAACGACAGCAAAAACATCGTTGGCTTGTGCTTGGATGGATTCAGCGACTTCGATAAGATGGCCGCTGTGGGCTGAAAAATGGAGTTCTACAGTCTTCCCTTCTTTTTCGAGTAACTCTTTGACCTGTTCACCAATTTTCTTTCCTTTTCTTTTACCAGCGAATGGGTTTACCAAAAGATGGATACAACCAACGCCCGACTTGTGCGTTGGCTTTTGGGTAAACACCTCGGCATAAATTGGTTTATGCTCCCCCTTTTTCTTTTTTGAAGACGGGTCGGGTTTGAATGCAAGTGCAGCAGGCCCTTGGCTCGAATGGCTGTTTGACATATCTCAATGAGATGGGTTCTTGGTTTCAAGTCTTCTCCTCGAAGCACGAATTCTGATTTAATTTAAAGTGAATAGAAAACCATTCAAAATGCATAAAACCCCTGGAGGCGGCAAAAAAGCAAGCAGTCGGCCATTTTCCCAATCAAGCATTGGAGTAAAAAGCAAGAAGTCTTGAACTCGACTGATGTGGTAGTGACATGGCGAGCCATTGGACTGAGGGCGAAAAAGAGTTCATGAAACGGGCTCTTGAAGTCGCAGAACGTGGCAGGGGCAAGGTAAGCCCGAACCCCTTGGTCGGATGTGTTCTGGTCAAAGATGGCGTGATTATTGCTGAAGGTTGGCACGACCACCTTGGTGGATTGCACGCCGAACAGATGGCCATTCACGATGCCGAATCAAACGGCCATTCACCAAACGGTGCAGTTGCGTATGTTACTCTGGAACCGTGCAATCATTTTGGACGCACACCTCCTTGCACTGAAGCGTTGATGTGGGCAGGTGTTAAGGAAGTCATTGTCGCTCACTACGACCCGAATCCAACCGTAAGGGGAAAAGGAATTCAAGTTCTGCAAGATGCGGGAATCGAAGTTCGACAAGGTTTGCTTGAATCCGACGCATCCGAACAGATGCGTCCGTTTTTGCACTGGTGTGAACATCGACGTCCACAAGTAACGGTCAAAATGGCTGTCGATACGAACGGTTCGGTCGACGACCGAAGCATCGAAGCACAGCGCTTCACATCGGATGCTTGCCTTGACCGCGTCCACATGCTGAGAAAGGAGTGCGATGCCGTGTTGGTCGGAGTTGAAACAGTGGTTCGTGACGACCCTCAACTGACCGTCCGCCGAATTCCAACTGAGCGTCAACCGCTTCGAATAGTCCTGGACCCAAACAACCGAACTCCCGCAAATTCCAAACTCCTCACGGATGGACTTGAGACCCTTCACATGACAGAAGAATTCACTTCCCTGCCAGCTCTTCTCAATCTTCTGGGGGACAGGGACATTCAACGACTCATGGTTGAAGGTGGGCCTTCAACGGTTGCCGCTTTCTTGGACCAAGGTTTAGTCGATGAGTTTTATCTGATTCAAAGCCCAGTACGTCATTTAGAACCCGTCCCTTCCAACATCAGTGCTGAACGCCTTTCCGATGCAGGCCTCACTCATACATCCACTGAGTCATGGGGTGAAGAGACGCTTCATCTTTGGTCGAAATGAACGAAACAGGACGGTTGTGGGATATGGAAATGACTCAAAGTTGTCGAGAAGACATTGAGGCTATACTTGCACTGTACGATGAGGCGACCGCCCTTCAGGCCACGAAAGGCATGACGCAATGGCCGAAGATTGACAGAAGTCGAATCGAAATGGAAGTCGACGAAGGCCGACAATGGAAAATGACGGAACAAGGTCAGATCGTTTGTGTTTGGGTCGTTGCCTTTGAAGATCCTCAAATTTGGGGTGAAAAAAAAGACGAACCGTCCCTCTACATTCACCGAATTGCCAATCATCCCCTTCACAGAGGTAGGGGCCTTGTTGGGCAACTTGTGAGTTGGGCAAAGTCGTATTGTTCAGACGAAAACCTCCATTTCATACGCCTGGACACGGTTGGATTTAACGAGGCACTCATTCGAGTTTACACCAGCCATGGATTCACTGTTTTGGAACCGATTGTTCTTGACGACCCATCAGGTCTTCCATCGCACTATCACGGCGGAGAAGTCTATCTTTTCGAAATAAAATTGAACCCTTGACGATATAATGTTCCATTTTATCGGGCGTAAGGCCCCTCATTATCGGTGATATGACTATAAGGTAGAGGCTTTTGTTCATACTAAGGAAGACTATATATGAACCGTAAACTATTGACCGCACTACTAGCATTGACGTTTATGTCAGCTGCACTCGCAGGCTGCACAAGCAACGATGATACCGACGATACAGATGACACAACAAGCGATGTCGTCAAGATTGGATTTTTGAACCCAGCAACCGGCCCATTGGCTCAAGATGCTGCTGGTTTTGAATACGGTGCACTTCAAGCCGTTATCGACTTGAACGCTGCACAAACTGACACCGTTTTTGAAGCGGTAGTCGCAGATTCGGGTTGCGACGGTACCGTTGGTGCCGCTGCTGCCCAATCTCTTGTTGACGCAAACGTTGTCGCCGTTGCTGGAGCCGCATGTTCCGGTGCATCAATGGCCGCTAACGCTGTGTTGTCTGCTGCAGGAATCCCAATGATTTCCTACGCTTCTACCAATCCAAGTCTAAGTGACGCTACCGCTTACCCGAACTTCTTCCGTGTTGTTCCTAGCGATGCTATCCAAGGACCTGCTGCTGCTGCAATGATGGTCGACGCTGGTGCAGCCAACCCTGCAATTCTTCACATGACCAACGACTACGGCTCTGGATTCGCTGACGCCATCGAATCCGCTTGGACCGGCGATGTCTGTGCAAAGATTGGATACGCAGAAACCGCAACAAGCGTTGCTTCTGAAGTCACACAAATCGCAGACGCAGGCTGTGATTCCATCTTCATGGTCTCTTACGTTACAGACGCTGCAATGATTCTCAACGAAGTTGCATCCCAGAACATTTCTGCTATGCTCTTCTCCGGTGACGGACCTGCTGGCGAAGGATTGCTCGTTGAACTCAGCGACGACACCGTTGCAAGCAACCTCAAGGTTACCGCACCTCGTGCTGGTTCTTCCTTCGGTGACTTCGAAGCGCGCTACGATGCTGCTAACATTCCAAGTATCAAGCAATACGTTCTCACATCCTACGATGCAGTTTCCATTATTGGAAAGGCATACAACACCGACTCCGCTGACATGGATGCATCCATCCGTGCTGTTGGAACCGCATACGAAGGTGCAAGTGGACTTCACACCTTCCTCGCTAGCGGCGACGTTGGTGGTGCAGGTTACGATATCTGTACCTACACAGCGACCACTTCTGAAGATGGCGCATACGCTTGCAACGCCTACTGGACTGTTGCAGACGGTGTTACAACCCCGCCGACTGTAATCAAACTCGGTTTCATGAACCCATTGACCGGTCCTCTTGCAGCAGACGCTGCAGGATTCCAATACGGAGCACAGCAAGCAATCGTTGACCTTAACGCAGCATACGGTGCAATGGGCTACGAGTACCAACTTATCGAAGTTGACTCTGGTTGTGACGGTACCGTTGGTGCAGCCGCAGCACAAACCCTCGTCGACTCTGGAGTTGTCGCAGTCGGTGGCGCAGCATGCTCTGGCGCAACCATGGCTGCTAACGCAGTACTTTCCGCAGCAGGAATTCCTATGATTTCCTACGCTTCGACCAACCCAAGTCTCAGCAACGCTTCAGCGTACCCTGACTTCTTCCGAATTGTTCCATCCGATGCTATCCAAGGACCAGCAGCGGCTGCAATGATGGAAGCAATGGGCGCTACCAACCCAGCAATCATCCACATGACCAACGACTACGGTTCTGGATTTGCTGATGCCATTGAAGATGCTTGGAACGGAACACTGTGCCAAAAGATTGGATACGCAGAAACCGCAACAAGCATTGCTTCTGAGATCACTCAAATTGCAAATGCAGGATGCGACTCCGTCTTCATGGTGTCCTATGTTACTGACGCAACAATGATCCTCAACGAGATTTCAGCTCAGGGACTTAACATCACGCTCTTCTCGGGCGACGGACCTGCTGGCGAAGGACTTCTTGAAGAACTCAGTGACGATATGGCTGCTAACGGCCTTTACGTGACCACACCTCGTGCAGGATCTTCCTTCGGCGACTTCGAAGCACGCTACGATGCATCGAACATCAGTTCGATCAAGGCATACGTCTTGACCAGCTACGACTCAATCATGATGCTTGGCGAATCCGCTATGCACGAAGACGGTGCCAACATGGCAACGCACATCATGATGGTCGGTACAGGATACCAAGGCGCAAGTGGAAACCACACTTTCCTTGCTAACGGCGACGTTGGTGGTGCAGGATACGATATCTGTGGCTACGCTGCAACGACCACTGACGATGGTACATTCACCTGTACCAAGTACTGGACCGTTGCAGACGGTGTTCAAGACAACGCTGCTTGATACCATTGAGCACTTGAGTTCCACGGCTTTTTAGCCTCCTGGCCGAAAGGTTAGGTTGAACACAAGAGTGCGGAGGCTTTGTTAGGATGGAATCAGAAACGGTAACAGAACCATCTGGTTCCATCCTCCACCGCTGGCAAGAGATGTCACGGTTGCGACGTCGATTGCTGATTGCGGCGGTTGTCTCGCTTGATGCCATCCTTGGGTTGTTGTATCAATCTGGAAGCGGTAATGGCCTTGACGCACTCTTGTTTGGCAATCTACCAAACGATATGGTGTGGCTCGGACAATCCGTCCAACTCATCTCGATGGGATTCTTGCTGGTGAAGGTCGTCTTCGACGATGTTCCTCACGGCAAGTTACGCTCGGCCTTGATGGTGTTTTCACCTCTGTTTTTACTGCTGACCGTGCTGTTCACCATCGAACTTCTGATGGTTGGCCTTGACACCAGTGCAGTGATTTACCTCAACTTGAGTTCAATAGGATTCAGTACGCTGACATGGTCTTCAACCTATCTTGCAATCGCAGTTGGTTGTACGCTTACATACAGCGTTCAGCGGTATGGAAACTTCGCACAAAGCGAGTTCTTCATGCTCGGAATGTATGTTGCAGTCATGATCATGTGGATGGATTATTTCTTCCCATTGGTCTCTACCCCGAAAGACGGCGTTCTTGTTTGGACGGTCCTTGTTTGGACGCTGGTTGGAGCATTTGTTTTGACTGGATTAGCAGGTGTCATCATCGACCGTCTTGTGTTCAGAGGTTTTCGTGACCGTAAATCAAGCGCAGACGTGATGATGATTGCTTCACTGGGTGTGGCTCTTATCCTTCGAGCCATCGTTTACCTCCGGTTTGGAGCAGGAACAAAATTGTTTGAGCCGGACATTGATTGGCGTATTGCACGGGAACAGCGATTTGAAGCGCCCACAATTCTAACTAAACTCAACCTTGGCGACCGTTCACTCGCTTCGGGTGAAGCGTACTCCTACGGTGCGTGTGAGCAGGCGGGGACTGCAGCTGATGGTTCTCCAATCTACGAGAAGATGACAACTGAGGGCTCGAAACCTCTCGCCGACATCTATTCGGTCGGCTCAGATTGCGTTACCGACCTGACGGCGAACTACACCTATTACAACGCAGCAATGCCCTTCGTGATTTTTGCATCTGTTGGCCTGTTGATGCTGTTGCTGACCAAAACCCGTCTTGGCCGCCGAATGCGTGCTGTTGCTGATAACCCCGAACTCGCTGCAAGTTGCGGAATAAATGTTGAGCGTGTACACATGACCAGCGCCTTCCTCTCTGCAGGAATTTCGGGAATTGGCGGTGCAATCTTTGCAATGACCGTACGCTACAGTCCAGAGACCGGATTTACCCTTCTTTTACCCGCTTTCGCAGTCATTGTGCTGGGTACGATTGGTTCAGTTCGCGGGGCAGTCTTTGGAGCGCTCCTGATTGGTTTTGTCCGTTCAGTTTCGTCGCCGATTCTCATGGGTATCGGTACGCCGTTGGACCGCTCGAACTATGCCAATCTCGCTGAAGTCATGCCGTACGTCATGATTATTGCCATTCTACTTATCATGCCAAAGGGGATTGGTGATGCGTACGACAACTGGAAGATTAAGCGTATACGAACCCGTGCTGAAGAAGATTTCACGCCCGACACAAAACGAGCCTCAATACTCGGGATTTTCTTTGCTCCAACGGGGCTGCATCACTTCAGCGTCCGAAACAGTTTGCGCGGACAACGCTATCTTCTTTCGACCTTCATTGCTTACATCATTTTCAAATTCAGTTGTTTTGTCAAAGAAAACTCAATTGCTGACGAATCGATATTAAACACCATTACGGGCGGAGAATCGCTCTCTCTTGCCCACGCACCGAGTAACTTCTTGGCTGAACAGCAGGACGCTTGGCTCTCCTTGATGCACTTTGAACAAGGCTTGGTTGGAATCATGGCCAACATGGGCGTTCTTGTTTGGCCTACAGTTCCTGTGCTCCTCTACCTCATTGCATGGTGGGAAGCGTACCATGTCTTGCAAGACAAAGAACTCAAACCTTCGACAAAACTCTCAGGCTTTGTATCTGAACTGTCCATGCGTTACACTCAGTTGAACGAACGCGCAAGTAAAGCATGGCGTACAACGACACAAACCATCGATTCAAAGATTGGGTTTATCGCTGTACATGCTAAAAGCATGGTTCAGTCGACATCGAGTAAACTTTCAGAAACATATGTCGAGAGGCGAACTTCAGTTCTTGAGAAACTACGAATGCCTTACGGTCGAGAAAGCGAAAACGGCTCATGGTTGCTGTTTGTCGTTCTAGCCGTGGTGATGGCAGCACTCATCTTTTGGCTTCCAGTCGCCGATTCCGACCAAGCTAAATTCGTCAAGACCTTGCAATTATCAAACGTCATGGTGACGTTCGCTATTTTTGCTATTCTGGCGTTGTCTCTTAACCTCCATACTGGAATTACCGGACAGTTGAATTTCGGTGTCATTTTCTTTGCTTCTATTGGAGCAATCGTAGTGGGGATTCTTACAGCGCCCAAGGAATTGCATGGGTACGATTGGCCGATTGTTTATGCTGTTCTCTTTTCGATGGTTATAGGTGCGATCGCTGGATGGTTCCTTGCCTATCCTACTGCGCGCCTGAGGAGCGATTACTTCGCCATCATCACCATTTCACTTGGTGAAATCGTTCGTGTTCTGCTCAGCGGAGAACCACTTCTTCGGGCTGGTTCATGGGGAAGTGCAGTTGGTATTTCCCGCTACAAACTCCCCTTGCAAGAACGTTGGTTCTGTGGTTCAACGACCCCACTTGATGCAAACGGCACCCCGCTTTCACCAAATGCTTGCTCCAATACCGAAGGGATTGACAGCATGGCCGTTACGGTTGGAGAATGGCTCAGCCTTGGACAACCAGCACCGTACATGTTTGTTTTGGCAGTCATTGGGATTCTTGGATTATTTGTTTCCTGGTGGTTACTGAACACCGTACTTGCTTCCCCATGGGGTCGAATCCTTCGCGCCATTCGTGAAGACGAAGAGGTCGCTCAGCATCACGGCCACGATGTATTGCGGCACAAAGCCGCCAGTTTGGCGCTGGGCGCATCCATCGCAGCCTTCGCCGGTGCTCTTTGGGCATGGAAACTATCCGGTTTCCAACCGTCGTTTATGTCGCCTGCAAAAACCACCTTCTTGGTTTGGGCAGCGTTCATTATTGGTGGCGTCGGAAACAACAAGGGAATGCTCATCGGTGCGTCAATCATCGTTTTGATGGAATTCGTATTCAACGTCCTGGTTGCTGCCCAAGGCAGTTCGGACCTTCCACTCAATGAAGTGGCAGCGACGATGGACGGTTGGTTCAATTGGTTGGTAATGGAGCAAGTGAACGCCATGTGGATCTGCTTTACCATCATGATATTAGCCCATCTGGTCAAATGGCAATCCGTACGGGAAACTTCGTTTTGGTTGACAGTTATCTTTGCTTTAGCCTCGTTCTTCTTTGATGAGCGTTCGATTGAAGAAGTGTTCCCATCAGGAACAATACAAGCAGGAATGGCCTACGTCAAGGTCTTGCTCGTTGGGTTACTCATCGTGTTCTCACTTCGATACAATCCGAAAGGTTTGCTTCCAGAAGTTCCTTTCCGACCTGAGCACCCAAACGCAAGTAAGGAGGCTGAAGAACAATGAAACCTCTTCTTTCGGTCAAAAACTTGCGAATGGAGTTCGGCGGTCTTATCGCAGTCAAAGACGTCTCTTTTGAGGTCAAGAAAGGTGAATTCATTGGACTGATAGGTCCGAATGGATGCGGAAAATCAACAACGTTCAATTGCATCAGCGGCCTTTTACAACAAACATCGGGTAGCGTTGAAGTGTTTGGCAAGGATGTTTCAGACAAGCGACCGGACCAAATCCAAAAACTAGGAATGACTCGAACGTTCCAACACACTCGACTCTGGAAAGATATGACCGTGATTGAGAATCTCTTGGTCCCTCCAAGAAAACAATTCTCCCCAAACCCATTCCTTTCGTTGTTCCGGGGCCGTTCACGGCCCGCTGAAAAAGAACGACTTGCCGACGCCTTCGCTGTTTTGGACCAACTTGAGGTCCCTCACATGGCGCACAATCTGGCCAGCGAACTTTCAGGTGGACAAAGCAAACTTGTCGACATTGGACGCTCGATGATGGGCAGCCCTGACTTGCTGTTGCTCGATGAGCCGGTCGCTGGTGTTGCTGGCCCGCTTGCCATGAAAATCTTCACCAATCTTCGAGAATTGGTTGATACCACTGGCATTTCGGTTCTCGTGATTGAACACAACATGGACTTCATTCTTCGCCAAGGTGTTGACCGAATTGTTGTCATGAATGAAGGCGAAGTTCTCATGGTTGGCACTCCTGAAGAAGTTAAGTCGAATCGCGCTGTTATTGAAGCATATCTTGGTGGAGCGAGTGATGGAGGCGAAGAAGAATGACCCGTTTACTCGATGTCAAAGGCCTAACCGCTGGATACGGCAGCGTACAGATTCTGTACGGAATTGATTTGCATGTTGATGAAGGCGAATTTGTCACCATCATCGGTCCAAACGGTTGCGGAAAATCGACCTTCATCAAAGCGCTTTTCGGAATCGCCACCTACTACGACGGTGATGTGTCGTATGCTGGTGAGTCGATTGAGAAGCTTCGAACCGACCAACTGGTCAACAAAGGAATTGCTTACGTCCCTCAAGTCAACAACGTCTTTCCCACTCTTTCAGTTGAGGAAAATCTTCAGATGGGCGGCAATGCGTTACCGAATCGAGTTCTCAAAGAACGCATTGAGCGGGCTCTCAACATGTTCCCAGACCTTCGTTCCCGTGAGCATGACCTCGCAGCATCTCTTTCTGGTGGCGAGCGACAGATGCTTGCTATCTCACGTGCCCTGATTTCAGACCCGTCTTTCCTGTTGCTCGATGAGCCAACGGCGGCCCTTTCACCATTGTACCAGCAACAAATCATCGAACGTATCGACAACTTGCGAAAGGAAGGAATCACCGTTCTTATCGTCGAGCAAAACGCTCGTTTGAGCCTCGCTCGTTCCGACCGCGGTTACATCTTCGCCAACGGTAAAGTGGTTCACACTGGAGATGCTGACTTTATCCTCAACGACCCTGAAATCGGTGAATATTTCTTGGGTTCGCACGACGATTGAACTTCATAGATATTCCAAAGCAATGAGTGCTTCACGGATGTACATTAGACCACTCAGTACAATGGCGATGAGTATACCTTTTCGAATGCGTTCAGACTTCCATTTCTTGAGCCACCGTTTACCAAGTTTGACTCCAAGTATCGCCGCTAGAACGAGCCCTAAGATGAGCCAGCCGGCTTCAAGAATCTGCCATCCTTCAAGGGCGACATACACGGGAATTCTCGTCACATCAACAACCAGTGCCAATACGGCAGCTGTTGCAGCATATTCGGCCTTGTCAGGTAATCGCTTTTGCAAAAACATAGCACGTAGCGCCCCTTGATGGCCGGTTAGCCCTCCAAAGAATCCGGAACCAAAGCCTCCAATCCGATCTTCAGCCTCTGGCAAACGGAAGTCTGTCCAGCGCTCAGTCACTGATAACAAAGGCAAGACGACAAGTGCTATTCCAACCAGAAGCAGTAAAGGTTCAGCATCAACAATGGTATTGAGAAAAGCACCAAGAAGCGCTCCCGCAACCATTGCCCAGCCGAATCGACGCACTGCTGTGTAATCGACACTTTCCCGCAAGACCTTCAGTTTCCAGGCATTGTGTGAACCATGAACAAGAGCAACCACTGCTACTGCCTCGTGAGGTTCGAGCCAAAGAAAGACGACCGGCGTAATCATTGTGGCCAGACCAAAACCAGCAGGTACAGTCAACGCTGCTGCAAAGAAAGTCGCTGCGAGACTGAACACAATCAGGCCACCATCCATGCCTCTCGCTGTTTAAACAACAACATAAGTCTAAGCACCATAGATTTCGATAGATGGAGGCCAAAGCACCCTCGTCAAAAGAAAGTTTTGACGGCTGAATATTGAGCAATTTTTATATAACAATACAAAGGATTATGGTGTCATGAGTGATAAAAACTTAACACCATACTTTCTGACATTTGGGCCTGTATTATTGGTTGGAGCATTTATGATGTGGCCTGCTTCTGAAGCCATTGGAGCGCGTGGAACGCAATCCCTCGTTGATGCGATGGATACGCTCATGCCGCTCCTCATTGCTGGAACTCTTGGAACTATTATGGTCTTGAGCGGCGTGTATCTGCTGATTTCCGAAATGATGGAAAATACCAGTGGCATGAAGAAACAATTACTCAGTATTGCGGGGGTCTTGATTATCGTGACCTTGATGGCCTTCGTTACCGGAATGGGCAGTAACGTAACTGTCATCAATGAAGCAGACCGAGAAATCGATGCTGATGATGATGCATTTGCATACGCTTCTGAAGAAGACCGTACAGATACCCTCAACAACGCCTTTGATGCTGGAAACACTGTTTGGCAGATGTCTCCAGTGACCTGGGGATTGTCTCTGGTACTCATCGGTTTAGTATCGTTCATGATGAAGCGACCTGAATCTGCAATGGAGTATGTTCTACCAGCACTTATGCCGCTAGGAACTGTTTTCCTCAGCCTGCCAATAATCAATGACCCAGGATTGTTCAACATCGTGTTCCCAATTACGTTACTGGTTCACATTATCATTGGTGGCCTCATGCTATCGGGCAACCTCTCGATACCTGGCACTACAGAGGAAGGTACTGAACATGGATTGGAAAACTGAAGCACTGACACCACGAAAATTGGCAGACAAGACCGTTCAAATCGACAACATTTGGAGTGATGCATTTTGAAGCCAAAGATTCCGATGATCATTATTGCCGTACTCTTGCTTCTTCAAGGAATACCAATGATTGCGATTCCAGTAGCATTTGACAAGGACTATTTCCCTGATGAGTTGGATAATCCAACCTCTGAGGAAGGTGTCGCCTACGAAGGTCTTGCTGCACACAACAAGGTTGGCCTCGGGGCAATGATGTCAGGATTAGCCATTCTTTTGCTCTTGAACATCAACCGGCCTGAAAGAGAAGCAAAGCGCCTCTTCTTTCAGTCAATGCTGTGCATGATGTTACCGACGTTTCTTCTCATCGGCCTTGGCGGTGCGAGGGATTTTGTTGATGCACCCCCCGCGCCTGCTATCATCATGGGTCTCATCTTCACTGGATTGGCAGTCTATGTTTGGAACAGTCCAGATGAAGATGAAGCAGTCAATTCTTCTGAAGAAGCGCTGACTTGATGAAGCCCCTCCACATGGCAAACTCATGCAGATTGGTCACACCACCGCTGATGGCTCTCAAACCCATACCCTCACCATACCTCAATTCGGCCTTGGCGTCTTTTTGATGTCCGAGCCAGGTGAATGCAAGTCTTCCGTTTTAGCAGCACTCAAAGCAGGTTACACCCATATCGACACGGCAAGCATGTATGCCAACGAGCACGAAGTGGGTCAAGCCATCAAAGAAGCTGGCGTTGAGCGCTCTTCAGTGTTCATTACTACGAAGCTACGCCGTGGCCATGCAGTTGGCTACGAAGATACGCTTGAGCACTGTAAGACATCACTCGAGTTGCTCGATACCGAGTACATTGACCTGTACTTGGTTCATGCACCGCCTGAAGACCCAGAACACCGTGCTCCGGTATGGAAGGCAATGGAACACTGTCTTGAACAAGGATGGGTCAAAGCGATTGGCGTCTCAAATTACGGACCAGCACACCTCGAAGCGATGAAGGAGTACGCCACCTACATGCCTTCAGTCAACCAAGTTGAATTCAATCCTTGGCTGCAACGCCCTCACCTCAAACAAGCAACTGAAGAGGCTGGTGCTAAACTCATGGCGTACTCACCGCTCGCTCGAGGGCACAAAGTCGACGATCCTGAATTGGGCGCCATTGCTGAACGTCTCGGTTGCACGCCAGCGCAAGTAGCCATCAAGTTCTGTTACGATGAAGGATGCATCACCATTCCAAAGTCGAGCAATCCTTCTCGCATCATCGAAAATCTCGCATCGCTTGACGTTGATATTTCGAGCGAAATGGACGCGATACGTGCACTTGAATGCAATTATGTTTCAGGTTGGGACCCGACAACCCAGCCCTGAGTTAAGCCAAAATACAGGCTGTTGAATTCAAGTTCATGGCGAAAGTCAATCTTGAGGAAAAGTTCAGCGCATTTTCTGATCACTGGTCACCGCGTGTTATCGCTGAAATGAACGATTACCAGTTCAAGCTTGCAAAAATGGAAGGCGAGTTTGTGTGGCACAATCATGTCGATACCGATGAAGTATTCATCGTTGTCAAAGGTTCGATGTGCATCGAAATGGAGCATGAAACCATTGAGTTGAACGAAGGTGAAATGTACGTCGTTCCCAGGGGTGTGATGCACAAACCGTATGCTCAGAACGAGTGTCACGTGATGTTGGTTGAGCCTCGTGGTGTCGTGAATACCGGAGATTCAGAAGGGGAACTCACTGCAGAAAACGACGTCTGGGTTTAGGCGTGCCAACAGTCAAGACAGCGTGAAGGATGTGATGGCTATGTCGGAGATACTCATCGATGCTGACATTCGCAAAGCACGCACGCTTCCGTCTCGGTTTTACACTGAACCGCTCGAATTTGAACAACTCAAGAAGGTCTTCAATGGATGGCAATTTGCAGCCCACACATCAGAACTGGAAACTCATTCCATGCTGCCTCTTACGCATATTGAAGCCATGACTGGAGAATCCGTCTTGCTTTTACGAGACAAAGAAACGCGTTGTCTTTCCAACGTATGCACGCATCGAGGCATGCGTTTAGCACTCGAACCCTGTTCCAAGAAAACGCTTCAATGCCGTTACCACGGTCGCACTTTCAACCTCGACGGCACCTTTCGCCACATGCCGGAGTTTGAGCAAGCCATTGGTTTCCCGAGTGATGAAGACAACCTCCATCGGTTTCCGCTCAAACAGTGGTTGGGCATGTACTTCACTGCTCAAGAAGAAGCACCGGATTTGCCGTGGGAAATGCTTGAGCAACGTTTGGGGTTCCTTGCACCTGCCTCGTTCACGCACGATGCTCACCGAGACCGCGACCATACAATTGATGCCAATTGGTTGCTTTACGTCGACAATTACCTCGAAGGTTTCCATATTCCTTATGTCCATCCTGAGCTGAACCAGGCGCTCGATTATTCGGGCTATACTACCGAGACCTTTGATGGCGGAGTACTGCAGATTGGCAAAGCAATGGAAGGCGATGTCAAGTTCGATTTACCACTCGGACATCCTGATGAAGGCCAAGACATTGCAGCATATTACCTGTGGCTGTTCCCGAACATGATGTTCAATTTCTACCCTTGGGGATTGTCGGTCAATGTGGTGATTCCCGTCTCACACAAGCAGTGCCGTGTGCTTTACCGTGGTTATGTCAGCGATGCTGAACTGGCCAGCCAAGGCGCAGGTTCAGTGCTCGATACGGTAGAAGAGCAGGACCAATGGGTGATTGAAGAAGTGCAGAAAGGCATGGCTTCCAAAGCCTATGGCCGTGGAAGGTATTCACCTACACGAGAACAAGGCGTGCATCATTTTCATCGGATTCTAACCCAGTTGTTTGTTGGAGAGTAAAGCAGCGATGCCCATATTCGTAAGAACATGAGGAATCTCCCTTCTCATCCGATTATTGGAAGCCCTTGCAAAGAACTATGTGTTAAACTCCAGTAAAAGGGCTATGAATCTCGATGTCCTTGCACGCCCAACAATGCAGGTGAATCTTTGGGCCTCACTTGGCTATGGTGTTTTCCTTTTGGCTGCTCCCGACATGTTTTGCGATCTACTCGAAGCTGAAGCCGTCAACACTTCTTGGTTGCGGACAATAGGCGCAGCTCTGCTTGGAACCAATGTTGTAGGAAGCTGGTTATGGCTAAAGAGTCCATCTTTGGACATGGGTCGGGTTCAAACAATAACCGCAGGACTTGAAGCGTTTGCAATGGCGCTTTCGCTCTACTTGGGCGAATTCACTGCAGAGAATATTTGGATGGTTCAAGCATCTGTTGTTTTGGCATTCATTGTCACCATAGGGCTCTACTCATCCTCATTGAGTACGTATTATGATTCCGAAGGTTAGAGCGGGTTTCTCTTCTTCGGAGTGTTAACTTCGCCTGCTTTGCAATGGGTAGGGTTGAATAGGACGGACTGCGAACCCATGGATACAGGTTTAAGGTGTACAAGGGTGCTTAGTTTAACCCCTCGTGATCATAAGTAAACCACTTATTCACTTTTGTGTAATCTCTTCGTGTAGAGTTGAAACAGTATGTGCTGTTTCTACAATTTTCTGATCTCTGAAATTTTGAATTTCTCTGTCAGCTTTTTCTTGAATCTTGGCCTTTCTATCACTCAGTCTCTTTAGGATAAATCCAACCATACCGAGCAAACCAGTAACAATACCAATCACAGCAGAATAAAATTGTAGTTTTGAAGATGCATCTTCACCTGGGGCTGTTTGTTGAATTATGGCACAACCATCAGGATTTACTGAAACATTCGTCAGAGTATTCGAACATTGATCATTGGAGTCAAGGACGCCATCACCGTCGGAATCTAGAACTTCCTGTTGAGCACAACCATTCTGTTGAACATTGGTAGTAGGGCTGTCTGGGCAATTGTCAGGGTTTATTCCCGTTCGATTATCTCCATACCCATCTCCATCTCGATCTGCCCATTGCGTTGAGTCATTAGGAAATTCATCACTGTTATCTCCGACTCCGTCGCCATCTGAATCAGTGGTTTCAGTAGCATCGAATGGGAAGGCATCTGCGTTGTTGCCAACTAGGTCTCCGTCAGAATCGAGGGTTTCAGAAGCGTCGTTTGGGAATGCATCACCGTTATCACCGACTCCGTCGCCATCTGAATCAGTTGTCTCTGAGGGGTTGTTCGGGAATTGGTCAGCATTATCTCCTACTCCATCGCCATCCGAATCAGACCATTCTGTTTCATCATTTGGAAATGCATCGGATTCGTCATTATACCCATCACCATCTGAATCCGATGGAGCTGTGCTAGGTGAAATGACCTTCCATGTTGAATTGACATCTCTATTCTGTCTTGAATCATCTCCATACCCTGACAAAAGAAATTCACTCTCGGTGTTTGACAACCAGCTAAAGAAAAATTCTCCTTTCCATTCATCAGGATCGTTCCGAAGATCACATTCATCATCGTTAGCAATATCATTGTCTCTGCATTCAATTAAGAATCGAATGTTGGACGAATCATCTGGTATATTTATTGTCAAATTCCATGCATTATCCAATTCGAAAACATCGTCCCACTGCGGGCTATCATAACAATCTACCAATTCATCATCTGCGTACACGCAGACCTCAAAATAAGGATCTGGAGCACCATTGCTTGAATCCCATTCTCCACTCGCATTCGCATCCCAACTAACTAATGACAGAACGATATGTGCATCCTCGTCATCTCTATGATCTGTTTCATCTGGATACCCATCGCCATCCGTATCTTCGGCTGAAACTGTATGTGATAAAA